>ENA-OYXU01000182-OYXU01000182.1-human-gut-metagenome-genome-assembly--contig:-NODE-182-length-26560-cov-6.115563_pt1 | contig 26560 bp, 24 predicted proteins | sample MGYA00243243_ERZ653435 | MGnify/ENA primary metagenome ERZ653435 (study PRJEB26926, sample SAMN06165113) | human gut metagenome | biome: ENVO:00009003; feature: ENVO:2100002; material: ENVO:00002003... | reverse complement strand
GTTCTTATCCATCCAGTCGACAGATTCCTTGACATATTCGGCCATCTGCTCGTCGGTGAGCGTCATGGCTTTTACGGCTTTGGCGGCGCCTTTTGCGAGACGTCCGATATTAAACTGGGCTGAAGATGAGAGAGGCGCGCACAGTGATGCGGCGATGAGGGCAAGTGTTATAAGTGATTTTTTCATCGGTATGTTAAGTATTGTTTCGCGCTGTAAAATTATAACATTGTTATAAAAAGCGCAAAACAATTTCGCGTGCGTCGCGGCAGACGCGTGAGGCGGCGCATAGTCAGAGATAATGGTGTGACTTGACGTTCAGGCGGCTGTCAAGCTCGAAGAGCCAAGGCGAGCCGGTCGGAATCTCGAGGGCTGCGATATCGCTGTCAGATATATGCAGCAGCATTTTTGCCAATGCGCGCAGACTGTTGCCGTGAGCGGCCACGATGACGGTGTCATACAGTCTGAGGGCCGGCGCGATAAGCTCGGTCCATGCCGGATACACGCGTCCGATAGTCGTCTTGAGCGATTCGGTCAGCGGCAGTTCTTCGTCAGACAGAGTGGCGTAGCGCGGGTCGTGTCCCGGCCAGCGTTTGTCGTCACGAGTCAGCGCCGGCGGCTCGACGTCAAAACTTCGGCGCCAGATGTGGACTTGTTCGTCTCCGTATTTTTTAGCGGTATCGTCTTTGTTTAGTCCCTGCAGGGCGCCGTAATGACGCTCGTTGAGATGCCAGTCTTTGACGACGGGCAGCCAGACAAGGTCGAGAGAGTCGAGGACGATGTCGAGGGTGTGTACCGCACGTCGCAGATAGGACGTGAAACAGTAACGGGGCATGACGCCGGCGGCTGCAAGGCGGCGCGCGGCTTCGCGCGCTTCGTCGCGTCCGTGGTCGCTGAGGTCAACGTCGGTCCAGCCCGTGAAACGGTTTTCGAGATTCCATTGGCTCTGGCCGTGTCTGAGGAGAATGAGGCGGGGCATAGACTAATCTTCTTTTAAATTGGCTATTTTAACTAAGTTGGCTGCTTTAGACGATTTTTTAATATAAGCCATTACGGCGACTGCGGCCGAGAAGTAGACGACGGTCTGTATCCACATGGCGATGAACGGGCGCGCCGACTCGGCGAGCGTGGCGCCGTTGGAGTTGATGCGTATGAAGCCTTCAATGCCCCAAGTGGCCGGCACGAGGTTGCTCGCCCATGTCCAGAAGTCATTCATGGCATAGCGCGGCCATGTCAGACCTGACAGGAACAGGAACAATACCGATGTGAAAACGATAATGATAAAAGGTGTCTCGCGCTCTTTGATAAAATATATCAGCGCTTGCCCCAAAAACGCCGTGGCAAGCAGCATTGGCACAAGGAAGGGCAGATACTGCACCGGTGAGCCGTAACGGGGCAGGCTGAACATATCGGGTATCAGCTCGGTGACATACAGCGTCATGGGTATGTATATGACAAAGTAGCACAGTGCTTTGCCCCAGACCGTCGCCGATGACGACGCGTCATTTATCGACAGCGGGTCGAGGCCGCCGTTGCGGCGACGGCGTTCGCGCGACGTACCCCCTATAAATGTTATGCCTAATATCATGCTCTGCTGCAAGATAAGTATCACGATGCCGGGCATGATAAACGATGCGAAGCCCTGAGTGGGGTCGCCGAGGAAGTTGTTGTGCTGATCGACGGGCATTTTGGTGATGCCGCTTGTCGCGGCGCCTGATTCCTCGACACGGCGCAGAGTGATGTCGGCGGTCTCTTTGAGCTGCAGGTCGGTCATGGCCGAGTAGAGGGCGCGGTAGCGCAGCAACAGGCTCATGTCGCAGTAGAAGTCAATGTTTGTCTGCTCGTTGCGGGCGATGTTTTTGGAGTAATCGCGAGGTACGACGATGATGGCTGCCACATCGCCCGAGTGGAGCCAGCGGCGTGCCTCGGCCAGATTCGATGCATAGCCGGCGACATTGATGGCCGGAGCTGCCGAGCAGTCTCTGACAAACTTGCGCGACTCGGCCGAGCGGTCATTGTCGACGATTGCCACCGGGACATCGGTCACAACCTCCGGATTGTATATGAGAGTATAGGTGATGGGGTAGAACAGTGGTAGCGCAAAGAAGAAAAGCATGACGCCGAAATCTTTGAGCACAAGACGCCATTCGTTTCTGAAGACGCGGCCTACATCGTAGAACCAACTGTTTATTTTATCAAATAACTTTTTCATAATCAGTCAGCTAATCAGGGCACATAAACAGGATGGAGCAACGCTTTTTTAAGCCGTCCGACCAACAGGGAGCACACAACGGGGAAGAGCGCGAGAGCGAGGAAGTACCACCGCGAATAATAGACCGGCGCGCCGTTGAGCGCCACGTTATCAAAGATCAGGAAATAATAGCGCACGGGGACGAGCCAGCTGAATACGCCGATAAAGCCGTACATGTTCTGCACGGGGAATGAGAATCCGGCGAACGAGAAGGTCAGGATACCTATCAGCGCCGAGAGAATCATCGACAGACGCGGATTGGGGACAACCGATGAGAAAAATACGCCCATTGCCTGCGATGCGACAACGAATAGCAGCGTCGCGCATATCATGGCTGTGAGACTGCCGTTGAGGGGGAAGTGAAGATAGCCGTATAGCAACGAGACCATAAACAGAGCCATAACCGACCAGATGACCGTGTGGGGCAGCAGTTTGCCGATGAGGGCGGTGGATATGCGTCCGCCTGCGGTCGCCATCCATTCGACAGACGACCTGTATTTGATTTCCATCGTAATGGAGAATGTCGTCATCAGCATAATCATCAGGGCAAAGAGCGCCGCGAGGAATGACGGCGACAGATAATACGAGTAGTTTGTCCACGGATTGCCGATCGGGTGGCTGTTGAGACTGAGTGGCTGCACTAAAGGCGCCACGACGGTCGGGTCAGCTCCGGCGTCGACCAAAGTGGCCTGCACCATGCTGCCGGCTGTTCCGACAGCGATTGTCTTGAAACCTTTGTAGGCGAGTGTGCCCGGGACAAAGTAGGTGAGGTTTGTATAATACTCGAGTGTCGGTGTGCGGCCGGCGATAGCGTCACTCTGGAAGTCTGTCGGAATGACAAAGAATGCGAAAACATCGCCGCGACGCACCGCGGCCATTGCCTCGTCATAACTTTCGCATTTTGTGGTGATGTCAATGAGCTCTGTAGCGTTGAGCGAGCGTGTCACTTTGCGCGACATCGTCGAGTGGTCAAGGTCGACGATTGCCGACGGTATCTTCAGAGGCAGACCTTCGCCGAGCAGATTTACAAAAAACAGCGACATCAGCAGGGGCACGACAATCATGGCTCCGAAGTAAATCCGGCGCGAGCACATTCGCCTTATCTCGCGGCGCATAGTCGCTTTCAGACCGATGTCTGTCATAACGCGTATTGTCTTTAATCAGTTAATAATAATGACGTCGTTACCTATAATATATCGCGCTCATGCCGGGACGCAGGTCGGAGACATCGCCCGAGGGACGAGCCTTGATTTCAAATGTACGGCTGTCCCAGTCGCCGGTCGATTTTGTCGAGCGCCATGTGGCGTATGAGCCCATGTCGCGGATGTAATAGACTTCGGCGTCTATCTCGCGGCGCCCGAGGGCCGGTATCATCAGTCGCACCTTGCTGCCCTGTTTGATGTCGTTGAGCAGTTCCTCGCGTACATTGAACGTAATCCAGCGTTTGTCGCTGCGGAGCAGTGTCATAATCGGCGCTCCAAGCGCAACAAGTTCGCCCGGTTCGGGATAGACTTCGTCGATTGTGCCGTCAAACGGTGCGGTCAGATAGCTGTCGGCGAGGACGGCCTTGACCTGCTCTACGCCTCCTCCTGCGGCTGATACGAGCGCGGCTGTCGACTCTTTATCTTCTTTCTGTGCGCCGGCTTTGGCTAACGAATAGTTGCTTTCGGCGGCGTTGCGGGCGGCCACGGCTGCGTCATAGGCGGCTTTGGCCTCGTCACGTTTCTGCTCGGAGAGAACACCCTCGTTGTAGAGGTTGTCCATGCGGCGGTAAGTCTTCTCGGTGATTGTTACCGCGGCTTTTGCCTGCTGGAGCATGTCATAGGCGGCCTGAATAATCTGGCTGCGTGTGCCTGCGTCGACCTTACGGTTTTGGGCCTGTGCGACCTCTTTCATGGCCTCGGCCTCGGTGAGCTGGGCTTCGGCGACAGCCGAGTGTATGTGCACAAGCGTGTCGCCGGCCTTGACACTGTCGCCTTCCTCGACAAAGAACTTGACGACGCGTCCGGGCAGTTTGCCCGAGATGCGCACGGTCGTACCTTCGACCTGACCCTCGATGATTTCGGAGGGTTTGTTCATGAATATGAAACCGATAATCGCAATTATCGCGACAAAGATTACGACTATGCCCATTGTCAGCATGAGCGAGCGGTTGGCCTTCTGTTGGGGCGTCTTATCGTTGGTTTCCATTTCTGTTTATATTTTTGATTGTGATTTAATGCTGTTGATTGATTTGATACTGCAGGGTGCCGAGTGCTTTCTCTAAGTAGGTGTTGCACAGTCTGACGTCAATCATGGCGTCGATTTGCTCGGAGTGTGCCTTGAGCCATGCGGTCTGGGCTTCCATGACATTGTCGGTCGTGGCCACGCCCTCGCGGAAAGCAAGATTGGCCGTGCGCAGATTTTCATCCGCTTTTGCGAGATTGGTGTTGGTCATGTCATATGTGCGGTATGCTTCCTGAGTTTTGAACGAGGCTTGGCTTACCTGAAGGTCGACGAGGTCGCGGGCGTCGCTGAGTTTGAGTTTCATGATGATTTCCTCGCTTTCGGCGGCTTTATATTTGGCGCGGTTGCCACCCCAGTGCCAGATGGGTATGCTGAGTGTGGCTCCGACCGAGAATGCTCCGTTAAAGCGTTTGGCGAAACCGTTGAACATATTGGGATTGGAGAAACTGTAGGCGCCGACCAAAGCGAGTTTTGGCAGCATCTCCGAGAGCGCCACTTTCTTCTGTTGCGCGGCGATGTCGGTGCCGAGTTTCAGAGCCTGCAGGTCGGGACGGCGGCTGTAGACTTCATCCATGTTGTAGTCGTTGGCGACTTCGGCTGTCAGGACCGGGGCTGTTTCGGAGTCTTCGTCGACGAGAGTCATGACCGTGTTGACAGGCAGACCGCAGACTTGTGCGAGAGCCATGCGCGACAGTGTCAGGCCGTTCTCGACTTTAGTGAGGTCGACCTGAGCCGAATTGAGCTTGACATCGACGCTGAGCTGGTCGGAGCGAGTGGCGACGCCTTGCTCTACCATCAGTCTGACGTTACGCGACAATGAGTCCAAAAGGTCGACATAGCTGACGGCGAGACGATACTTGGCTTTGAGCGAGACAACCTGCCAGTAAGCGGCATCGACGGCATAGACGACGTTCTCGGCCTCGTTATTATTCATCTGGCGGGCGAGTTCTTCGGCAAATTTGGTTATTTTGTTCATGGCCACAATCTTGCCTCCCATAAAAACGGGTTGTGTCAGAGTGACGGCGCCGAAAAAGACGTTGTGTATGTCATAGGTCATCGCGTCTTTAGGCAGATATGCTACCTGAGACGGGATGTACTGGCCGTCAGGACCTTTGACGGGCATGCCGGTCTGCGGGTCGGTGACCAACGAGAACTCGTAAGACCCTTTGGCCGGGTCAAAATTCTTTATGGGCAGAAACTGGTCATGCGAGAAGATGGATATGTCTTTCTGATTGTAGACATATCCGCCGTTGAAATCGATAGCCGGCAGATAAGCCGCAAATGCCTCACGGTTTTGATAATGAGCCGTCTTGATGCTCTGTCGCGACATCATTAGTTTCTTATTGCTTGACAAGGCCATTGCGCGGCAGGAGTCGAGTGAGACTACACCGCTTTGCGCCGTGGCCGACAGGCATATGGCCGCCGTGCTTATGACTGCCGTTAAAATCTTGAGCCTCATAAATTTTATGGTTGAAACGTTATATAAATCATTTTAAAGGCGTATACACCGTCTTTTTTAAGACAGCGTCTGCAAATATAACGTCTTTGGCTCAAGAATGGTTGGGGCGCCTGCTAAAAATGGACTTATAGGGAAGTTTGTCGGAAAAATAGAATATCGGCAGCCTCTGAATTCGGCCTCTCGGGGGCTTTTTGCGCCTGCTATTTCGAAGACGCGTCTGCCGGGGATGCCTTCACTACGTAGGTCGCTTCGCGCGGAAGTCCTGTGGTGAAGTCGGCTATGTCGGTCGGGTCGATGGCTACGGCCTGACAGCGGGTCTCAAAGTGAAGATGAGGGGCGGTGGAGTTGCCCGAGCGTCCTCCGAGCGCAATAGGCTCGCCGGCTGAGACTGTGATTTCGGGCGTGACAAGGAATTTTTCAAGATGGGCATATAACGTCTGCAGCCCGTTGGGATGTGACATCAGAAGATAATAGCCGTAGCCCCGCGGATCATAGCCGCATAGCTCTATTCGCCCCGGGAAAGCCGCGCGGACAGTGTCGCCCTCGGCAAGTGCGATGTCGATGCCGCGGTGCATGTGGCCGTTGGCGCCGCGCGGACCGAATTTTGACGATATGCGTCCTCTGACCGGAGCTTGAAATTCGCTGACATTGGCCACAACATCGTGGCGCAGTCCGTGGCTCGGACGTTTCATGAGGTAGCTGTTGCCTCCGATGAGCTGCGGATGGTCGGGGTCGTCGGCCGAGTCAAAGATACCGCACAGATAGTCGATTGTGGCGTCTACGCCGGCGATAGTGTCTGTGGCGGCCGTGACAGAGTCCATCGATGAGATGATTAAGTCAAGCGGAAGTTCGTGATAAGCCTCATCGTCTGCCGTGATCACGGCAGACGCCGCAGGGACAATGATGGCCAGAAATGATAATACTGCTGACAGGGCTTTATTTGCCACTGATTTTGTGCCTGATTTCAGTGATGCGATCTGCAAAAATCACTTTAGCCGATGCCGCGGCTACGCCGAGGAAGATAAAAGCGGCCAGTATCATGACCTTGGAAGGTTTGGAGGGGTTTTTCGGAACGGTCGCAGCCTGTATTATGGCATAGACCGGGGTGTTCTCCTGCACCTTGGCTTTTGCTATCTGCACCTGCTGTGAGGTCTGGTTGAAAAGGTTGAAAGCCAGCTGCGCCTCGTTGGCAAGGCGGTCACGCTCGACTTGTGCCGAGTGGAGGCTCAGACCGTAGTTGCGGTCAAGATAATCGGCATAGCGCTGCTGAGCCTTGTAATAGTTCTCACGGGCTTCGCTGTTGAGGCCCTCGGCATATTTGAGGTCTTCGCGGGCCTTGGATGTACGGTAATCGGTTATAAATTCCTTGAGATGCGCGGCTACGGTGTCGGCGAGCAGGGCAGAGACGAGCGGATCCTGCATGGTGACGGTGATGGTGTTGACCATCGTCTTGATGTTGTAGTCGCATGTGATGCGGCCTTTGAGCGCGCCGACCACGGCGGCCTCACCTGACGTCAGATTGAAGGGGTTTGTCTCGCCCTCTGCGGTTTCCTCGGGCTTATCTCTGAATAAAGACATCACGCCGCCGATTGCCTTACCCGGCAAACTGAGTATGGCCGACCACCACGGACTGCGCGTATGCTCTGACAGATATTGTGCGACGGTATAGACTGAGTCGTCCTTGCTGACCGTGACCGGCACATCGAGCAGCCCGACGTTGAATTTGGTCGATTTGACCACATCGGGATAGAGTTGCGGGGCGACCGCGTCACCTGATGTAAGTCCCGAGGTTATGCCGGCCATGGCTGCGAGGGCCGATATGGAGCCGCCGCTTGCGCCTTTTGTGCCTTCGGAGGCAAGTTTGATGGTAGTCGAGTATTCTTTGGGTATGCTGAAGGCGACAACTAATCCTATGACAGCGGCGATGCCGCCCCATTTTGCGATGGTGATGCGTTTGGCCCAGAGCTTCGAGAGAATCTCGACGATGTCGATTTCTTTCTCGTTGTCTTCTGCCTGTAGGTTATCAATACTTTCGGGCAATTTTTGCTCGTCGTTCATTTTAGTGCGTGGTTTGTGAGGAGTCGGTTTATTTTAATTCTTGACGATTGCGGCTATGGCTGCGGCCATTGTGCCGAGTGAGCCGAGTGCACTGGTCACGGAGAGTATGCGGGCCCAGTCAAGACCTTTGCCTTCGGGCTTCGACGGCACGATGATGTGTGCGCCGGGCTCGACGGTGGTGTTACGTTTGGCGCGTGCCACGGTGCCGTTCATATATACTATGAATGTCTTGCCTTTGTTGGCGCGGTTGCCGTAGCCGCCGGCTTGGTCGATATAGTCCTTGATTTTCTTGCCTTTCTCGAATGTGACCGTATTGGGGAACATCACTTCTCCCGAGATCTTGACTGTACTTGTCATCTCGGGCACGACGAGATGGTCGTCCGGACGAAGCACGATGTCGTATGTCGACCCGGGCTGTGCGAGGGCTTTCTCGAGGTCGATGCCCACGGAATAGACGTCTGAGATGTCGAGTTTCTCAACTGAGATAGAGTCGTTGCCTGCGCTTTGGCGAGCTAGCCGGAGGGTCTCGTCACGGGCGAGAATCTCGGAGTCGGTCATGCGGCGAAGCAGGTGGGCGCCGCGCACATATGCCTCGGGGGTGAGGCCGCCGGCACGTGAGATGATGGTGCTCAGACGCTCGTTGCGTGTGGCGAGCACGTATCCGCCGGAGAATGTGACCTCTCCGTCGACTGTAACCATCTTCTGCGGCACATAATTGGGGCTGCGGCGCACCTCGACGATGTCATACGGATTGAGTTTGAACTCATGGTCAGACCCCATGAGCAGACCATTTTTGAGCGTAAACGTAAAGACTTCGGCGATGCGGTCTGAACTTTTTGTGGCCATGGGGTCGACGATGCGGCGCGACACGTCGATTTTGGAGTGTGAGGCGCCTTCAAGCAGGCCGCCTGCGGCGAGTATGAGGTCTTCGACGGTCATGTTGGAGGCGTATGGATATTGCCCCGGATTGGCGACGAGGCCCGATATGGTGAGAGCGCCGCGCTCGTTGATTTCATTGACTGACGAGATTACGAGCACGTCATTGCGCTCGAGTTTGATGTCGGGAGCCGAGCCTGCAAGTACTTTCTGCAGGTCGACAGGCACTACGGTCTGCGACAGGTCGGGAGCCTCGCGGTAGAGTATGGCACGGGCTGTATATGCGTCTTCGGCCAGACCGTCGGCCTTGCGGATAAGGTCACGTACGGTGCTTATGCCGTCGCCGATGGCGAATGTGCCGGGACGCATAACGGCGCCTCGCACCTCGACGCGGTTGGCGTAGCGGTCGAGTATCGTGCCGACGGAGATTTCGTCACCGTTGTTGAGACGGTAGGTATTGTATTCGGCGTCAGAGACGTTGTAGAGCTCGTTCTCGCGTCCCGTGCGGCGCTCCACACGGACCATCTCGGCGTAGGCGTCGCCGTTGAAACCTCCGGCATAACCTATCAGGTCTGCGAGGGTCTCGCCGTCTTTGAGCTCATAGCGCATCGGGCGTTTGACATTGCCTGTGACGTTGACGATGTTTTTGAACGGAGGCACGATAATCATGTCGCCTTCCTGCAGACGGATATTGCCTTTCTGGCTGCCGTTGAAGAGGAAGTCGTAGATGTCGACCGTGGCGACACGGCGACCGTTGCGCATCACCTCGACCTGACGCATCGAGCCGATGTCGTTGATGCCGCCGGCCTTGTAGATGGCGTGGAAGACGGTCGAGAACGGCGACAGACGGTATGTGCCGGGCAGTGAGACTTCGCCCATGATGTCGACCTGTATGGTGCGCAACTGGCCGAGTGTTACAGAGATGTCTGTGGCATTGTTGCCCACACCGGCATATTTCGAGGCGAACGCTGTACGCACATGGTCAGCGGCCTGATCTATGGTCATGCCGTTGAGATACAGCGGACCGAGTTGGCTGATCATGATGCTTCCCTCGGGGGTGATGGTCTGGCGCAGATGGTCTTCGCTTTCGCCCCAGATGTCGATGACGAGTTCATCGCCGGGTCCGAGCCGATAATCTTTCGGGGTGGCGGCGTTCTGATTAGGTTCGAAGCTGATGCTGCGGCCGTTGAATACGTTGTGGCCGTAGATGGCGTCAGGCTGCTCGGCGGGAGCTGCGGGGGCGACGTCTTCGACGGTAATGACGTCTTCGAGCAGAGGATTCTCGGCGTCGTTGGGCGCGGCAGTTCGCATGCCTGTTGCGGCCGGAGCTACGGTTGTTGCGGCATTGGCAGCCGGCGCGCCCGTGCGGCGGAGCTGCTGCTGTTGCTGTATGCGCTTGACCTGAGCCTGTGTGACACCGCGTGCAAGAAGCTCGCGGCCGATTGTGCGCTCGTCTTTGCCGTTGGCGGTCTGCTGTTTAATATATTCGATGACCTGTTGGTCAGTCATCTTGGCCGAGATGCCGGTTGCTCCGGCAAACATGGCGATAGCGAGTATAAGCGGTCTGAAATTCATAGTCAGTTTTATAATGTCGCAAAGTTATGTTTTTTGCGGATATATTGCAAGCCGGTCAAGCGGTTATGTGTTTTCGCTGTCGGGTATACGGAAAATCGAGAAGTTGACCGACCCGTATTCGCGGTGGTCGACGAAGTGTGGCAGCTTGCTGAAATCGTGCTTGCGGTTATGCTCGACGATGACGATAGTGCCGGGCCGCAGCATCTGTGACTCAAGGATTTTTACGGGCACTGACGCGAAGTCGGGCATGTCGTATGGCGGGTCGGCGAATATGATGTCAAACTTTTTTATCGAGGTTTCGATATAGCGCAGGGCGTCGCCGCGCAGGGGGCGAATGTTGTCGTCGCGCAGTTCGGCGGCGACTTTGCGAATGAAATTATATTGTGTTGCTGCCTTTTCGACAGACACAACTTCGGCGCAGCCGCGCGAAAGAAATTCAAACGACACTGCGCCCGTGCCCGCAAAGAGGTCTAGCGCCGTGAGGCCCTCGAAGTCAGTGAGGTTGGCGAGGACATTGAATATGTTCTCGCGGGCAAAGTCTGTGGTAGGACGTGCGGTTATGTTTGTAGGTACGTCAAAACGCCGCCGGCCGTATTTTCCGCTGATTATTCTCATGAAAGCATCAAGTGTAGGGGATATAGGGGGCGCCCCGAGGGGTCGCAGTCTATTTCTTTGGGATAAATTAACGGCATTACCGAGTTTACATATTGTCGCAGACTGTCGGTGAGTGTCGTCTGCATGCTTTCGGGAGCCGAGACAAAGAGTTCGTCGTCAAGCACATCAAAGTGTGACGCTTTGACGGAAGCGAGGATGTAATAGAGCGCATCATCGTCTTCGGTTAATTCAAAACTGTTGGCTATTAACAGTTTGTCGGCAGTCATGGCGACGATGTCAAGCTGACGGGCGCTGTCGCTGACAAAAGCATTGATTTTCACACGGTTGGCGGGTCGGCTCAGTGTTGCGCACCATCGTGTGATGACAGCGAGCGGCTGCACGATGCGTGCGTCGCCGAATGTGCGTCTGACAAAGCCGGCCTCTCCGCTGTCGGGCAGCGAGATAATCGAGCATCCCATGGCGGCTTTGTCGGCGGTTATCAACTGACAGGCACAATCATCGCCCCATATCTGTCGGGCCACGGCTTCGAGAGCGCCCGTGTCTGTGTCGGCGGCCGCGTCGGGCACGACTGTCAGACGCGGAGAGCGCAGCAGTATCTCGACCGACGCAAAGTCAGTCAGCAGGCCGGGCTTGAGATAGACGGCCTCCTCGAGCATTTTGAGCCGGGAGTCGGCCGGCGCGTCGGGATGCAGTGTCTCATACGAGCGTTCGCCGGTCTGCAGATCGGTCACTGCGTAGTCGACACGTCCGTAGCCGGCGGCAAGAACGAGTCTGCGCCGACGGCCGGGTCCGGAGAGACTCCGGCGAGCGGTGTCGTCAAGAGGCGTGTTGGTTTCCATATTGGGCAAAGTTACGAAAAATATGTGTAACTTTGTCCATGCTAATCAAATCTGACCATCATGCGCATTGACATCATCAGCGTAATACCCGAAATGCTTGAATCGCCGCTCGGCTGTTCTATACTTAAACGTGCTCAGGACAAAGGACTTGCCGAAATTGTGGTGCATAATCTGCGTGATTACACGACCAACCGCCACCGCAAAGTCGACGACTATCCTTTCGGGGGCGACGCGGGCATGGTGATACAGGTCGAGCCTGTCGACCGCTGCATCTCGGCTCTGCGCGCTGAGCGTGAGTATGACGAAGTTATTTTTACAGCTCCTGACGGTGAGGTCTTTAACCAGCGCACGGCCAATTCGCTGTCGCTTCTCAATAATATCATTATACTCTGCGGCCATTACAAGGGCATCGACTATCGCATCCGCGAGCATCTTATTACACGCGAGATTTCGGTGGGCGACTATGTGCTGACGGGAGGAGAGATTCCGGCCGTTATTATCGCCGACGCTATTGTCAGGCTCATCCCGGGAGCTATCGGCGACGAGCAGAGCGCGCTGACAGACAGTTTTCAGGATAATCTGCTCGAGCCGCCGATTTATACTCGGCCGGCGTCTTACAACGGTTGGGACGTGCCGCCGATTTTGTTGTCGGGGCATCAGGCTAAAATAGACGAGTGGCGCCATGAGCAGGCATTGGAGCGTACACGCCGTCTCAGGCCCGATTTACTTGACTGAGCTTTTGAACTGCTTGTGTCAGAGAGAGTTGAGTCCGATGTAAATTACAATCAGAAAGGCCGATATAACCACTATAAGCACCGACGAGGCGACTATCGAGGTCACGGCAGTGTTGCGCCATGCGCGTGTCGCGGCTTTGAGACCGAAACAGGCGGTGACAAAACCTGCTACGGCGACACATAGCGCCGCAATGCCGTTAAGCGACAGTATCACCCAAGCTATAACTGTAATTATAATTGAAATGAGCGCAAATCGGTTGCGGCTGCACCCCTGAGTGTCGGCAGTCTTGGCGGTCTGCTGCTCCGGGGTGGTCTTGGCCGTGTCTTGTTGTATTTCAGGCTCCGCAACTGTCGGTGCGGCGGTTTCGGAGGTTGTATTTTTTGTTTTATCGTCAGTCACGTTTGATGTTTTTAAATTGTCGGCAGCGTGTGTATATCATATAACGCAAATTTACACAAAAATGTGCGCATAATCAACAATGCTGTATAATTATGACAATTTTTGTGAAAAAAAGTTTAATCAACAATCTGCAAAATTTTGAGTTTTATTGAAAACAGGCCTTAACGAATTAGCGCCGTTAGGCGCGTCAGCGCTGCGTGGCAGCGCCGTATGTGAGCCTATGACAAGCGAGCCGTAGGATCGCACAGTCATAGGTATGCGGATGAGAAAAGAAATTAAGCAGCCTGTAGGGCTGCCGCAAGGGCTTCCCTTAATGGGCCTCAAGCCAGTTGTCGCCGACTCCGACGCTGACCTCGAGCGGCACTCGGGCTTTGTAGGCTTCACTCATCAGTCTGACGGTAAGCTCCTTTAGTTGTTCTAACTCTTCGGGTACGACGGTGAATACGAGTTCGTCATGTACTTGCAGTATCATGCGCGATTTGAGGCCGCGTCGTTTTATTTCGTGGTGTATCGCAATCATTGCCATCTTGATGATGTCGGCCGCAGACCCCTGCAGAGGGGCGTTGACGGCGTTGCGCTCGGCGTAACCGCGCACGACGGCGCTGCGCGAATTGATGTCGGGCAGATAGCGCTTGCGGCCCATGATGGTGGTGACATAGCCTTTCTGACGTGCTTCTTCGACAGCCTCGTCGATATACTCTTTGATGCGCGGATATGTGGTCATGTAGCCATCTATCAGCTCGCGGGCCTCGGCGCGCGATATGCCGAGACGCTCCGACAGACCGAATGATGAGATGCCGTAAATGATGCCGAAATTGGCGGTCTTGGCGTTGCGGCGCTGATTGTCTGACACCTTGTCTATGTCGGTGTGATATATTTTAGCGGCAGTCGAGCGGTGGATGTCCTCGTGTTCGCCGAAGGCCTCAATCATCGTCGGGTCTCCGCTGATGTCGGCCATCAGACGCAGCTCGATCTGCGAGTAGTCTGCACTCATCATCAGGCTGCCGCGGTCGGGGATAAACGCGCGGCGTATCTCGCGTCCGTCATCGGTGCGGATGGGGATGTTCTGCAGGTTGGGGTTGGTCGACGACAGTCGCCCTGTGGCGGTGACGGTCTGGTTGTAGGTGGTGTGTATCTTGCCTGTCAGCGGGTTGACGAGCTTCGGCAGTGCGTCGATATATGTTACAAGCAGTTTCTTGAGACCTCTGATTTCGAGTATCAGACCGACGATGGGATGGCGCGAACGGTACTTCTCGAGCACTTCCTCGGTTGTAGACCATTGGCCGCGCTTTGTCTTGCGTGCGCTCTCGTCGATGGCGAGACGACCGAAAAGTATCTCGCCGACCTGACTCGGCGAACTGATGTTGAAGGTCGTTCCGGCCATCTCATAGCATTGGACCTCGAGCCGGTGAAGGTGCTCGGTCAGACGACGCGACAGCTTGGCGAGCTCGCTGACGTCGATTCTCACACCCTCCCATTCCATCGAGGCAAGCACCGTGACCATCGGGAACTCTATGTCGTCTAAAAGGCTACGCTGGCCTTGTGCGTCGATTTCGTCGGCAAGCGGACGCATGAGCTTTCTGACGACCGAGGCGCTTTCGATGGCGACGCGTCGTGCAAGCTCGGGATCGGAACTGTATAACTTACGCAGTTTTGTGGCGTCAATGTCAAAATCGGCGGTACGCAGTCCGAGATAGCTTTGTGCGACGGTCGACAGGCGGTGGTTGGCCTCGGGTGCGAGGAGATAGTGGGCGACAGACGTGTCGAAAAACTTGGCTGTAAACTCTATGTTTTCGCGGCGCAGCAATATCATGTCGCGCTTGACGTCATGGCTGACGAAAGTTATTGACTCTGAGGCAAAGAGCGGAGAGAGCAGCTCGGCGAGTGCCTTGCGCTCTTGTGTCGGAGCGGGTAATTCGATGTAAAATGTGCTTTTGTCATCAGGCGAGAGTGCTATGCCGAGCAGTGGTGCTGTCATGGCTTCCTCTCCGACGGCAAACAGTGACATGCCTATGGTTGCGGCACCGAGCATCGACTGCAGCGTGTCGGCGATTTCTTTATCTTCGGTTAGGGTTACGAAGTCCGTTTCTACGGCTTGCAGTGCCGGCTCATCGGGCGTCTGACTGTCGTCGGCGAGGTCAAAAAGCGAACCCATGGCCGGCCGGTCTGCCGCGTCGTTGTCTTTTTTTGCTGATGCTGCGGCTGACGGCTGACGGAAGCGGTCGAGAAGGCGTGCAGTGAGGGTCTTGAACTCGAGTTCGTTGAATATTTTCTCAAGTGCGGCCACGTCAGGCTCTTGTCTGACAAGTGAGTCGGGGCTCATCTCTAAAGGCACGTCGGTCTTTATTGTTACAAGAAACTTTGAGAAACGTATCTGCTCGCTGTTATCGGCGATGCGTTTGCCTAAGGCTCCCTTTATCTTGTCGGCGTTTGCGAGCAGGTTTTCTATCGTGCCGTATTCGTCAATCAGCTTTGCAGCCGTTTTCTCTCCCACGCCGGGACATCCGGGTACATTGTCGGCGACATCGCCCTCTAAGGCGAGCAGGTCGATGACTTGCTGCGGCGAGGAGATGCCGTAACGCTCGCATATTTCTTTGGGACCGCGTATCTCGAAGCCCTGACCCTTGGTTGACGGTCTATACATATATGTATGCGGTCCGACAAGCTGTCCGTAATCCTTGTCGGGGGTCATCATGTATGTGTCGAAGCCCTCGTCGGCGGCCTCTCGGGCAAGTGTGCCGATAACGTCGTCGGCCTCGAAGCCCTCGATTTCGATGACAGGAATGCGGTATGCCTCGAGGATGCGCTTGATATATGGCACGGCAAGGGTAATATCCTCGGGCTGTTTGTCGCGTTTGGCCTTGTAGTCGGCGTAGACTTCGTGGCGGAATGTCTTGCCGCCGGCCGGGTCAAAGCAGACGGCCATGAAACCGGGATTTTCTTTGCGCAGAATCTCGTCAAGCGTCGTGCAAAAACCAAAAACGGCCGATGTGTTGAAGCCTTTTGAGGTGACACGCGGAGAGCGTATCAGGGCATAGTAGGCGCGGTAAATCAGTGCGTAAGCGTCGAGGAGAAACAGTTTCTTGTCGTCCATAAAGAGTGTTAAATTAATATGACAGGCTAAAATTACTAAGAATTAGCCGTTTCGTCAAAAAAAGTTGCTACCTTTGCAACTTGTAAAAAAGAGACATGACGACACTACAGCTATTACATCAGCAGCTTGCGCCGGAGCTTAATGAGCTCAATCAGCGCATACGCCGGCAGCTCACCACTTCTAATGGGCTGATGAACAGTGTTGTTGTCTCGCAACTTAGCTCGACGGGCAAACAGATACGCCCCCTGATTGTCATCCTTTGTGCCCGACTTTTCGGCGAGGTTAACGAAAACGTGATGGCGGCCGCGGCCGCTGTCGAGTTGCTGCATAACGCCTCGCTCATTCACGACGATGTCGTCGATGAGTCAAAGGTGAGACGCAATCATCCGACTATAAACTCTATATGGGACAATCATATCGCTGTGCTTGTCGGCGACTTCTATGTGTCAAGTGCCATGCAGCAGGCTCTGCAGACGCGCGACATACGCATAATCGAGTCGCTGAGCATACTTGGCAAGGATCTGTCGCTCGGAGAGATAGACCAGATTTACAATGCACGCAGCCACTCGCTCACCGAGGAAGCTTATTATAATGTGATTAATCTCAAGACGGCGTCGCTATTTGTGGCTTGCGCACGTATGGGCTGCTATGCGGCCGGAGCTGATGACGACAGCGCCGCGCGTCTCGCGCGTTTTGCCGAACTGCTCGGCCTGTGTTTCCAGATACGCGACGATATTTTCGATTATTTCAGTGACGATGTCGGTAAACCGACCGGCAACGACCTGCGTGAATGTAAAATCACGCTGCCCCTTTTGCATACCTTGTTGCGTGATGATTTACCCGATGTGGGCCGTATGCGTGAGATTGCCTCACAGGAGACTCTCACGGACGATGAAATCGCCGAGTTGATTGCTTTTGCGGTCGAAAACGGCGGCATCGATTATGCTTTTGACGAGATGCACCGTCTGCGAGGAGAGGCTGCCGAAATTCTCGCCGGTTTCCCCCGCACCGCGTCCACTGAGCAGTTGATGTCGATATTTGATTATATTATCGCCCGCGACCACTGACCCTCATTCGTAATTATATGATATAAGCGGGGCGGCATCCACCAAGGAGCCGCCCCGCGCTGTATCTTGTGGGTTGCGTCAATGTCATTTGGCCGCGGCCTTGGCACGGCGCTCCTCGAGTATCTGTCTTAAAATCGGCGTCATCTTGTCTGCGTAATGGCGGAAGCCGAGGTCGGTCAGATGTATGCCGTCGACAGTGCCGTCGTCCTCCGGACCGTCAAGGCCGACAGAGTCAACATAATAAAGATTGTCGGGATTCTCGGCTTTCAGACGCTCGTAGTTGCGGCGGAAAGCAGCATTTTTGCGAGGCAGATATTTCTCAAAGAAACTGTCATAGCGGGCGTAGGGATAAATCGGGCCTTCGAGCATCACGATGGCTGCGTCCGGGCGTGCCTCACGGAGAATTTTTATGAAGTCGTAGGTCAGGGTGTCACACATCATCTCCGTGCAGTTGGGCACCGGGTCGATGAGATAGATGTCGGCGTCGGCGATATTGCCCATCTCGCGAGCCATGCAGTTGTCCATCTTGCCTTCGCCCGAGATGCCGATATTGGCCACCTCGCAGTTAAGCTCACGGCCGATTATGTTGGTCGGCGCCATGCCGGTGCGCGATGCGCAGCCTCCCTGCAGTATGCTTGTGCCGTAGGCCACGATTTTTGTGTCGCCGTCGATGAGTTCGGTCGAGCCGGGAGTGATTTCGGCGTCCTCGTCGATTTTAATCCAAAGCTGATTGACGCCGTCATAGAGCGGCAGGTAGACCATATATTCGTGCATCTTTCCGTCAAGATTGCTGACATAGGTCGATTCGACGATTTTAGATTCCTTGTCCTTGACATACGGGCGGTTGGTATTGACGTGACGCCATACCGAGTCGCCCTCGTGGATGTAAAGGTCGGTGCCTTTAAGGCCGGTGTCGGCCATGTGGATCATGTGAGTGTTCCAAAGCAGCTCATATTTGACGCCGATGCGTGTCGAGTTGGTGGCGAATCTGACACCGATGCCCGACGAGCACTGCGCGCGTTCCCACAGGTCGGGACGCACTGAATCTTTTAAAGTAGCAGGGATACGTGTGTAGGGCCGCAGCGTGTTGTCCCATGCTTTGTTGATGACGCGCAGATCGAGAGCGTCGACATAGCGCCACGGTTTTTCTTCGTTGTCGGCGGCTTTTGCTCCCACCGAGAGGCTCATTGCTGACACAAGAGTCAGTAAGGCTAAAAATAGTTGTTTCATTTCAGATTATATAAATATAAGGTAAGCGGCGATAATACACCGTCTGCGAAGATAGATAAAAAAGCTGACCGCATATGTAGTTTAAGGCATAAAAACATCGAAAAAATGAAAAAATCGGGTATGCTGTAAATTTTTTCGTCGAAATATTTGCACAAATCAAAAATGCGTCTTAACTTTGCACTCGCAAAAGCGATAAAGCTTATGCCTCTCACACGAGTTTGGAGAAACTCACATTGGTGCGGTAGTTCAGCTGGTTAGAATACTAGCCTGTCACGCTAGGGGTCGCGGGTTCGAGTCCCGTCCGCACCGCAAGAGGAGAGAGGAGAATGAGAATCGGATTAATCTTCGGATTAACTAATTCTCATTCTTTTTTTTGTATAGTAGCTATCTTAGCTATTGTAGCTATCTTAGGTCAGCGGATTTCGCGAAGAGTTAAAACAACTCTGAGTGTGAGCCAAAGCGCACGAGCTTTATTATTCCGGTTTCTTTATCCCACCATATTAAAAGAGTGTCGCTTTCAACATGGCACTCCATATATCCGTTGTAATTGCCACTTAATAAATGCGGACGGTTAGTCTCGGGGATTGGTAATCCTTGTGCAAGTAGGTTGAGGATGACTTCGAGTTTGTCGATTACCTCAGTGCGATGTTTGTATCGTTTAAGGTCTTTTTTAAACTGTGACGTCAGTTTTAGTGTGTTCATAGCTGTTCAACAAAACTGCGGAACGTACTGAGATCAAGGGTTTCGAGGTCGTTGGAATTTTCGGCCTCTTTCATGGCGGCGAGAGTCGTTTTGTTGGGCCTTTCGGCAACAAAAGCCATCAATACACTCTCGACGAGATTGTTAAGACTGCGGTTGTGACGTTTTGCCTCGGCTTGGAGTCTTGAAATCAGTTCCTCGCTGAGTCTGAACGATGTCTGTTTGCGTAAAGAAGATGATGTTGCCATACTATTGTGAGTTTATATAATGCAAATGTAATACATTTGTATAACACATACAAGCGCCTGATTGTTAAAATTGCAATCAGGGCTATCGTAATTGCGCTGATTTTTTATTCTCTCGATTAAAGAAATTTTTAGTTAATCGTTTGGCGTTTGGTTAAGTTTGTCTATCTTTGCTGTCGGATAGGTCAGCAGACCTGCTACACGCGAGATTTATAAAACAATTACTATATCATTTCACTATTAACATAAACTTTACGCTATGTCAAAGGTAACAGTCGTAGGCGCCGGTAATGTGGGCGCCACATGTGCAAACGTATTAGTGACAACTCAGGTCGCCGACGAGGTCGTGCTCTTAGACATCAAAGAAGGTGTCAGCGAGGGCAAAGCCATGGATATCATGCAGACAGCAAGCATCCTCGGCCTCAATACACGTCTGACCGGCGTCACAAATGATTACGCCATGACAGAAGGCTCTGATGTCGTTGTCATCACATCAGGCATCCCCCGCAAGCCCGGCATGACCCGTGAGGAGCTCATCGGCGTCAACGCAGGCATCGTCAAATCAGTGACAGAGAATGTGCTCAAACACTCACCCAATGCCGTTATTGTCTGCGTGTCAAACCCGATGGACACCATGACATATCTCATCCACAAAATCAGCGGTCTGCCCAAAAACCGCATCATCGGCATGGGCGGCGCACTCGACAGCTCGCGCTTCAAATATTTCCTGAGCATCGCTCTCGGCGCCAACCCCACAGAGATTGAGGGTATTGTTATCGGCGGTCACGGCGACACAACGATGATTCCTCTGACACGCTTTGCTGCCTATCGCGGCATCCCCGCATCGACCCTGCTCCCCGCAGAGCAGCTTGAGAAAGTCGCTGCCGACACAATGGTGGGCGGTGCGACACTGACCAAGCTCCTCGGCACATCGGCATGGTATGCTCCCGGTGCAGCCGCAGCTCAGGTTGTCGCTGCTGTCATCCATGACCAGAAGAAACTTATCAGCTGCTCGGCTCTCCTCGACGGCGAGTACGGCGAGAAAGACCTCTGCATCGGCGTGCCCTGTATTCTCGGCCGCAACGGCATCGAGAAAATCGTCGAGTTTGACCTCAACGACGCTGAGAAAGCTCTCTTCCACAAGAGCGCCGAAGCCGTGCACAAAACCAATGCGGCTCTCGCATAAAATCGCGGCTGATACATTCAGACTATAAAACACACAGGGACGCTAAAACATAGCGCCCCTGTGTGTTGTTAAAAAAAACAACGCTACTATAATCAATACTCAGAATAGATATGAAGAAGTTATCATTAATCGTCGCTTGCGCCGCATCGCTGTCGTTGGTTTCGTGCGCAGGCACCTCCAACGGCAAAGCCGCGACAGCTCCCGTCGACACTATGGTCGAGGAAGTGGCCGCCGTTGACGAGACCGACCCTGAGGTCGCCGTTCTCGAAATCACCCCCGAGCAGAAATCCGCCCTCGTCAATGCCAAGTTGCTGACCGACGGCGACTTTGCCAAACCTGTTTTTGTTGATTTCAACGCCACATGGTGCGGCCCCTGCCGCCAGTTTGCTCCTTTCTTTGACGAAGCAGCAAAGAAATACGGCGAACAGGCCACATTCCTTTCGATTGACGTCGATGAGTACACAGACGTGGCTACTGCCTTCGGTGTAAATTCGATTCCCAACGTTTTTGTCATCCTGTCGACAGGCGAGATGAAATCGTATGTAGGCACATCGGGTCTCGTTGGCCCCGGTGAGTTCGCTCTTATTGTCGAGAACGCCATAAAAGGCTGAAATCTAACAATAAAACGCAGCCATGACCATTGATGAGATAAAACGCAATATCACCGAGCGACTTGGCATCTCAGAGCTTAACGCGTTGCAGCAGGCTGCCGCGGCATCTGCAGCCCGGCGGCTGCTGATGCTCGCGCCGACTGGCAGCGGCAAGACGCTTGCTTTCGCCCTCGTGATGCTCAGCCGCATCCCCGCCGGCGGCCGCGGTCGTGTCGAGGGAGTGGTCATCGCGCCTTCGCGCGAGCTTGTGCTGCAGATATATCAGATTATCCGCAAAGTGAGCGACGGCCTCAGGGTCGTCGCTCTCTATGGCGGTCACTCTTTTGCCGACGAGACGGCTTCGCTCTCGGCGGTGACGCCCGACATCGTTGTGGCCACACCGGGCCGTCTTTTAGACCATATGCAGCGAGGCACGCTGTCGGTCAGCCGCCCGTCGGTGCTTGTCTTGGACGAGTATGACAAAGCGCTTGAACTCGGTTTCGCCGCCGAGATGAGCCGCATAGCGCGCCGCATCGGCGAGCCGGGGAGCATCGTATTGACCTCAGCCACGCGTCTCGATGCGATGCCCGATTTTGTCGACCTGCACGGCCTTGAGACCATCGACTGCGTCAGCGACGACAAAAAGGCGCCCGCACCGGCGCTCAACATAGCGCGTATCGACAGCCCGGCACGTGATAAGGCGCAGACGCTCATTGACCTGCTCCGGTCGCTGCCCGACGGCAAGGCTCTGGTCTTTGTCAATCATCGAGAGAGCGCCGAGCGTGTGTATGATATCCTCGTCAAAGCCGGCATCCCCGCCGGACTCTATCACGGCGGTCTCGAGCAGTTTGAGCGCGAGACGGCGCTCGAGCTTTTTGCCAACGGTACGACCCCCGTGCTTGTCACCACTGACCTCGCCTCGCGCGGTCTCGACATCGAGGCCGTTGGCGCCGTCATACATTACCACATGCCTGTGAGCGCCGAGGCGTGGACTCACCGCAACGGCCGCACGGCGCGTGCCGGAGCCGTGGGCGATGTCTATGTGATTTGCTCCGAGGCCGACAATGTGGCCGATTACATGGTCTTTGACCGCAATTACAATCCGACGGGCCGCAGTGCGTCGCCCATACGGGCACACTACGAGACGCTGAGATTCGGGGCGGGAAAAAAAGAAAAGATTTCGCGCGGCGACATCGTCGGATTCCTCTGTCAGAAAGGAGGATTGACGGGCGATGAGATAGGGCGCATAATGCTCGCTGATCATTGGGCGCTTGTCGCCGTGCCCGCAGGCCGCGGACGTGAGTTGGCCGAACGGCTCGCTCAGGAGCGCATCAAGGGCAAGCGCGTGCGCATCAGTCTCGTGAAATAGCGCGTCGACGTGAGACGACGGTTATCTGACGCACCACACGCGACACAAAGAATGTCACGGCCATCAGTATCACTATAATCGCCGAGCAGGGCACGTCTATCAGTGTGCCTAACCACAGGCCTGCCACCGAGCACAGCAGCGAGATTACTGTCGACAGCAGCATCATGTGGAGGAAACGGCGCGAGAAGACCTCGGCCGTCATCATCGGCAGCGACAGCATCGACATCAGCAGCATCACACCCACTAATCTTATTGTGAGCACTATACACAGCGCCACAAATACCGTCATTGTATAGTTGATAAACTTTACGGGCAGATGCATCACCGCGGCGAAATCGCGGTCAAAGGCGCAGGCCACTATCTTGTTGTAAAACAGTGCGAAAAACAATATCAGCAGCCCGGTGAAGGCGGCGAATATCTCTATGTCGTTCAGCGAGATTGTCAGGATGTTGCCGAAGAGAAAGGAGTTTAGCTCGGGCACATAACCCGGAGTCATGAAGACAAACAGCACGCCTATGGCCATGCCGACAGACCAGATGACGGCGATGACCGAGTCCTCGCGCATCCTCAGACGCGTCGACATCCACTCGACGGCCACCGACGACCCGACCGCAAAGACCGCTGCCGTCGCGACGGGGCTGATGCCGAGGAAGTAGCCCAATCCGAGACCGCCGAAACAGGCGTGGGTGATACCGCCGCAGATGGCCACGAGACGGCGAGTGATGATGTAAGTACCTATCATCGCGGCACTCACGGCAATGAGTATCACGCCGGCGAGGGCGTAACGGAAGAAGGTGTAATCAAGATATTCAAGCATGGTTGCGTGCGGCCCGGGCTTCAGAGACGATGAGTAATAATTCGTCTTTTATGACCGACGGCAGCGTGATGCCGCGCAGCTGTATGCTGCGCCCCCAGCCGGCGATGTCGTCGGGCAGCAGCGTGTAGAGCACGTCGCGGAACTGCTCGGTCTCCTCGTCGGTGTAATCGTCGGCGCCGCGGCCGGCGTAGACGTCAAGCTCCTCGTCGTCATAATAGACTATTTCGGGCGATACGGCGGTCAGCAGCGAGTCGCGCTCGCAGGTGATGTGCATGCCGCAGCACTCGCTGTCGTCGGCTGCGTTATCAGCGGCGTCACCTTCGGCGCCGTCATCCTTACTGTCAGTCCTGTCGCCGCCCGTGAGGCGGTGGTGGACGTAGAGCAGCAGGGCGCTCGCGGCCAATATCAGACTCAGTATCGCTATAAGTTTCATTCTCTATGTTTTATTCGGCGTCCGGCTCCGGCAGCGGCTCGGCGGCGTCCGTAAGGGTGAAGCCGGCCTGACGCATATCGTCCCAGAATCCCGGATATGACTTGCCGACGACCTCGGCGTCGCGCACGATGATGCCCGGCACGAAGACCGACAGTGGCGCGAAGGCCATGGCCATGCGGTGGTCGCCGTAGGTGTCGATTACCGGCATTTCGGTCAGAGGCACACGCCGTCCCTCCCACGAGATGATATTGTCGCTCTCGATTTCGGCTACACAGCCTATTTTGAGCAGCTCGCGGCGCAGGGCCTCGAGTCGGTCGGTCTCTTTGTGGCGCAGTGTGGCGACGCCCGTAAACCTGAAAGGCACGCCTATCGCACAGGCCGTTACGGCCATCGCTTGCACGAGGTCAGGCGTGTCGGTCATGTCCAAGTCAAGGCGCGAGTATAGGTCCGGGGTGGCCGACAGTTCGGACGCGTCGTTCTCAAATTCGGTCAGTACGCCCAAGCGCGGATAAAGGGCGGCGGTGACCGCATCGCCCTGCAGGCTCTTGTCGCCGAGTCCCGGCAACGAGACCCAGCCGGCTGTAATGGCGGCAATCTCATACCAGAACGCGGCGGCGCTCCAATCGCGTTCGACAGGCTCGTCGTAGGGGCGGTATTTGCCCGGTGCGACGGTGATGACATCGCGGTTGATTTCGGCTTCGATGCCGGCGCGGCGCATCATCTCGACAGTCATTTTTATATACGGCATCGACACGGTTTCGCCGTCTAAGGTCAGAGTCAGCGGCGCCTGCATGGTCGGGGCGACCATCAGTATCGCCGAGACAAATTGCGACGAGACTGACGAGTCCATTGTCAGTGCGCCCCCTTTGAGACGGCGGCCGCGGATGTGTAGTGGCGCGAAGCCTTCCTCGCCGGCCCACTCGATGTCTGCGCCCAACTCACGGAGCGCGTCGACCAAGGCGCGTATGGGGCGACGGCGCATCCGTTCGTTGCCGTCGAGCGTGATGTTGCAGCCTTCGGTGGCGGCATAGTATGCAGTCAGAAAGCGCATTGCGGTGCCGGCCGGGCCGATGTTGACCTCGCCCGAGGTGCATCTCAGGGCCTCGGCCATCGAGCGTGTGTCGTCGCAGTCAGCGACCGTGTAGGCGTCGGTGCATCCGGCCAGACGGCGCATAATCAGCGCGCGGGCGCTGATACTTTTGCTCAGAGGCAACGTGACGCTGCACTCGAGTATCTCTTCAGGAGGGAAAATGCGGTAATCCATTGTCAGACTATTATTTGTGCTGAGCGGCGGCTTTGACGCAGTCGCAGTCCAAGGAAGCGACGGCGTCACGGATGTGGCCGAGCGCCTCAGTGAGCACCGAGCGCGGGCAGCCGACGTTGAGGCGTGCGAATCCTTCGCCCTGACGGCCGAACATCGTGCCGTCGTTGAGAGCTATGTGGGCCTTGTCAAGCAGCATGTCCATGATTTCTTTCTGGCACAGGCCGAGGCCGCGGAAGTCGACCCACACGAGGAACGATGCCTCGGGCCGCACGATGCTCACGCCGGGGATGTTCTCGGCCACATAGCGCTCGGCGAAGTCGATGTTGCCCTTGATGTAGTCAAGCATCTCGTCAAGCCATTGACGCCCGTGGGTGTAGGCCATTTCGGCTCCGAGAGTAGCAATCATCATCGGTGCACTGAACTCGTTGACTTCAAGCCAGTTGTAGAAGTCGCGGCGCAGTTCCGGGTCTTTGATTATCATCCATGAGCTGACAAGGCCGGGGATGTTGAAAGTCTTTGACGGTGCGCCGAGCATGATGCCGACGGCGCGGGCGTCGTCGCTGACGTCGATAAACGGTATGTGGCGGCGTCCGTCGAGCATCAGGTCGCCGTGTATCTCATCGCTGACTACGATTACGCCGTTGGCGCGGCAGATGCGTGCCACCTCGGCGAGAGTCGCGGCGTCCCACTGTATGCCTATCGGGTTGTGGGGGTTGCAGAGTATCATCAGCTTGGGGCGCTCGGTCTCAATCTTGCGCTCCAAGTCCTCGAGGTCCATAGTGTAGTGTCCGTCGGTCATGCGCAGCGGATTCTCGACTATCTGACGGTGATTGCCCTCGGTCACGAGGCGGAACGGGTGGTAGACCGGCGGCTGTATGAGCACCTTGTCACCGGGCCGGGTGAAGTAGTTGATGCAATAGGCTATACCCTTGACAACGCCCGGCACGAAAGTCATCTCCTCGCGCTGCGCATCAAATCCGTGACGCTCGCGCAGCCAGCCGATGACGGCGTTCCAGTAACTGTCGGGGCAGGCGTAGTAACCTAAAATCGGGTGGTCGAGACGGTGACGCAGCGCATCGACAATGTCGGGGCAGACTGCGAAATCGAGGTCGGCAATCCACATGGGCGAAACGTCGTGGCGCCCGAAAACTCCGTCAAGACCTTCGTACTTCATCGACGATGTGCCGCGGCGGTCTATAACGGTGTCAAAAGAGTATTTTCCCATAATATGCAAGTATGTAAGGGCGGCCGCGTCGTCTGATGCAAGCCGGCGGTTTATGTGCAAAATTACGTAATGGGCTGATAATATCAAAATTTGCCCGAATCGATTTTATCTATTACCTTTGCACCATTGTAGGGACATGCCTTTGGCATGTATAATTCGGCCGCCAACCGGCACGTATAATTTGAAAAATCCGCTCCGGTAGTTCAACGGATAGAATAGAAGTTTCCTAAACTTTTGATAGGAGTTCGATTCTCCTCCGGAGTACAAGTTCTGTCTCTTATACACATCTGACGCTGCCGACGATAAGGCTC
>ENA-OYXU01000181-OYXU01000181.1-human-gut-metagenome-genome-assembly--contig:-NODE-181-length-26931-cov-7.350871_pt1 | contig 26931 bp, 19 predicted proteins | sample MGYA00243243_ERZ653435 | MGnify/ENA primary metagenome ERZ653435 (study PRJEB26926, sample SAMN06165113) | human gut metagenome | biome: ENVO:00009003; feature: ENVO:2100002; material: ENVO:00002003... | reverse complement strand
CATTTATGCGAGAGTCTGCAATTATTTTTATACCTTTGTAGTTAAAAAGAATGACAATTCTTTCCAAGAAAAGTCTCTTTTTTAAAGAGTAATCTCTAATGATAGCAGTGGAAGAAAAGGATTTGCAGCCTGTCAAGACTGATGCTTCATTGTATAATGGTCAACCGACTGACACTGACACACAGTGTCACAATGTAGGAGTTACATTCAGCACGCCATCCACCTGAAAAACAAGAATGGGGTGTCGGTAGAGAGTGTCATACGGCAAAGCATTAAAAACAAAGGATATTATTGATGCCCGCAATATAGAAAGTTATGTCCCGATGTGATATAAACAGATTACAAAGCATGGAAAGAAGCATATTATCATTCTCGTCACCTCTCAGAATATCCAGTATAAATCGGGTGACCATGTAATCGTAACAGAGGGTGACTTCGAGGGCAACTGTCACCTCTACGCCTCGCTGCTTTATGAGTGCCTGGCAGACGAGAATACAAAGATTTGGCTGTTGGGACCCCCACGCAGTATGGGAAGGTAGAACAATAACAGACGCTGAACGTTTCGCACACCGTCATCGAAGAAAGACAAACTGATAGTAAACAAGGCAATAGATAATTTTATATAAAGATTATGAGCAAAATACTTGAAGACATAGAATACGTTGATCCAAATCCGGCATCAATCATTGAGAGTTTGCGTTCCATTGGCTATACTCTCGAAACTGCTATTGCCGATTTGATTGACAACAGTATTACTGCCAATGCCAAGACAATTGACATTTACAGCCCTTTCGATGGTACCAACACCAAGATTTTCATTCTTGATGATGGCATCGGAATGTCGGAAATTACGCTCATTGAAGCCATGCGCCTTGGAACTAATGGTCCTTCTGTAAAACGAAGCAAGAAAGATCTTGGTCGTTTCGGATTGGGGTTGAAAACAGCAACATTCTCTCAATGCAAGCGACTGACAGTTGTTACCAAACATGAGGGTGTAATCTCTGCTCGTTGCTGGGATTTGGATGTTATTGTTGAACAGAATCGTTGGTGTTTGCTGAAAAAGGTAAGTCCGGAGTACCTTGACAGAGTGAGCCAAATGGAATCTGGAACGCTCGTAATATGGGAAAAGCTTGATCGCGTTATTTCCGAGAAGGATAAGAACGCAGAAAAGAACTTCAATAACAAAAAGAATATCCTGCGTAACCATTTATCACTTACTTTCCATCGATTCATAGAGAAACAAAAGCTCACGATAAATATTGGTGGAGTTGCCATTATACCTTGGAATCCATTTCTACCCTACACAAGTTCAGCATGGAAGAAAGAACTCCCTCCTGCTCAGATGTGTGGGGGAAATGTCGTAATTACAGGTATGGTGATGCCTCATCGCAATTATTTCAAGACGGATGCAGAATACAAGGATGCAGGATTCCGTAAAGGTTGGACGCAGATGCAAGGATTCTACATTTATCGTGTTGATCGTTTGCTTACAGCAGGAGGTTGGTTAGGTCTCAAGCCTGATGGCACAGCAATGCTTCAGGAACATCATTATGACCTTGGTAGAATCTGCGTGGACATCACAAATGGCTACGATTTTGATTGGGACATTGACATCAAGAAGTCAAAAGCTACGCCTCCAGATTATCTTCGCGACACTCTTGGTCAGATAGCCAAGAAGATTCGCAAGATGGCATACGACACTTATAGTTACCGAGGCACACAAAAGCCATTGACAAGAAAGAAGGGGACTACCTACGTGCCACTATGGAACAGCGTATCCGAACGCAATGGCAAACTCAGCTATTCGCTCAATACGGATTACCCATACATCAAAGACATTCTATCTTCGCTTGACAAAGAGAATGCAGCTAAGGTAAAAAAGCTGCTGAAGCTCATTGCCGAAACGATTCCAGCCGAAAGCATTGGCTTTGAGTCTTCAAAAAGTGACAGCAAGAAAATGTCAAGCCCATACGAGGGCGAACCTACTGCGCTTGCAGACATCCGTCAAGACCTCATTGCCAGTTTCCTCAACAAAGGCATGAGTCAGGAAGAAGCAGAAGAGCAAGTTGAATTCATCTTAAACCTGTAGAACAATGAATGAAGAACAGATAAAACAAATTGCAGATGCCTTACTCAGCGACAATCCTACATATGAGAAAGTTGAGGAAGTTGCAGAAAGTGTGCTTGCGGCAGAATGTGTTCAGCACCCTGATAGCACAATTACCAAACAGAACATTGTAGACATTATTGTGGTTGATAGAAAAATCTATCAGCCTGTTTCTTCTATCATGCAAGATGACGATGAAGGTGCAAACTGGCTGCCTGAGTTCAGAGCTAATGGCGGCAGCAACTTCCGTCTATGGAATGACTACAAGAAACACCTAACGCTTCCAACCCCTGCAATACAAGAAATCGACAAGACAACAGAAAAGGTTTTGAACCAACTTGCAAATCCAAACATGCCAGGTAACTGGTATCGTGCAGGATTAGTTGTTGGTCACGTTCAATCTGGTAAAACAGGTAATTTTGTTGGTTTGGCAAACAAAGCGATGGATTGTGGCTCCAAAATCATCCTTGTATTGACAGGAATGTACAACGACCTTCGCAGTCAGACACAAGGACGCTTGGACAAAGGTTCTATTGGTCGTATTACCGACCCTGATGATCAAAGTTTCAAGAAAGCAATTGGTGTAGGAAAATACAAAGGACATCCAAACATCCTCAATCTCACATCAAGCAAGTTGAAAGGTGATTTCGGTTCGCAGAAGACAGATATTGGTGGTGTTCTCTCTTCTACTGACCCTACCATTATGGTATGTAAGAAGAACACTTCCGTTCTTAGCAACATCCTTCGTCTCTTTGCCCAGCATGGTGTAAAAGCAGACGATGGTTATCCTATCATTGAGAATATTCCATTGTTCATTATCGACGACGAGGCTGATAGTGCCTCCATCAATACAGAATACAACAAGGGCGAGATTTCAAAAATCAATTCAAAGATTAGAGCAATCCTCTCACTCTTTGAACGCCGCTGCTATGTTGGTTATACAGCTACTCCTTACGCAAATATCTTTATCGACCCAGATCCTGCTCTTGCATCAGATTACATTGAGGAAGATGATGGCACAAGATTTCGTATCTGCAAGGACGACTTGTTCCCAAAGAATTTTATCGTCAACCTATCTGCTCCAAGCAACTACATAGGACCTAATGTACTCTTTGGCATTCCTACTGTCTACGACGAGGAAGATAAGCATGAACTTCCTATTATCGAATACATCAAGGAAGGAGATTATCTTGAAGACAATACAAAGGGCAAGAAAAAGAAGGTGCTAAAAGACCTTCCTGCAACTCTTATCGAAGCAACCAAAATGTTTTTCGTGAGTACGGCTCTCCGTAGAGCGCGTGGTCAGAGAAGTGCACATAGTTCCATGCTCATCAATGTGTCTCAGTACATCAAGCATATGGATGACGTTGCTCGTCTCATGCAACAACTCATTACCACCTATTGCGACAAACTTGAAGCTCTCAATGACAATCCTACGTTGGAAACAGAACTCAAGAAACTCTACGACGAAAAGATAAAACCAAGCAACAAGCAGATTTGCGAAGATTATCCTGATTGGGCACCTCGTCTAAAAATGCTATCATGGGATTTAGTTCGCAAAGAACTGTCTGCTGTAGCCGCTAAAGTCCGAAACGAGGTGCGTGTTATTCACTCACCAACTGATGATACTCAGGAATTAAACACTACACGTCTCGACTACAACAAATACGAGAATCGTCCAAACGATTTCGAAAACGGACTTTATGTTATCGCCATAGGAGGAAACACGATGGCACGTGGTATTACGCTTGAAGGGCTTGTTGTCAGTTACTTCTTCCGTGCTTCTAATACCTTCGATACGCTTATGCAGATGGGACGCTGGTTTGGTTATCGTGATGGCTACATCGATGCTTGCCGTCTTTATCTTGAAAAAGACACCGCAGTAAATTTCCGCAGTGTTGCCGTAGCAACTCAAAGGATGCGTGACGACTTTGATGACATGAACTACCGTGGTATCAAACCAAAGGAATACGGATTGAAGGTAATGCGATTCCCGGGTGTACTTGAAGCAACTGCCCGAAACAAGTTCGGCGCAGCTGTTCGTGGTAAATTGTCACTCAACAAGACAACACTTCAGGCATACAAACTCAAAAAGGATCCACAGGTAGTAGAAGCAAACAAAATCCATATGCTGGATTTCCTTGGAAGTTTAGGACATTCGTACAAGAAAGAAAGGTTTGGAGTTCCATCGCACAACTATTTTTGGGATTGCACAGGCAATCAGATAGTGGATTTTGTACGTGGGTTTAAGATTGCAACAGAACAAATGCCGCAAAATCTCATCGTAAACTATCTCGAGAAACAGATAGCTAAAGGTAATCTTGTTGAATGGACGGTTGTGATGGCAAATGTTCAAAACAAGGGCAAGCAACCAGCCAATTCACAAGTACATGATACGGGCTCAGAGGATTTGGTTATTGGTCCTTCAGTCCGTGGTAGTAACGAAGATTCGGATACTGAGTTCTATGTTGCGAACAAAGCTGCTGTATCTGGCCCCGGCTACGAATCTCTCGACTTGTCAGACAAAGAGTACACAGAAGCTCTAAACATGACAATCAAAGAATGGGAGAAGGCTGTAGAAGAAGGCAAAACCAAGAAAAAGACGAAGCCTACGTCGCCTTTTGCCAATTGCGCAAAGGCTGTTCGCAAGAAAACAAAAGGTTTACTGCTGTTGTTCAACATGGATTTTGGCGATAACAAAAATGGCGTATTCACATACGTTATGAGTTTGCCAATGTTAGCTGATAAAGACGATACGGCTATAAGCTATGAATACATGGGAAATAAAAACGCATTTAAGATATTGGACGAAGAATGAAAAAGATTGAATTAATAAAACACATCGAGCTTACTTGGGAACAACTCAAGGAAGATGGTGTTACCACAATGATGAGAATAGACGGAAGTCGTGCGCCAATATTCTTGCGTGCTAGTGACCAAACAGTCGCTTTTCTCCTGACAATGGACATCAACAGAACGCTCGACATCAAACCAAAGAAGTTTAACAATGTAAGCATTCAGATTGAGAAACTTTCGGCTGAGACAAAAGCCGTTGTTGTCACACTTACAAATCAACGATTCCTTGACACGTTCTCTAAGATTGCTGCAGATGTTGCATCTTATACAATGCCATTGGAAAGCGAATCTGAAAGTGTCTCTATTTTCTGCACTAAGGTTAATAGTTGGAAGAATATTTTCAGCCGTGGCATCAATGAAGCTTTGACTCCGGAAGAACAGGTAGGGCTTTACGGCGAGCTGGAATTACTGAAGGCTATTATCAACGAAGGCATCCCTACAAACGAGGTAATTGACGCATGGAAAGGTGCGGATGCTGAAGATAAAGATTTTCAGTTCCACAACCTCGGCATCGAAGTTAAGAGTTCGATTAAGCAAGACAAGTTGGTCAAGATTTCAAACATCCGACAACTTGACTCAACTGGTTATGACGAATTGTATCTATACTACTATTCGTTTGCAAAATCCAATGGAGGTGCCAATACCCTTCCTGCTCAAATTGACGAAATACGTTCTCTACTTGTAGGTTCCCCATTCCTTGATGAGTTTGAATCTAAACTCTTGAACGCAGGATACAATGACTCCGACAAGGACAACTATAAAGCATCCTACACCGTAACATATGAGGAATGTTTCAAGGTAGAAGACATGTTCCCAAAGATAATCAAGGGTGTTGTCATGGATGCAATCATTGACGCAAGCTACATTGTTGACCTCAACGTATGCGACGAGTATGAGGTTAGCTACAATGAGTTCATAGACACAATAAAGCAAGCATAATCATTATGGCAGATTCAATATCAAATTATATTGTAGAAATACAAGATAGTGTCAATGACCTTCTTGCTGAAACAGGTTCGCCAGTACAAGCTTTCACTAAGTATGTGTTGGAAGCTATGTGCGAAAAAGCCAACCTGGGTGAAGCTGAGGCTTGTTACGCAGTTATCCGTAACGACTCAAATGATAATGTGATGGGTGAAATCAATGGCTATGCAATAAGCCTCAGCGGTGAAACCATCTCACTTTTTTACACTATCTACGAGCCAACAGAGGATGATACTCCATTTAGCGTTCCTTCTGATCAATACAACAAAGCGGTCACCCGATTGCAAGGTTATTACAATGCAGCGGTAAGCGGTCGTTGTAATGAGATGGAACCATCAGCAGAAGATTACAAGATTTGCAAGTACATTTACGAGAATGAAGAGGACATTACAAATGTACGTCTCTTTGTCCTCACTAATGGTACCATTAAAGCTAATCTGAAAACACCAAAGCAGAGAATCAACGACAAGGCTGTTCAGTTTCTTTCATGGGACATAAACCGTCTTTACACAAATCTCCACTCTGCAATGGATCATCTGTCCGTGGATATTGACCTCTATAATGACGACGATTACAAGTTCAAGATTCCATTCATCGAAATGTCTTCAGATGTGGAGAAGTACCAGACGTACATTGCAATGCTGCCGGGTGAGTTCCTTTTTAATCTCTATGAGAACTTCAATACCGACTTGTTGCAATCAAACGTGCGTTTCTTTAAGGGTAAGAAAGGGTGCAATAAGGGAATCTTTGAGACGTTGAAGACAAAACCTCATCGCTTCCTTGCCTACAATAACGGAATCACAGCTACTGCAAAAGGTGTGCTTGCAGAGTATAATGAAGACAACCAAACTGGTCTTTTGAAGTTTATCGAGAACTTCCAAATTCTTAATGGTGGTCAGACAACAGCCAGCATCTATTATGCGAAGAAGGAGAACCCTGATATTGACCTGAGCACCGTTTATGTTCAGATGAAGCTTATCGTTCTTCAAGAGAATACAGAAGAGATTCATCCTCTGATTACACGCTACTCAAATACTCAAACAAGCGTTTTGCAATCGGATTACAGTACCAACAATCCATTCAACCAGAAGTTACAAGAGCTTTCACGCACCATTGTTGTTCCAGATTTGTCACATAGTGGTAATGTGACCCACTGGTACTATGAGCGTGTGAGTGGACAGTATGACCAGAATGCAAACCGCTTTAAGTCAAAACCAGAAAAGGAAAAGTTCAAGTCAGAGAATCCATCTACACAGAAATTCGACAAGTGCGAACTCGGTAAGGTTTACACTACATGGACACAACACCCTGAAGTTGCAATCAATGGTCCTCAGAAATGTTACAAGGAGTTTATCGAAAAGAAGAAAGATGAGATTCCAGACAACATTTTTTTCGAGAACTTTGTTGCGATGCTGATGGTTTACAGATTCATGGATAAGAAGAATCCTGTATTTACAGAGTATCATCAGATAAAGGCACAGATGTGTCTTTATACCCTTGCCATGCTTTATCATGTAACAAACGGTAATCTTTCGTTATACAAAATTTGGCAGAATCAAGGTTTGTCCGAAAAACTCAAAGCATTCATCAATGAATTGAGTAAACAACTCTATGAGAAGTTGAAGGCTGACCAACCTGACACTACGACTTTCCGTGACTATTGCAAATCGCCAAAGACTTGGGAAGCAACGAAGAAATACACCTTCAACCTCGACTTGGCTTCCATTGCTGATGACATGAAGTCTGTTGGCGAAGATACGGCTCGCAAAAAGGCAGAGAAAGCCATCACGGATAAGGAGCGTAAGACAGTTGAAAAAATGTCGGCAGCTTTTTGGGATGGGTTGTCAAAGATTAACAATACAGAACTTTTCAACGAACCCGAATACAAGACAATGTCTGAGATTACCCAAATGCTTGTTGCCAGCAAACAGCTTACATTGGTACAAGTATTTGAAGGTTTGCAGATTCTGAAGAAGTTCGATGAATCAGAGCTTGTGAAAGAAGACGTTATTGCAAAGAGCAACATCCGAATAAACCGTAAAGAGAAGGACTCTGCTACTCTCTTCAAGCGTATTCAGAAGCTTACCGATGAAGATTGGGGTAAAATTAAATTGGCTGCTGGACGTGCATGTAACGAAAGTGATTCAAAGATAGTAAAGAAAATTGCGACACAAAAGGATCGTAGCAAACTTACATTCAAGCAACTCACCGTTGTTTGTCGTGCTCTTGATCAGATAAATGAGAAATTCAAAGACCAAATGAAAAAAGCGTATTAAAGATGAGAGACTTGTTTGATGACAATCCAAATTGGACAGAACGTGAGTTGGCTTATCCTAATCGCATGATTCGTTTGGGCAGTTTGTTTAGTGGTATTGGTGCCATTGAACATGCTTTGAAACGTCTTAATATCAAGACAGAAATCCAATTTGCAAGCGACATAGAGCCAAATTGCAAGAAGAGTTATTTCGCCAATTACGAAATCACAGAAGATAGATGGTGTAGCGATGTGCATGAACTGGATGCAAAACCTTACCGCTATAAAGTGGATTTGCTAGTTGGAGGCGCACCATGTCAGGCATTCTCTCTTGTCGGTAAGAGGCGTGGTTTTGATGACACACGTGGCACATTGTTCCGTGAGTTCGCCCGTGTTGTTAAGGAATGCCAACCCAAGGTATTTATCTTTGAGAATGTTCGTGGTATGCTCAATCACAACAAGGGGGTGACATGGGATGTGATCAAAAAGACCTTTGAAGATGATTTGCACTACGATATTCACTTTCAGATTCTGAATAGCCGCAACTATGGTATTCCTCAGAATCGTGAACGTCTGTTTTGTATTGGTTTCAGAAAGCGCACAGAGTTCTTCTTCCCTGATGTTATTAATCTTGAATACAGGATGTATGACTTCCTTGAAGATACAATCGACTCTAAATACTTTCTCAATGACAAGGGCATAAAATTCGTAACTTCACATAAGAACAGAGAGAAGCGTTATACTCAAATCAATGGTGAGATTGCACTCTGTCAGAAGCGCAATCAAGAGTACAACTGGCATGGTGACTTTGTTTATCATCCTTTAGCTCAGGGCGTAGAAGAGTACGATGAGTTTATCTTCGATGTGAATGACGTTGAGGAGAAATATTATTTATCAGAAAAGGTTAAGAAGTATGTGCTTTGTCCTGGTACTAAGAATTTCAAGACGAGAATAGAAACCGACCTTGATGTAGCGCGTCCTCTTTTGCAGTCAATGCACAAGATGCACAGAGCTGGCATTGACAACTACGTTACCCATAAAGGAAGAATAAGAAAGTTAACTCCACGTGAATGCTTACGTCTGATGGGATTCAAAGATTGGTTTAAGATTGTAGTACCAGATACGGCTATGTACCAAGAAGCCGGAAACAGCATCGTTGTTGATGTACTAATTGCCTTACTCAAACAAATGGACATTACTCAGTATGGAATTGAACAAGATAAATGAACTGATGGCTAATCGTGGCTACATGAAGCCGATAGGTGCAATCTTCTCTGAATGGGAATTTGTGAAAGACGAGATACTATTGCCAAACCGCAAAGCAGGTTCTGGCAATGGTACTGTTCATGTTTATTTGCTTGAGGATAACATGCACCTTTTCAAAGAGTGCTTCCCAGAATACATTGACGCATTCAATAAGAATCTTCCTGAAGCTGAAGAATTGTGCCCTCGCATCAAGCACTTTGTTATGACTTCGAACGTGCTAACGGTTGCGGGTTTTGCATACCATCACTACAATTGTGATGCTAACGTCTTCTATTACTCTGATTATGTGGGTAAAGTCATGCGCCATGATGACAACGGCACAATGACATTTGATTCGTTATTCAAACTCTCTACAGAGAATCGTCCATATTTCAAGCAGTTTGACAAGCAGGTGTTTGGCAAGATTATCCGTTACATCTTTGTTCCTCGCAAGACAGCTTACAAATTGTATCTGTATGGGGATGAGGATTATCAGAATTTTGCTGCATTTTGGATTATTGGAGAGATCCCTGATTGGTCATTCATAGTTCAGGAGGAAAACCGATCTGTACAACGCATTTCGGAGAAGAAAGAACATGAAGCATCCCTTGTAAGAGAAGAGGAACCAATAATCAAAACTCCTGTTGTAGAGATTATCTTTACTCCGGAAGAAGTGGAAATGCGTTTTAAGAAGTACATGAAGAGCCTTGGCAAGTCAGAGCGCACGGTTTCTGCCTATGCGGGCTGCCTACGCAATTTAGTACCACGAGCTCAGAAGATGATTGACGGAATGGATCATCCTTCTCCTTACACAATAACCGATTACGCGCAACTGAAAGCTTTGGATACAGAGTTATGGAGTCACCCTGAAGTCGTCGAATGGAACAAGAATGACCATAATCGTTGTAGTGCAGCACTTCACATGTACATGCAGATGTTTGAAGACGGCTTCAACGAGCAGGTGGAAATTATAGCAAAGAAAGAAACCGTGAAAAAACCAAAGCAAGAAGTGTCACGTATGGATTTTACTCTTACTGGAGAAGAGGAAGTTCAAAAAGACGCCTACATTGATTTTCTGCGCAAGGAGAAAGGAATGGCAGACGTAACTTTGACAAGTTATACAAACACCCTGCTAAAACGACTCTCCAATTTATTGCGAGACTACTATAGGTCTGATTTCCGCAATGTATTCTCAGTTACCAATTACAAGGAGCTGTCGAAGATGGAAGAGGAAATCTGGGAGATTCCTAAAATCGTAGAAGCTAACGAGAAGTCAAAGGGAAAGCTGACGGCATCTTTCCGCGCTTATACCGAGTTTGTTGAAAGTACGCTTTCTGACGAAGAACTTGCCGAAATGATATTTGGCGAGAACTCTGATGAAGAAGAGGATGAAACGCTTGTTGTGGCTCAGATTGGCAAGATGCAACAATTCACTACACACCTACCATTATACTCAATTCGTGCTGCATGTGGAAAGTTTACAGATGACGAAGAAGCAGAGATTGAGGGATGGGTAAATGTAGAAAACATGGGCATCAAGGCAAGCGAAGACATGTTTGTTGTACACGCAAAAGGTCATTCTATGGAGCCACGCATACACGATGGTGACCTTTGTGTTTTCCGCTTCTATCAAGGTGGAACTCGTCAGGATAGCATAGTGCTGACAGAGCTGACCTCTCGTGACATGGATTACGGAGGAATGTACACCATCAAGAAATACTACAGCGAGAAAGTTTATGATGAAGATGGAATAAATCAGCACTCAAAGGTTGTGTTGCGTTCTCTAAATCATGATTACGACAATATTGATATCACAGAAGAAGATGCCAGCGAGATGAAAACAATTGGCATTTTCGTAGATACCATAAGCTAATATGCGTTTAGAGCGACAATTATTATACAATGATAAAACTATCCGATTACTTGTGTGATAATGCACTCAACATGAAACTGCATTATCTGTACAACTTGTACCTAAAAAAACATCAAGGGGGCAAGTGTGCAGAAATGTACAGAGGCTTACTTTCGCTCCTATCTTAGGTATCGCTATCTAACAATCAATAAAGACATAAAGCAGAAAAAATATAATAATAGACAAGCAAATATCTATAAACATAATGATTGGAAATATTGACATATTCGCAAAGGAACTCTGCAAACTTCCAAATGAAATGGGATGGGTTGAGTTTAAGGAGCCAACGATGGTGGGTACTGATATTAGCGCCCTTGCAAATAGCGCTACTCTACATGAGAGAGACTATGAATATACGATTTGGGCATTATTAATTTATGTAATTTGAATATTGTTTAAGAGGAATATCAAATGAAGAGAACGGACATTACAAAGCAAGGACATGGTCAACCGCATGCAACCGACCCAGAATATGTGAGACTTGTCTCACTTATCTCAGATCTTTGGGAGGAAGCAAAAGCAAAGGCTGCGGTTGCTGTCAACACGGAACTGCTTGATGCGAATTGGAAGACTGGTCAGTATATTGTAGAATTTGAGCAAGGAGGTAACCCTAAAGCTAAGTATGGTGAAAAACTTATAACAAATCTTGCAAAAGACCTTACACGTCTTAGAGGGAAGGGGTTTAGTCGTTCTAACCTTATATATATGCGTAAACTGTATTTGACTTTCCCAAAAAGTGAGACACTGTCTCACCAATTGACATGGAGCCATTACTTTGAATTGCTCAAATGTGATGACCCTTTGGAAATACAGTTCTACATGAAGGAATGTATCAAAGAAGGCTGGAAAGTTAGAGAGCTGAAACGCCAAATCAACTCGTCATTATTCCAAAGACTAGCTCTGAGCACGGATAAACTGGGGATTCTTGAACTTGCCAATCAGGGGCATCAAGTATTAACACCAAAGGATATAATTCATGATCCTTATGTACTTGAGTTTACAGGTATGCCTCAGCATAAACGTTATAAAGAGTCAGAACTTGAAAAGGCTTTGAAAGCAAATATGGAGCAATTTTTATTGGAGTTAGGCCGAGGTTTTGCCTTTATTGGCCGCCAATATATCATACCTATTGGTTCTAGACGTTTCAAGGTGGATTTGGTCTTCTACCATGCAATCCTAAAGTGTTATGTCCTTATTGACCTAAAGCGTACAGAAATAAAGCATGGTGATATAGGTCAAATGAATCTTTATCTGAATTACTTCAAGAATGAAATTTGTCAACCTGACGATAATCCTCCTATTGGTATTGTTTTAGGTGCAAAGAAAGATGAATTGTTGATGGAATATGCTCTCCAGGGCATAGATAACCAGTTATTTGCTGCACGTTATCAGCTTTATCTGCCTAATCGTGAAGAACTCCAAGCACAATTAAACCTATTGCTTGATAATACTAAAAGTAAATAGTGTGAAGATGATGAGTTTAAATGTTTTCATCTATTTCTCACAAAGATTGACGGGAACAGAATATCCTTGTTCTTGACAAGTGGAGGAAATCCTGTTATTTTTAGAGAACAACCCTTATCAAAAAGAAGTGATTATGTTGAAATATAAACATACCATAAACAGAAAGAAATAATGAGCATGACCAAACTCGAACTACAACAATACCTACTCCGCGAGCACACACAAGAGAATGCTCGCTGCGAATGGAACCGTTTTCAATCCATTTCATTGCAGTCTCTCTGCGATAGATTGCAAGCATCATGCATATTCAAAGTTTAGTCCAACTTTAGTCGAAATATTAATCGAAGTGTATATATTTGAATTTGTATTGTCCTGATAATCAGTTGTAATGCATCTTTTATGCGTTAGTATTACAAAATTTATTTAGTCGAACTCAAATAAAGTTAGAGATATGTTATTCGGAAACAAAATCAGAGAGCTCAGAGACGAGCAAGGCTTGTTGCAACGCCAACTGGCAGCAACACCTTCGATGTAAGAATGGGACTGGTGTTTAAGCTGTAGAAAGCAAAATCCAAACTATTCCTAAAAAGAAATGCGAAAATTATCCTTTTTGGCGTTTTTCCTTGGAGATTAGAAAATAAATTTGTACATTTGCAGAAATAAATTATGGTGTATGACCAAAGAAGAGCTACATATTGGTTAAGTGGTCAAGTTAGTGGTCAAGTAACAATTTAAACATAACAAAACTAACAATGAAGAAAACAATCATTACAATGATGCTTACGCTGATGTTTGGCATGGCTGCGCAGGCACAGGACACAGACTCAATCTATGCCAAGGAGCTGCTGCCGGTGGGAAGTAAGGCACCTGACTTCACTCTTACAACCATCGACGGGAAAAAGCAGAAGCTGTCCAACAACTATTCATGCTATCAGGTGCTCGACTTTTGGGCATCATGGTGTGGCGACTGCCGCAAGGACATTCCCGCAATGAAGGAGCTTTTTAAGAAGTACAAAAAAGACGTGACATTCATCGGCGTCTCATTCGATGACGATAAGGAGAAGTGGACGGACTTTGTTCAGAAGAACGAAATGAAATGGCTGCATGTGAGCGAATTGAAGAAGTGGAAGGAGACAGACATATCGCAGCAATACAAAATAAAATGGCTGCCGACAATGTACCTCATCGACCCCTTCGGAAATGTTGCACTTGCCACAACACAAGTGGAGAAACTTGCAGCAAAACTGAAGGAAATCGGTGAAGCTGGCGGATATGTACGCAAAATACCTGAATTTCCTGGAGGAATAAATGTACTGATGAAGTTTCTTTCCGTCAACATCAAATACCCTTCTGAAGCCGACAGATATGGATTCACGGCTAAAGTTACTGTAACGTTTACCGTTGATACTGACGGCAGTGTATCGGAAGAAAAAATACATCAATGCACAATGAACGAACCCCAAACAAGGAAATTCGAGAAATTGACCACAGCAGAGAAAGCCGAATTACGCGCCAATTGCCGATGGCTGTTCAACGAAGAAGCATTAAGGGTGATAAGGATGATGCCCGCATGGAAGCCGGGAACTATCGGCGGCAAGCCCGTAAAAGTAAAGTTCGCACTGCCGATAATATTCCGAAAATAGAAAGTATATTATGATTCTTCACCGTCCGGCACTCGCTGGACGGTGAAGAAAGTTAACTTAAATGACGGTTTAATATAGCTTCAGCGACCGTCCAGCGAGCGCTGGACGGTCAGCTTTGTTTATTACTTATTGCGAAACCGTTCGCTCTGCTCACGGATAAGCTCAGCGTCGTTGAAGTAGTCAATGCGCATGGCGTGGCGAACTTCGTCCATGGTCTTCGCAGCCACCTCGCGCGCCTGCTCGGTGCCTTTCTTCAGAATGTTGTAGACCTCAGGAATGTCCTGCTGCAGCTCACGGCGACGCTGGCGCATAGGCTCCAGACGGTCGTTAAGCACTGCGTTGAGCAGCTTCTTGCACTTCATGTCGCCCAGACCTCCACGCTGATAATGCTCCTTCAGCTCGCACAGATTCTTATACTCGGGCAGGAAGTTGGCAAAATCCTCATCGGTGCAGAAAGCATCGAGATAAGTGAACACACAGTTGCCCTCCACCTTGCCGGGGTCGTCCACACGCAAGTGGTCGGGGTCGGTGAACATTGAGCGCACGCTCTGCCATACATCCTCGGGAGTGTCGCTAAGATAGATGCAGTTGCCGAGGCTCTTACTCATCTTCGCCTTACCATCGGTGCCGGGCAGACGCAGACAGCTCTGATTTGTCGGCAGCATGATGCGCGGCTCCACCAGCACATCACTGTAGGTGGCATTGAAGCGGCGCACCAGCTCGCAGGTCTGCTCAATCATTGGTTTCTGATCCTCACCGGCAGGCACCACATTAGCCTTAAACAGAGTGATGTCGGCAGCCTGGCTCACAGGATAGCAGAAGAATCCCACGGGAATATTTGCCTCGAAGTTGCGCATCTTTATCTCGGTCTTCACCGTAGGGTTGCGCTGCAGACGGCTCACCGTCACAAGGTTCATCAAGTAGGTTGTAAGCTCTGCAAGCTCCGGTATCTGACTCTGAATGAAGATAGTACATTTTTCGGGGTCGAGTCCTGCGGCAAGATAATCGAGTGCCACTTCTATAATGTTCTGACGTATCTTCTCTGGATTATCCGCATTGTCGGTAAGTGCCTGCACGTCGGCAAGAAACACAAACATTTTGTCATAGTCGCCGGCATTCTGCAGTTCCACGCGCCGGCGCAGCGACCCTACATAATGTCCCACATGAAGTCTTCCTGTAGGGCGGTCGCCTGTTAGAATAATATTTCCCATTTTCTTATTTTTCTTTTATATTGTTAAGAATGTAATCCACCGTAGGGTCTTGGCTCACTATCACGCCTTCAGGATTGATGACAAACAGTTTCGGGACACTTTCCACCTTGTAAGCCTTGCCTATGGCATTGTCGCGGAACGGTTTCACATCACAGGTGTTCACCCACTCTATCCCGTCCTCCTGCGATGCCTTCAGCCACGCCTCTTTCTTCTCGTCAAGACTGATACTTATCACTGTGATATTCTTTGCCTTAAGCTGCGAATACACCTTTTTCAGCTCTTTCATCTTTGCCCGGCAAGGCACACACCATGATGCCCAAAAGTCGAGCAGCACATAATGCCCCCTGAAATCGCTAAGCCTGACCTGCTTGCCGTTGATATCGGTGGTGGTAAAGTCAGGAGCAGGCTTGTCCTGTATCCATTTGTCGGCAAGCTCCTTGTATTTCTTTTCAAACGAGCGCCATGCGTAAGTGTTCTTGTGAGGATTTGCGGCAAGCGCTTTGCGCAACTCTTTCATCTGCCGAAAATCCATAATATAGTCGTTGGCTGCGTTAATTGCAGCATATGTATCAGGATTTTGGCATATAAAGTCAAACTTCATCTGTGTGGCTTTGTAATACAAAGCATTGTTGGCATTCATCATCTCCTCAGCCTCTTCCAACTTACCAGCTTCTTTCAGCTGCATATAGCGAGGACCTAATTCACCGACCTTTTCCATGATAGGTTTAAGCCGTTGTTTGAGAACATTGAACAGTTGCTGCTCTCTGCTATTAGCACTGGTGACAACGTCCGAATCCTCATTCACAATTACGTCATAGTCACATCCAGGCTCAGCCATGACCGACACATCAAACCTGTACGGCTTTGTGCGCAGCCTGTATTCGTCCACCTGCGCTATTGCGCTTGAAAGTGAGAACTCTGTGCCATCAACCTCCACCGAGTCGATATTCACAAGACGGTCCTTAATCACCGACACATACACCTTTCCCTTGAAAGGCTTGGCGAGCTTCACCTTGAAAGTGGCTGGCGACTGTGCGCCTGCATTGGCACACAGTCCCAGTAATAGAGATATAAAAAAAGATTTTATTTTCATTTATTGTCCTCCCACATATCAGTCTTCCATGAGCTTGCGGTAGCGCGCCTTCTTCACCTCAGTCTGTCCGCTCTGGCGCATCTTGTAGATTTCGTAGTCGGAGAAGCCTCCCTCGAAAAACGCTACATTGCCCTCGCCCTCAAAGGCAAGGATGTGGGTGCAGATGCGGTCGAGGAACCAGCGGTCGTGGCTGATAACCACGGCACAGCCTGCAAACTGCTCAAGACCTTCCTCAAGAGCACGCAGGGTGTTCACGTCGATGTCGTTGGTAGGCTCGTCGAGCAGCAGCACGTTGCCCTCCTCCTTTAGCGCCATTGCAAGATGCAGACGGTTGCGCTCACCGCCCGAAAGCACGCCGCATTTCTTCTCCTGGTCGGCGCCGGTGAAGTTGAAGCGGCTCAGATAGGCACGGACGTTGAGGTCCTTGCCTCCCATGCGGATGGTCTCATTGCCCTGCGAGATAACCTCATAGACACTCTTCTCGGGGATAATGTCCTTGTGGGTCTGGTCAACGTATGCCAGCTTCACGGTCTCGCCCACGGCGAATGTTCCGGCATCAGCCTTCTCCAGTCCCATAATCATGCGGAAGAGTGTGGTCTTGCCCGCACCGTTGGGACCGATAACACCCACGATGCCGTTTGGCGGCAGCATGAAGTTAAGGTTTTTCAGCAGCACCTTGTCGCCAAACGCCTTGTCAACACCCACAGCCTCTATAACCTTGTTGCCGAGTCGGGGACCGTTAGGGATAAATATCTCAAGTTTTTCCTCACGCTCTTTCTGATCCTGGTTCAGCAGCTGCTCGTAGCTGTTAAGACGAGCCTTGCCCTTGGCGTGACGCGCCTTGGGAGCCATGCGCACCCACTCCAACTCTCGCTGCAGGGTCTTGCGGCGCTTGCTCTCAGTCTTCTCCTCCTGCGCCATGCGCTTGGTCTTCTGGTCGAGCCATGAGGAGTAGTTGCCCTTCCACGGAATGCCCTCGCCACGGTCGAGCTCAAGAATCCAGCCAGCCACATCGTCAAGGAAGTAGCGGTCGTGGGTGACACAAATCACAGTGCCCTCATACTGGCTGAGATGCTGCTCCAGCCAGTCGATGCTCTCGGCGTCGAGGTGGTTGGTAGGCTCGTCGAGCAGAAGGACATCGGGTTTGCGCAGCAACAGGCGGCAAAGTGCCACACGGCGGCGCTCACCACCAGACAGAACATTAACTGGAGTGTCGCCTGCCGGACAGCGCAGCGCATCCATGGCACGCTCCAGCTTACTGTCAAGATTCCAGGCATCGGTAGCATCGAGCTGGTCCTGCAATTCTCCCTGACGGGCAAAGAGCTTGTTCATCTTTTCCTCGTCCTCATAATATTCGGGAAGACCGAACAGCTCGTTTATCTTGTTATACTCGTTGAGCATGTCTACAACTTCCTGCACACCTTCCTCCACAACCTGACGCACAGTCTTCTCGGGGTCAAGCTTCGGGTCCTGCTCAAGATAGCCCACGGTGTAGCCTGGACTCCACACCACTTCGCCCTGATACTCATTGTCAATGCCGGCGATAATCTTCATAAGTGTTGACTTACCGGCACCGTTGAGTCCGATAATGCCAATCTTTGCTCCGTAGAAGAAACTGAGATAGATGTTCTTCAGAACAGTCTTGTTGGTCTGGCGGATAGTCTTTGTAAGCCCCACCATTGAGAAAATGATTTTCTTGTCGTCTGCCATTTGGTTTAGTGGTTGTTAAAAATTCGATTACTGTATTATAGTATATTTATACATTTGGCGGAGTTATATGTTACCGCCTATGTTTATGTCCTTTAAGATTGTATCTGTAGCTCCAGTCATGCTCTTGACAAAGGCACCAGCCTTACGTCCCGCCTGCTGGCGGTTGTCGGCATTGTCGGCAAGCCTTGTCACTATTTCGTGGAACTCCTCGTATGTTTCAAAATCAAAACCGCCGCCGGAGCGCTTCAGTCCCTGGGCTTCCTGGAAGTTCTGATTGTTGGGACCAAATATCACGGGAATATCCCACACCGCAGCCTCAAGCACATTGTGTATTCCCACTCCGAAGCCGCCTCCCACGTATGCAATCTCGCCATAATGATAAATGCTGGAGAGCAGTCCGAAACAGTCGATAATGATACAGTCTGCCTGCGCAGCCTCCTCTGGAGTGGTCTGTGTGTAACGCACCGTCTTGCGCGACACTTTCTGCATAATCTGCTTCAGATGTTCCTCGCCTATTACATGAGGGGCGATTATCAGTTTCCACTCGGGGTGATTGTTGAAGTAACGTATGAAGATATCCTCATCGGGCTGCCAGCTGCTGCCTGCTACAAACGCATTTCCTCCCCCCTTGAACGCCTCGATTATAGGCAGCTGTTTCTGCTGCGTCTTTATCTCAAGCACGCGGTCAAAGCGGGTGTCGCCCACCACCGTAACATTGTCGATGCCGCACTTATGGAGCAACTCACGGCTTATGTCATTCTGCACATACAAGTGGGTGAAACACTTCAACACTCTTGAATAAGGTTTGCCATACCAGCGGAAGAACACCTGCCCCTTGCGGAAGATACTCGACACACTATAGGCTGGTATTCCCCTGTATTTCAGGATATGCAGGTAATTGTACCAGAACTCATACTTGATAAAGAACGCCATCTCGGGTCTCACCGTGCGCAGAAAACGCAGGGCGTTGCGGCTGGTGTCGAGCGGCAGATAGCATATAATGTCGGCACCCTTATAGTCCTTGCGCACCTCATAGCCCGACGGCGAGAAGAAAGTGAGCAAGATCTTATATTCAGGATGCTCGGCACGCATACGCTCCATAAGCGGGCGCCCCTGCTCAAACTCTCCCAAGGATGCGGCGTGAAACCAAACGTAGCGTGCCTTCGGGTCAACCTTCTCCCTGAGTATCCTCAGAGCCTGATGCTGCCCCCGCCACATCTTCCTGACCTTATCGCTGAAAAGGCTGGCGATAATCACGCCAGCCATATATATGTATATGGCGATATTATAGACAATCATTTATCCTAACGTTTGGATTGCACGTTTCATACGACTGATGGTCTCTTCCTTGCCAAGGAAAGCAGAAATGTCGAACATTCCCGGTCCCTTGCCCTCGCCGACGAGACACAGACGCCAGGCATTCATGATATTGCCGAGCTTGTATTCTTTAGCAGCTATCCACTCCTCCACAATCTTTTCCTGTCCTTCAACAGAGAAGTCGTCAATGCCCTCAAGCACACCGATAAGCTCGGTGAGCTGTGCTGCGGAGTCTTCCTTCCAGCGTTTCTTCACTGTCTTCTCGTCGTAGCTTTCAGGGGCAATGAAGAAGAACGAGCACAGCTGCCACAGCTCGCTTACAAAATTAACGCGGTCCTTCATCATGGCGGCAACGGCTATCACACGCTCCTCGGTCTCATCAGGGCAGTGCTCCTGCACAATCGGAGTAAACAGCTTGCCGATTTCCTCATTACTCTTGGCAAGTATATACTCGTGATTGAACCAAATACCCTTCTTATAGTCAAACTTTGCTCCTGCCTTTGAGCATTTCTCGATGTCAAACAGCGGCACAAGCTCGTCAAGGCTGTACATCTCGCGCTCGGTACCGGGATTCCAGCCCAGCATGGCGAGGAAGTTAATCACAGCCTCGGGGAAATAGCCGCTTTCACGGTATCCGCTCGACACCTCACCGCTCTTGGGGTCGTGCCACTCCAGCGGGAACACAGGGAATCCCAGACGGTCGCCGTCGCGCTTGCTCAACTTTCCCTTGCCCTCCGGCTTCAGCAGCAGCGGCAGATGGGCAAAACGGGGCATTGTGTCAGCCCAGCCAAACGCCTCGTAAAGCAATACGTGAAGCGGAGCCGACGGCAGCCACTCCTCACCACGAATCACGTGGGTAATCTCCATGAGGTGGTCGTCGACGATGTTTGCCAAATGGTAGGTGGGCAGCTCGTCGGCGCTTTTATACAGCACCTTGTCGTCGAGTATGTCACTCATTATCTTGACATCGCCGCGGATAAGGTCGTCGACATGCACAGCCACACCGGGTTCAATCTTAAAACGCACAACATACTGATTGCCCTCGGCAATGAGACGCTCCACCTCCTCTGCCGGCATCGACAGCGAGTTGCGCATCTGCATACGTGTGTGTGCATCATACTGGAAATTCTGTATCTCATTGCGTTTAGCCTCCAGTTCCGCGGGAGTGTCAAAGGCGATGTATGCCTTGCCTGCATCGAGCAGCTGTTTCACATATTTCTTATAAATGTCGCGGCGCTCACTCTGACGGTATGGACCGTGGTTGCCTCCAAACGACACACCCTCATCAAAGGTTATGCCAAGCCACTTGAACGATTCTATGATATACTCCTCGGCACCCGGCACAAAACGGTTGCTGTCGGTATCTTCAATTCTGAACACAAATTCGCCGCCATGCTGGCGTGCAAAAAGATAATTATACAATGCGGTACGAACACCGCCAATATGTAAAGCTCCTGTCGGACTTGGTGCAAAACGCACCCTAACTTTTCTTTCTGTCATTGTTGTTTTTGCTTATTTGGGTGCAAAATTACTATATTTTTTTGATTTTTTGACTTTTTTTTCTGTTTATCTTCGTAGAAATGGATTTTTTTGTGTATTTTCGCAGTCAAAAACTATATAACACATAACATTTTTCACAATATGGGTAAATTTAACATCAAGCAGAACACAACATGGAAGAATATTCTTGTGCGTGCCGCCATAGTGCTTTGTGCCACAGTGGCTATAGTCGCAATGATGCCTCGTGACAGCAACAGCTTCGTTCTTGTGGAAAAAGGAAAACCGTGGCAATATGCTGATTTCACAGCGCCATTCGATTTTCCGATATACAAATCGGAAGCCACACTGAAGGCTGAGCGTGACAGCATAACTGCTGCCCATACTCCTTATTATATATATAATGCGGATGTGGAAACCACGTCAGTGCGACAGTTTCTGAATGATTTCCCCAACGGAATCGAGGGACTCCCTTCCGATTTCATCAGCATAATAGCAAACCGCCTGCATGCCGTCTACAAGCAGGGCATAATGCCGAGCGACGACTACGGCAAACTGATGACAGATACCACCAGCACTATCAATATGGTAAGCGGGAAAAATGCTTCACAGGTGAAAGTGAAGGACCTGCTGTCGACAAAGCGGGCTTACGAGCAACTGCTCTACGACGAGACCTTGTATCCCCATCGGCAACAGCTGCAGAAGTGCAACCTCAGCAACTATATATCAGCCAATCTGCTGTATGACGAGGAGCGCAGCCGCACCAGCCTGAACGAAATGCTCAACAGCATCCCAATGGCTGTGGGGCAAGTACAGACCGGACAAAAGATTATTGACCGGGGCGAAATTGTGAGCGAAGGCAAGAAACTCATCATCGACTCGTATGTATACGAAAATGAGCGGAGGGGCGGAGACAGCAATCAGTTCGGCACCACCACATGGGGACAGCTGATATTTGTGTTCATGATGCTGACACTGTTCACCACTTATCTCGGACTGTTCCGCAAAGACTATTTCGAGCATTCCCGGAACGCCGCAATGATGTACGCACTGATTATCCTGTTTGCAGTAATCACTGCAATAATGGTGCGCAACACTTTCATCCATGTGTACATCCTGCCCTACACGCTTGTACCCATTTTCATCCGCGTGTTCATGGACTCGCGCACTGCATTTGTCGCCCATGTCATCATGGTGCTTATCTGTGCGGTGATGCTTCAGCACAAGTTTGAGTTTATAATAGTACAGACTGTGGCAGGACTTGTGGCGATACACTCGCTACGCTCACTTCAATACAGGTCGCAGCTGTTCCGCACGGCACTGCTCGTAACCATGGCGAGCCTGGTGATACAGTTTGCCCTCGACCTGCTCTATGTCACAACCATCAACAAGATTGACACCAACTGCTATCATTATCTCATTGTGAGCGGAGTGGCGCTGCTCTTCGCCTATCCCCTGCTCTATCTTGTGGAGAAGGTGTTCGGGTTTATCAGCGACATCACTCTTATTGAGCTCAGCAACACCAACAACGAGCTGTTGCGAAAGATGAGTGAGGTGGCGCCGGGAACCTTCCAGCACTCTATTCAGGTGGGTAATCTTGCCGCAGAAATAGCCAACAAAATTGGGGCTAAGAGCGAAGAAGTGCGCATGGGAGCATTGTATCATGACATAGGAAAAATTCTCTCGCCGGTGTATTTCACCGAAAACCAGACAGGAGTAAATCCCCACGACGGACTGCCATACACCGAAAGCGCGGCAATAATCATTGCCCACGTGACCGAGGGACTGAAGCTTGCCGACAAACACGGACTGCCACAGCTGATAAAGGACTTCATAGCCACGCACCACGGCATGAGCAAGACCAAGTATTTCTATGTGAAATATAAAAACGAGCATCCCGACGAATATGTGGACGAACTGCAGTTCACATATCCGGGACCTAACCCGACCACACGCGAACAGGCAATATTGATGATGGCTGACGGCGTGGAGGCGGCATCACGCTCACTGCCCGACTACCGCGAGCAGACCATCCGCGACATGGTGAACCGTATGATTGACGGTATGCTCACCGAAGGATTCTTCCGCGAGTGTCCGCTGACGTTCCGCGATGTGTCCTATGCCAAGACAGTGCTGATAGAAAAACTCAAAACCATCTATCACACCCGTGTGAGCTATCCGCAATTAAACAAAAAAGAGGAAAAACAGTAGAATAAATCCGAAATATTGCACAAAACATTCGCTTTGTGCAATATTTTTTGCCATTATAGTTAATAAAAATTAATAGAACGCCCGTAAATTCCGAAATATGGAACAATCTATGTAATTTTGCAGGCAAAAAGTATTAATTTTTATTTAAAATGAAGACAAAAAGATTGTTTAGCTCAGCTGTTTTGGTTATGTCAGCGGGCATGGCGGTAGCAGGCGGACTGCTCACCAACACAAATCAGAATGTAGCGTTCAACAGGATGATGAGCCGTGAGGCTTCTATCGGAATCGATGGTGTTTATTCCAATCCTGCCGGAGTGACTTTTTTGGCACCGGGACATCATTTGTCGCTCAACTGGCAAATGGCAACCCAAACAAGAACGGTAAGAAACACATATCCTCTGTTTCAGGGAAACACAAACAACCCAAGCGCAGAGCGCCGCTTCCAAGGCGATGCCTACGCTCCCGTAATTCCCTCAATACAGTATGCATACAACTGGGACAAATTCTCATTCCAAGGCAATTTTGCCATAACTGGCGGCGGCGGCAAGTGTGAATTTGACAACGGACTCGGCTCGTTTGAGCGCATTGTGGCAAACACCGCAATGGGTGCCTGCAAGCTGGCTGGCGACATCGACGGAGTTACTGGAATACCCATGTTCTCATCCGATGCCATGTTTGGTAAAACCGGTGCATATAGTTATGACAGCTATATGCGTGGCAGACAATACTACTTTGGTCTGTCGCTCGGTATGGGCTACAAGGTTAACGACAACCTCGCAATGTTTGCAGGTGTACGTGGTGTCTATGCTTCTTGCAACTATTATGGATATGTAAAAAACATTAAAGTTGGAAACCTGCCATTGCATCAGGTACTTGACCCGACAAAGACCGATGCCGCCGACATTGAGCTGAACTGCGACCAGACTGGCATAGGCTTCACTCCCATCCTCGGCATTGACTACAAAACCGGACGATGGAACTTCTCTGCCAAATATGAGTTCAAGACACGCATACGTCTGAAAAACGAATCAGTAAACAAGACACCAAGCATCGGTAATCTTGACAGCAACCTGAAGAATGCGTTCATTGCCAATGGCGTGCCGGAGCAAACGGCAAACGCAGTGCTTAATGCTCCCACTGTAGTAGCTACAACAACGGCACTCAAAACACAGTTCAATAAGTCGCTCGAAGAGGCTATCGGCGAATATACTGACGATAAGAAAGTGGCTCAGGACATTCCCGCCCTGCTCACTCTCGGTGTTGGCTACAGCCCCGTTGACCAGGTGCGCATCAATGCCGGTTTCCATTATTTCTTCGACTGTCAGGCAACAGCCTACAACAACCGTCACAAGCTGCTCGACCGCGGTACAATAGAGTGGAACGCAGGTGTGGAGGTTGACGCATCAAAACTGATTACCGTAAGTTGCGGATGGCAGAACACCAACTATGGAATCACCGACGAGTATATGGACGACAAGTCGTTTGTGACAAGCTCCAACTCAATAGGTGCCGGCGCCTGCCTGCACGTGTCGCCAAAGGTGGATGTCAACATTGCGTACTTCACCACTCTCTACGGTCACAAGAAGACTTCTGAGACCGACGCCATGACCCAGCAGCCATACACTGCCGACTATACCCGCACCAACAATGTGTTTGCTGTCGGTGTGGACTTCAGGTTTTAATCACAACGGGTCTACATCATAGAATATCTGTAACGAGCTATACTGCTTGTCCTGCAATATCTGTTGCCGGGCAAGCAGTAAGTATTTTCTCACCTCCGTGGGATTGAGGTTGTTCTCAATCTTCAGCATCAGTTTGCGTATGCACAGCGATTTTATTTTTGCCACGGCTGGTTTGTCGGGACCGAGCACACGGCCGCCGAACCACTGGCGCAGATAACTGCCCATGAGCGTTGCGGCGGAATTTACCGTAGCATCGCTTTTGTGTTTCAGATATATGTATATCAGGCGGTGGAAAGGAGGATAGCGGAACAGCTGGCGTTCTGCCACAAGCGTGGAGTAAAGGGCATGGTAGTCGTTGCGCACCACCTGGTCTATCAGCGGCAGCTCCTTGTTGCGTGTCTGCAATATCACCAGTCCGCGCTTGCCCTTTCTGCCGGCTCGTCCAGCCACCTGACTCATCATCATAAAAGCATGCTCATGGGCACGGAAGTCGGGATAGTTCATCATCGAGTCGGCATCGAGTATTCCCACCACGCTCACCTTGTCGAAGTCCAGTCCCTTGCTTATCATCTGAGTGCCTATGAGTATGTTTGTGCGTCCGGCGGCAAAGTCGGCTATTATCCTTTCATAGGCATTCCTTGTACGAGTGGTGTCGAGGTCCATTCTCGCCACCGATGCCTCGGGGAATGTCTCACGCACAAAGTCCTCAATCTTCTCTGTGCCGTAGCCGCGGCTCATCAGACGTGTGTCCTCACAGCAGGGACATTTCGCAGGTATGGAATAGGTGTAGCCGCAGTAGTGGCAGGTAAGCTGGTTTGTGGTTTTGTGCAGTGTGAGGCTCACGTCGCAGTGCTGGCACCTCGGCACCCATCCGCACTGCTTACACTCAAGCATCGGGGCAAAGCCGCGGCGGTTTTGAAACAGTATAGCCTGTTCGCCGCGCTCCAGCGCCTCGCGTACCTTATTTATTAATAGGGGCGAGAATGCTCCCTGCATCATCTTGCGGTGGCGCAGGTCGCGTATGTCCACAACCTGTATCTCTGGCAGTTCTATTCCACTGTAGCGCTGTTTCAGCTCCACCAGTCCGTAGCGTCCCGTCTGTGCATTGTGATAGCTCTCCATCGACGGGGTCGCCGTGCCGAGCAGTGTCTTTGCTCCATACATCTGTGCCAGCATTATGGCTGCGCTTCGGGCATGATAGCGTGGCGCAGGGTCCTGCTGTTTGTACGATGTCTCGTGCTCCTCGTCCACTATCACCAGTCCGAGATTCTGAAACGGCAGCAATGTTGCGGAGCGTGCTCCGAGTATCACGTCGTATGGGTGTCCCGACAACTGTTTCTGCCATATCTCCACACGCTCGGCATCAGAGTATTTCGAGTGGTATATTCCCAGCCGGTTGCCGAACACCCGTTGCAGCCTTTGCATTATCTGCACGGTGAGTGCAATTTCGGGCAACAGGTAAAGCACCTGCTTGTGCTCGTCTATTGTCTTTTGTATCAGGTGTATGTACAATTCGGTCTTACCGCTCGACGTCACTCCGTGAAGCAGCGTGATGTCCTTTTTTATAAAAGAGAAAAGGATTTTGTTGTATGCCTCCTGCTGCGGTTCGTTCAGCGGCTTTATGTTCTCGGGATGCGGCTCGCCGCCATTGTTCAGCCTGCCCACCTCCACCTCGTATGTCTCTAAGATTCCCCGCTTCACCACCTGGTTTACTACTGTCTCTTATACACATCTCCGAGCCCACG
>ENA-OYXU01000180-OYXU01000180.1-human-gut-metagenome-genome-assembly--contig:-NODE-180-length-26936-cov-5.667683_pt1 | contig 26936 bp, 14 predicted proteins | sample MGYA00243243_ERZ653435 | MGnify/ENA primary metagenome ERZ653435 (study PRJEB26926, sample SAMN06165113) | human gut metagenome | biome: ENVO:00009003; feature: ENVO:2100002; material: ENVO:00002003... | reverse complement strand
GTGTAAGGAGGGCCTAAAGGCAAGCTCGGGGCACAAAAATGGTGTGCCGGCAAGGCAAAAACGGCCTTGCCGCCGTTCTATTTCGAGAAAAAAGAAATGTTAAATTTTAGGAATTAAACGGACAAAATATCAGTCCTGCGCAATCCCAAAAATCGTTCAAAAGGCATCAAAAATGTTACATGAACGATTTTTTTTATCATCTGAAATATATTTTTTATCTTTGCGGGCCGGTTCATGATAACTTTGCGGCAGATATTTTTCGTACCATTAACAAAAAACAGCAACTAACCAAAAAACAGCAAACAATGGAAAAAGTAAAGAGAATCCTGTTTTGCACGATTATCATGCTTGCCTGCTCGCTGACAGCCACGGCACAGCAAATCGACGTTTCCGGAACGGTGAAGACCGCCGGCGGCGAGGGAATAATCGGAGCCACCGTGCGCGACGAGAGCGCAGGCGGCAAGGGCACGGTGACCGACTTCGACGGCAACTTCAGCCTGAAGGCCGGCAGCGGAGCCACGCTCTCCATATCTTATATAGGTATGAAGACGGTGACGGTGAAGGCCGCCCCGCGGCTCGACATCACGATGGAGGAAGACAGCCGCGTGATGGACGAGGTGGTGGTGACGGGCTACATGACCCAGCGCAAGGCCGACCTTACCGGTGCCGTTTCAGTGGTCAGCATTGATGAAATGATGAAAGAAGGTGAAAACAACCCCGTGAAGGCTCTTCAGGGTCGCGTGCCGGGAATGTATGTCACAGCCGACGGCAATCCGAGCGGAGCGGCCACTGTGCGCATCCGAGGTATCGGTACGATGAACAACAACGACCCTCTCTACATCATCGACGGTGTGCCTTCGCAGTCGGGCATGCACGAACTCAACGGCAGTGACATTGAGTCCATACAGGTACTCAAGGACGCCTCGTCGGCCAGCATCTACGGTTCGCGCGCAGCCAACGGCGTAATCATCATCACGACAAAGCGCGGCAAGGCCGGACGCCTGGCCGTAAACTTCGACGCCTCTGTATCAATGTCGCTTTTCCAGAGCAAACTCGACATGATGAACACCGAGCAGTACGGCCGCACGCTTTGGACAGCCTATACCAACTCGGGCACAAACCCCAACTCCAACCCTATCGGCTACCGTTATGATTGGGGCTACGACGCAGCGGGCTATCCCGTGCTCCACTCGATGTCGCTGCCCAAGTATCTCGACAGGGACAACACCATAGCCACGTCGGCCGGCACAGACTGGTTTGACGAGGTGACGCGCACGGGAGTCATCCAGCAGTACAACCTCTCCATGACCAACGGCACCGAGCGTGGCAACTATTTCTTTTCATTGGGATACTACAAGAACGACGGTCTGATAAAGCACAGTTCGTTCGACCGCATTTCTGCCCGTATGAATTCGGAGTACAAGCTTGTCGGCGATATAGTGACGGTGGGCGAGAACTTCACCATCAACCGCACGGGTGAGGTGCAGGCCCCGGGCGGCATCATCAACGACGCCATGATTTCGCTGCCGATGATTCCCGTCCGCACCGTTGACGGCAAGGGTTGGGGCGGTCCGAGCTCTACCATGCCCGACCGTCAGAACATTGTCCGCGTGAATGAATACAACAAGGACAACAAATATACCTATTGGCGCCTTTTCGGCGATGCCCACATCAACATCAATCCGCTGAAGGGTCTCAACCTGCGCAGCACTTTCGGTCTTGACTATGCACAGAAACTGGCCATGAGCTACACGCTGCCATACACCAACGGGTTCCTCTCAGATGATCTCAGCGCCGTATATATGGGGCAGGAGCATTGGACCAAATGGATGTGGAACGCCATCGCAACATACAATGTCGTATTGGGCGGGCATAAGCTTGATGTCATGTTGGGAACGGAATTGAACCGCGAGGATGACGTAAATCTGTCTGCCTACCGCGAGGACTTCGCCATCATCTCCACCGACTATATGTATCCCGGTGCAGGTACGGGCCAGTCGATAGCCGGCGGCGGTGCCGGCACATATTCGCTGGCCTCGTTCTTCGGCAAGGTCAACTACTCGTATGCCGACCGCTATCTGGCTTCGTTCACGATACGCCGCGACGGTTCGTCACGCTTCGGCAGCAACAACCGTTGGGGTACGTTCCCGGCCTTCTCCCTCGGATGGCGCATCAGTGAGGAGAGCTTCATGAAAGGCATCAGCGGCGTGGTCAGCGACCTCAAGCTGCGCGCCGCATGGGGACAGACCGGCAACCAGTCAATCGACAACATGGCACGCTACTCCATTTACGACGCCAACTACGGTACGGGCGATGCCCCGACCTACGGAACGTCATACGACATAACCGGCTCCAACGGCGGTTCGCAACTTCCCTCGGGCTTCCGCCGCACACAGCTCAGGAATGACAATCTGAAATGGGAAACCACCACACAGGCCAATGTAGGTGCCGACTTCCAGCTCTTTGGCGGCGACCTCTACGGAAGCGTCGAATACTACGACAAACGCACGAAAGACATTCTCATCAAACCGTCGTATATCGCCGTCATAGGTGAGGGCGGCGGACAGTGGCGCAACGTGGGCCGCATGAGCAACAAGGGATTCGAGCTCAACCTCGGTTACCGCCACACTACCGCCTGCGGACTGTCCTACGACATCAACGGAAACCTCTCGCTCAACCGCAACAAGGTGCTCTTCGTGCCCGACGACGTGGCCTCTACGGGCGATTTCGGAGGCAACGGCGCGATGAACATCATCGGCAACTCCATCAACCGCTATGCCGGTTATGTGGCCGACGGACTCTTCCGCACGAAGGAGGAGGTGGACAACTATGTGGCCCAATATGACGTGCGCATCGGCCAGCCCGGCCTCGGACGCATCAGATACCGCGATGTCAACGGCGACAATGTCATCGATACCGCCGACCGCACGTGGATTGGCGACCCCAATCCGGACTTCACCTACGGCCTGAACGTCACTCTGGGATATAAGGGTTTCGACTTCACCATGTTCTGGCAGGGTGTGCAGGGTGCGGATGTTGACGTGAGTGCCATCAAGAAGAACTCCGACTTCTGGTCGCTCGGCGACATGAACGCCAACCGCACGACCCGTCTGCTCGGCGCATGGTCGCCTCAGAATCAGGGTTCGGACATTCCCGCCGTGAGCATGTCAGACCTGAACAACGAAGCCCGTTTCTCCACCTACTTCATCGAGAACGGCTCCTATCTCAAGCTGCGCATGCTCCAGTTGGGCTACACCTTCCCGGAAAGAATTGCGAAAGCGGCCGCCATGCAGAAGCTGCGTGTCTATTTCAGCGCACAGAATCTGCTGACCATCAAGAGCGGCAAGTTCACGGGAATGGATCCGGAGAATCCCACAACGGGATATCCCATACCGCTCAACCTTACATTCGGTATCAACGTAGGATTCTAAATGTCAGTAATAAACTATCAAAACGACAATTATCATATGAAAACAAGATATATCATAGCATCGCTGATGCTTGGCTCAATGACCCTGTCGCTGACCGGGTGCGACGATTTCCTCGACTCTTCAAAGCCGAAGGGAATACTCGACAACGAGCAGGTTTCCGCTCCTGAGAATGTGGAGAGTATGGTCGTATCGGCATACGCCTATATGGTGACGGGCGAAGACATGAACAGTTCGTTTCAGCTTTGGCAGTTGGGCAACGTACGTTCGGACGACGCATACAAGGGAGGTGCCAATACCGAGGATGGCTCACACATGTATTACGCCGAGATTGCCCGCGGCCTCACGGCCGATTTGTGGATGTTTGACGACCTGTGGTACCGCCTTTACTGCGGTGTAAACCGCGCCAACGACGCCCTGCGCAGTCTTGCCGGCGTGACCGAAGAAGACTTCCCCAAGAAGAAGGAGCGTACGGCCGAAATGCGGTTCATCCGCGGTCACTTCATGTTCAAGCTCAAGGAACTGTACAAGTATGTTCCCGTGATAGACGAAAACATAGAGGATAACACCGAGGCTTACCGCCGGATTTCAAACCGTGTCTGCACCAACGACGAACTGTGGCAGAAGGTGGCCGACGATTTCCAGTATGCCTACGACAATCTTCCCGCCGTACAGCCCACCGACAAGGGCCGCCCCACGCGCGCCGCTGCCGCCGCATATCTGGCCAAGACCTATCTTTTCAAGGCTTACCGGCAGGATGACGCCAGCACGAATGAGATAACGTCGGTGAACGCCGCCGACCTGAAGAAGGTAATCGAACTGACCGCGGCGGACATATACGCCAAGAGCGGCAACGCCCTGGAGGATGACTATGCCTTCAACTTCCTTCCCGGAACGTATGAGAACGGCCGCGAATCGGTGTGGGCGATACAGTATTCGCAGGACGACGGCACCAAATACGGCAACCTCAACTTCGCCTACGAGCTTACCGCACCGCAGGGCATCGGCTGCTGCGACTTCAACAAGCCGAGCCAGAACCTCGTCAACGCCTTCAGGACGGACATCGACGGACTGCCCGCCGCCAATGCCAATGCGGAGAACTATGACGCCGCGCACGACAACGTCGACCCGCGTCTGTTCCACACCGTGGCCATGCCGGGCTTCCCCTATAAGTATAATGTCAACGTCGACTATACCGAGGCGTGGGCCCGTGCGCCGCAGATTTACGGCTACTACGCCTCGATGAAGGAGAATGTGGACAAGGAGTGTGACTGTCTGAAGAAGAACGGCCCGTTCTATGCCAACTCCAAAAACTGGATTGTGCTGCGCTACGCCGACGTGCTCCTGATGCGCGCCGAGGCCGAAGTGGAGCTGGCCGCACTCGGTGAGACCGGCGGCAACCTGGATGATGCCCGCAGCATAGTCAATTCGCTGCGCCGGCGTGCCGCACAGAGCACCACGCTCATCTTCGACTATCCGGCCAAATATAAGATAGGAACGTACAACACGCCGTGGAGTGTGGACGAGGCGCGTCGGGCCGTGCGCACGGAACGCCGTCTGGAGCTGGCCATGGAGTGCGGCCGTTTCTTCGACCTTGTGCGCTGGGGCGTGGCCGACGAGGTCATGAACGCCTACTACGGCAGCGAGAAAAACCGCCGCTCATATCTCAACGACGCTTATTTCACCAAAAACAAGAACGAGTATTGTCCCGTACCGCAGAAGCAGATCAACTACAGCAACGGTGTGTATGTGCAGAACTGCGGGTGGGAGTAGGTTTAAATTTAAGGAGTTTTTTCAGGAGTTAAGGAGTTAATGGAGTTACCGCTCCCTGCGGTCGCTCAGGAGTTAAGCCAATACTGGCATAAAGGATTGAGCGCAAAGAAGCGAAGGATTGAACACGAATAATTGTTAGAAAGGATTCTGCCATGCCTTGAAAGCACTTGGCTTAACTCCTTAGCGGCGTAGCCGCGATAACTCCCTTTAACTCCTTAACTCCTTATTAAACCTTATTTCTCAAAAAGAATCAACGCCGACTGCGCATCCACCTGTACGCGGTTGCCTTCCACCGTGCCCATGCCATCTTCATTAATGACGGCATTGCAGCAGACGACGGTGTAGCGGCCGGCAGGGATATTGACCGTCCTGGCGGCCTTGTTGCCATTCAGCACGACAACGATGCGCTTGCAGGTGTCTATGCCCTTCAAGTCTTTCAGCTGGAAGGCCACGAGACAATCCTCCGTCTGAAGGAACTCCAGATGACGGCGCACCTTGTCGGCATCGGCCAAGCGAAAAGCCGGATGGTTCTTGCGCAACCGGATGAGACGGCTGTAGTAGTCGAACACCTGCGGATAGCGTTTCAGGTTGTCCCAGTCGAGGCGGTTGATGCTGTCAGGAGAATTGAAACTGTTGTGCACACCCTTCTTGTCGCGGAGCATCTCCTCTCCACTGAGGATGAAGGGAACGCCCTGCGACGTGAATACAGCCGTCTGGGCCAGCAGATCGAGGCGTATCAGCTCCGCCATGCGCAGATACTCAGGCTTAGAAGTGTCCTGCAATCCGGGAACACTTGCCTTCAGGCGGTCGACAAGACACATGTCGTCGTGACAGCTCACGTAACTTATCTGCTGTGTCGGCTGGGCCGTCCAAGGCTTCTTGTCGTAGTTAACCTTTGTCATGTCCACCTGCGGATGGGCGATGCCACCCACAATGCCGAACTTCAGGCTCTCCTCCTCGCCGGCGATACCTGCCAGAAACGCCCCCTTCGTGTCGTCACTGAACGGTCCGCGCAGAGCGTCGCGCATATCATCGCTGAATGCACCGATACCGTCCAGACGGTAAGTCTGGGCTTTCATCGCCAACTTCTCCTGCGGATATGCGCACGTTCCGGCACTCCATCCCTCGCCATATATATAAATGGAAGGGTCTATACGGTTGACTTCGGCACGTATCTGCTGCATTGTCTCAATATCGTGAATACCCATCAAGTCGAAACGGAAGCCGTCGATATGGTACTCGTCAATCCAATACTTCACACTCTCCAGCATGAACCGGCGCATCAGCGGACGCTCCGAAGCGGTCTCGTTACCGCATCCCGAGCCGTCGCTATACTTGCCGTCGGCAGTCTTACGGTAGTAGATGTCGGGATATGTAAGTTGGAAATTGCTGTTCTTGATATCGAAAGTGTGGTTGTACACAACATCGAGAATCACCCTTATGCCGGCCTTATGCAAAGCCTGCACCATCTGTTTGAACTCCCTGATGCGCACGGCGGGAGCAAATGGGTCGGTAGAATAGCTGCCCTCCGGCACGTTGTAGTTCTTCGGGTCGTAGCCCCAGTTAAACTGCGGCACGTCCAACCGGCTCTCGTCTACCGACGCATAGTCGAACGACGGCAGGATGTGGATGGCGTTGACGCCCAGCTTCTTCAGATGTTCTATGGCCTTGGGCTCGGTCAGGGCAAGAAACTTTCCCTTATTCTGCAAGCCGGAAGAGGCGTCGATGGAGAAATCGCGCCAGTGCATTTCGTAAATCACGAGGTCGGCCGGACTCTTCACCTCCGGACGCCGGTCGCTCCCCCACCCCTCAGGGTCGGTCTGCGTCATGTCGATGATGGCACCACGCTGGCCGTTGACGCCCACCGCCTTGGCAAATACACCGGGACATTCGCCCCTGCCTATATCGAAGGTATAGAACTTTCCGTCCAGATTTCCCTTCACCGTTGCCTCCCAACGGTCATCGCCAACGGACTTCATCCTGACAGTCTTGACAGCCTTGCCGCCCTGCCCTTCGTTGTAAATGCGTACCTGTACCTTCTGCTTCTGCGCCGTCGGGGCATTAAGCCTGAACACGGTTTCTTCTGCGGAATAGCTTATCTCGTTGAATGTCTGCTGTGCCATGACGGTTTGAGGCAGGATAGCCGCAGCAAAGGCGGCGGCTATCATTCTGTTTCTGCAATTCATCTTCTTTCTCTGTTTTTATTGTCACATTGCCTTCAGTGATACAGCTTTATTGTCACATTGCTTTCAGCGATACGGCAAAACCGCCACCGCGGGCTTCCTTTATCTTCAGCGTGTCACCTTTCTTCACTGTCTTGTGCACAATCTTGTAAGCCTTGGGATTCTTCTCGTAGTCGGCATCGGCCGCATCCTGATAGATGGCGCACTCATACTTCCTGCCCTTGTCGAGGAAATCGAGCTTCACCACAGCCGTATGTTCCTCCCCGTCTGTCTTGCCGCCAACGAACCAGTTGTCGGTTCCCTTTGCCTTGCGGGCCACGGTGATGTACTTGGCCGGTTCAGCCTCTATATACTTCGAGTCGTCCCAGTCGCAAGCCACGTCGCGTATGAACTGGAAGGCATCGTCGTACTTCTCATAATGCTCCGGCAGGTCGGCCGCCATCTGGAGCGGACTGTACATGACGAGATAAAGAGCCAGCTGACCGCAAAGCGTCGTGTGAACATAGCTGGTGTTCTCGCTCCATGTAGAGAGCTGGGTCTCGAAGATGCCGGGAGTATAGTCCATCGGACCACCCTGCAGACGGGTGAACGGCAACATGACCGTGTGATAGGGAACGCTGCCGCCGAAAGCCTCGTACTCCGTACCGCGGGCACTCTCGTTACCCACAAGGTTGGGCCATGTGCGGCAGATACCGGTGGGACGCGTTGCCTCATGGGCATTGACCATTATGTGATGCCTTGCCGCCATCTCGATGACATGCTGATAGTGGTTGTTGCTGAGCTGGCTGTAATGATACTCGCCACGCGGGATGATGTCACCCACATAACCCGTCTTCACGGCATCGTAGCCATACTTGTTCATCAGGTTGAAAGCATCCTCCAGATGACGCTCATAGTTCATGATGGCAGCAGAGGTCTCATGGTGCATCATCAGCTTCACACCCTTCGAGTGGGCATAGTCGTTGAGCATCTTGATGTCGAAGTCGGGATAAGGCGTGACGAAATCGAAGACATCGAGCTTCTGATGGCCGAACCAGTCTTCCCAACCTTCGTTCCAGCCTTCCACCAGCACCTCCTGCAGGCCGTTCTTGGCGGCGAAGTCGATATAGCGCTTCACCTCCTCGTTGGTTGCGCCGTGAATGCCGTTGGGCTTGCACTTGCCATAGTCGGTGACACCCAGACGCACCGAAGGATAATCATTGGTGTAGGCCCAACTCTTGGCACCCACTATCATGTTCCACCACACACCGCAGTACTTGGTGGGATGAATCCACGACGTGTCTTCAATCTTGCAAGGCTCGTTGAGGTTCAGCGTCAACTTGCAGGACAGCATGTCACGCGCGTCGTCACTGACCAGAACCGTACGCCACGGGGTGTTGAACGGCGTCTGTATGAACCCCTTCCGGCCCACGGCATCCGGCGTCAGCCACGACTCGAAGGTAAGCGTCTTCTCATCAAGATTGAGGTGCATCGTCGGATAATCAAGACAGGCGGCCTCGTGGATGTTGATGTACAAGCCGTCGGCGGTCTTCAACTGCAGGGATGTCTGCACACCCGTGTCTGAGAATACCGTGGTGGAAGAGTTGCTCTTGTATGCCTCACGGTTCTTGCTGATGACCTCGCGTATACCCGTCATCGGAGTTATCTGATACTCATACTCCTGAGTGTCGTAATCGCCGGGAATCCAGTATGCCGTATGGTCGCCGGTCATTGCAAACTGAGTGTGCTCCTCCTTGATGATGAAGTAGTTGAGTTCGTTCTGCTGGGGAAACTCGTAACGCAAACCCATGCCGTAGTCGTAGACACGGAAACGTATGGTGATGTTGCGCTTGGTTGAAGGCTGGTTGAGGTTCACCTCCAGTTCGTTGTAGTTGTTGCGGATGGTGGCCGTCTCACCCCATACCGGCTTCCATGTCTCATCAAACGAAGAGGTTTTGGAACCGGTTTCCCTGAAGCCGTCCATCAGGTCGGTTTCGTCCATACCCTTTGACGCATGCTTGTCCTTGGCCAGTTCCAGACCGAGATGCGACGGTTTGCACACCGCCTTGCCCTTGTAGCTCATTTCGTAAGTAGGTTGTCCGTTACCCGTTAAGGAAAACTTAACCTCCACATTACCGTTGGGAGATGTCACGCTCTGTGCCATTGCCATCATGGGCAGCAGCACGAGTGACATCATTGCTGATTTATTATTCATAGCCATAAACAGTATTATTGTTTTTTAAACCTTACATTCCTCCTTACAATCTCCCCGTCTGCGACATCAGCTCCTTCATCTCCGCCATGAAGCCTTTGTCGGCCATCAGGTCCTCTATGTTGAGGTGCATCCTGTAACGCCAGTAGTGCCGGGGATTGGCCGGGATGTTGATGCGCTCGGCGTTGGCATCGGCAAGGCGGAGTTTTCCACTGATGGCCAGCCAGTCCTGTATGCTCAGGATGCAGAGCATCGACGGCGAGGTGAGATGACGGTAGATGATGTCCTTTGCCAGCCAGTCGGGCAGCGGATGGGGAGCCGCACCCTGCCGGTGGAGCATGGTGTTGTAGTAGTCTTGCGTGCGCTCCCAGTTCTCGCCCCACCACTGGCGCAGCGTGGGCATGTCGTGGCTTGAGATGGTGCATACCGAACGGTACGGATAACTGCTCAGATGCCCGAACCTCACTGTCGGGTCTTTCGGCATGCTCTGCAGCTCAAGACTCAATATCTTCAGCCCGCTCATCACCCACGGCACACAGTCGGGCACCATACCCAAGTCTTCAGCACACACCAGCATGCGTGTGGCCTCCACCAGTTTGGGCATCTTCTTCATGGCCTCCTGATACCAGAACTGGTTGTTGCGGCAGTAGAAGTAGTCGTTGTACAGTCGGTTGAACGCAGCCTTGTCGTTGTCGTAAAGCGACTCGTAGATGAAATCGAGCTGAGCCGAGATGCGCGGGTGGAACATGTTGCCGTCTTTCCGGTCACGCACAAAGAGCACATCGCTGATAAGGGCATACAGTCCGTCTCTGAGCCACAGTTCCTTCTCTTCGGTGACACCGGCAAAGAGAGCCTCAACCTTTCTCTGCGTGTCCACCTCCGGCTTCATGGCGTAACGCTCGTTGTCGATACGGTCGAGATACTTCTCGCGCACTTCTGCCGCACGTTCACGGAACACACGGTCGAGCACCCAGTCGGTAATGAACGGCCGGGTGAAGCGCTCCTCCTGAAAGTTGAGTCCGTATGACGCTATCTCCCCACGCGACATGGCCAAGGCCGGCGAGAACTGTCCCAGCAGGCCGTGCACGGCATTGACAGGAATCTCCCATATGCGGAAGAAGCCCAGCACATGGTCTATACGGTAAGCATCGAAGAACTTCGACATGTTCTGGAAACGGCGCACCCACCAGACACAACCGTCCTTCAGCATCTCGTCCCAGTTGTAAGTGGGGAAGCCCCAGTTCTGACCGTTCACGGAGAAGTCGTCAGGCGGTGCTCCGGCCTGTCCGTTGAGGTTGAAGTATTTCGGCTCCATCCACACGTCACAGCCGTAACGGTTGACACCGATGGGTATGTCGCCCTTCAGAATGACACCCTTCTGCCGGGCATAGTCATGGGCATCCTTCATCTGCGTGCTGAGCACATACTGCATGAAGTAATAGAAGGCCACCTCCTTATATGCCTTGCATCTAGGAGTGCTGAGTTCCTTCCGGTCGTCCTCGTTCCATGTGTTGTGGTCGGGCCACCGTGAGAAATCGGCCGTGCCATACGTGTCTCTCAGCAAGCAATACTGTCCGTATGGCACGAGCCACTGTTTTGTTTCCTGAAAAAAAGCCTTGAATCCGGCACTCTTTATAATCTTTTCACCTTCCTGTTCAAATATCTTTCGCAGATAACCCACCTTGAAGTCGTTGACGCGCTCGTAGTCTATCTGCGGCAGCGCGTTAAGCTCGGCACGCGTCTTCTCGGCCCCGGCACGTTCTTTGGCATCCTTCAGCTCCGGCAGCGCGCGCAGGTCGGCATACTGCGGATGCAGGGCGAAGATGCTGATACAGCTGTACGGATATGAGTCGGTCCAGGTGTGGGTGATGGTGGTGTCGTTGACGGGCAGGAGCTGGAGCAACTTCTGACCGGTCTTTTCCACATAGTCTATCATAGTCTTCAGGTCGCCGAAGTCACCCACGCCAGCACTGCCGGCGCTTCTCAGCGAGAACACCGGCACCAGCGTTCCTGCCAGCTTGCGGTCGCAATGGGTGAAGAAAGCCTGCCCCATGTGGTATACCACCACATCGCCGTCGTTCATCTCCGGCAGGCAGACGGTGCGGTTCATGCACGTCTCCCAATGTTCGTTCCCCGTAGCCTTGCTGTCTGAAGCCACAAACTTGAATTCCATACGGCGGTTCTCCAATACCCCGGCGTCGATGTCAACTACCCACTCGTTGTAAACATGTTGCGTCATCCTGACGGAGTGTGACACATTCCAGTCGCCCAAAGCCTTGCCGGCACCCGCCAACGTCAGCAGTTCGCCGTCTCTCAGCTGCGGAGCCCTCACCTGCAGGCGCACGGTACGGGCAAACTTTGAGGGTTGCACCACGGCAGGCTGCTGGTGGTTGATGCAGTCGGTAAAGGCGCTGCTGTACAGATAGGCATCCTCCGGCATCGCCTGCCACCTGTCGTAAACCGTGTATGTGTCTGCGCGGCCGGCGGAAATCTCCAGACGGTGCATGACCACCGTCCACTCACACTTGCTCACCTTGCCGTCGCGCATCACGCTATAATAATAGGAATATGATTGCTGCGGAGTCTTCACCGCCACGGTGTGGCTCCACCGTGTCCCGTCGCTTGTCAGCATGTGGTATTTTGTCAGGCTGTCACCTTCCCAAACATTCAAGACGAGACTTTCACCGAAAGTCGTCCTATAGTCGATATTGAATTGAATTGTCATGGCTGTCTTACATTTTTAGTTTCATTTCTTCTTTATATTGGCCACTGCCAACGAACCGCATACCATCAGTACACCGGCCACAATCATCATGTTGCTTTGGTGGGATCCCACGAGACTGAGGATACCGCCGCCACACACGGCTGCGACAATCTGCGGTATGCAGATGGTTCCGTTGAACAGCCCCAGATAAGCCCCCATGTGTCCGTAGCCCTGAAGGGCGTTGGTGACAAAGGTGAACGGCATGGCCAGCATGGCCGCCCAACCTGCACCTATCATCAGGAACGGGATGAGCTGCAGATACTGGTCGTGCAGGAACGGTATCATGACGAAGCCCGCGCCTCCGATTATCAGGCTGACGGAATAGGCCGCCTTGGCATTGCGGAACATAGGGAGCACCACGGCCCACGCCACACTGCCTATTGCCTGTACGGCAAAGAGTATGCCCACCCAGTTGCCGGCCTCCTGAAACGGTTCGGAGCCGGGGTCGGTGGTGTTCCAAACGGTCTCGGCGATGGCGCCGGTGGAATAGTTCCAAAGATAAAGGAATGCGGCCCAGCAGAAGAACTGCACCAGCCCCACCTTCCAAAATGTAGAGGGAGCCTTGCGGAGCAGGGAGAGCCAGTCGCCCTTGTCTTCCGCCGCGCCTTGTTTCACCTCTTCGCTTTGTCCGTTATATCCGGCATATTCCTGCGGATTCCACTCCTTAACATTCATCGAGGTGTAAATGACACACAGTATGAGGATGGCAGCACCTATATAGAACGACCATATCACCGAGTCGGGCACCACGCCTCTGTCCGCCACATTCTTGATGCCCAAAAAGGTGAAGAGGAAGGGAAAGATGTAGCCCACCACCGAACCGGCATTGCAGAGAAAGCTCTGTATGGCGTAAGCCTTGGCCTTCTGTTTTTCGTTTACCATGTCACCCACCAGCATCTTGAAAGGCTGCATGGCCATGTTGATGCTCGTGTCGAGGAACATAAGGGCTATCAGCCCGAAGAGCATGGCTCCGCTTACCGCCAGCCCCAACGAGCCGGCATTTGGCAGGAGACACATCACCAGCACGGCCATCAGCGCACCCACAAACAGATAAGGTATGCGACGCCCGAACCGGCACCATGTCCTGTCGCTCAATGTGCCGACTATGGGTTGCACTATGATTCCCATCAGCGGTGGCAGAATCCAGAAATAACTCAAGCTGTGGGGGTCGGCTCCCAACGTTGCAAAAATACGCGAGATGTTTGCACTCTGCAGAGCGTAAGCTATCTGTACTCCAAAGAATCCGAAGCTCAGGTTCCAAAGTTTCCAGAATGAAAGATCAGGTTTTTGTTTCATTATCGTTATTGGTTTTTTTTGTTTTTCTTTTTTTTTTGGGGGGGGGTAGGTTTGGTAGGTGAAGTAGGTACGGTAGGTGTGGTAGGTGAGGCGACGCTACCGCGTGGTTCCCCTCAACACCAGGCGGGTTTTCACCATGCCACGTACCTTCTTGTCCATCGGCAGGGAGCCCTCCACCAATCCTATCAGGATGTCGGCCGCCTTTTGCCCCACCAACGTGCCTCTCTGCTCAACCGTGGTAAGCAACGGGTCGCATGCCTTGGCACGGTCGCCATTGGTGAAACCACAGATGCTGATGTCTTCCGGCACACGGAATCCCATGTGTTTCGCCGTGTAAAGTATGCCTATGGCGGTGTCGTCGTTGATGGCAAAGAAGGCATCCGGATGAGGGTTTCTTGACAAAATGGGGGGGGTAAAAATTTCAGCCTCAGCCCTGTTGTCACACAGTTTCACCCAATTCGGGTTTTCCTGCAGTCCGTGCTTTACAAGGGCATCATGATAGCCGTTATACCTGTTTTTCGATATCTCCATATTCATGGGCGAACCGTAGAACGCTATGCGCCGGCACCCGGACTCTATTAGGTGGCTGACGGCCGTGTAGGCACCCATATAGTCATCCACTACAACGCGCGAACAGTTTATGCCCGTGCAGATGCGGTCGTAGAACACCAAAGGGATGCCGTTTGCCATCAATCGCTCGAAGTGGTCGTACTTCTTGGTGTCCTTGGCCTGCGACACGATAATGCCACAAACCTTGTTCTTGTAGAAGTCATCGCAAATGGCCACTTCCTTGTCATAGCGTTCGTTGCTCTGGGCCACCATCACACTGTATCCGCGCGAGCGGGCTTCTTCTTCTATGCCGGACAGAACTGACATGAAGAAATAATGCACCATCTCAGGCAAGATAACCCCTATCATCTTCATGGGTCTCACCTTGCTGTGACGCAATGCTTCCCCTATCATATTGGGACAGAAATTGTTTTCTTGTGCATACTGCCGTATACGCTCTTTCTGGACAGCACTGATGCGTGAGCTGTCTTTCAACGCTCTGCTTACTGTGGATATTGACACACCGAGTTCGCGTGCGATATCTTTCATTGTTTTAGGCATCATCTTGCTCATTGATTGTGGCTTGGCTACGTTGGCAAAATTATTAAATATTATAATAACATGCCAACTTTTATTGACGTATATCTTGATTTTTACAGTGCAATCGTTTGCACTATCAGAATAACGGCGGATAATGAAAAAAAGTACGCTTCAGTGATATTATTTGTAGGCAAAACCAGTACCATACAAGTAATGACGTTACACGGCTCAAGTAACAGTGTTACACGGGCCGGGTAATGGCGTTACCTGACCCGAGTAACACTGTTACTTGAGCCGTGTAACACCGTTATCAGCCGCGCAATCGTTTGCACTACAAAAACCATTGATTTTTATCAATAAAAGTACAATGAATGGTAAAACGAACTACTTTTGTACTTAGAAATGCCTAAGATGCGGAAACGGGTCCGTCTTCCCACCTTATATAATATATAAGCCTAAAGACCTGAAACGAACAATCCGAAAGGTAGAAAACAAAAAAAATGAAGAAGCCTTAAGAACAAGGACAAAGCGAAGAAAACATCCAAATACTATTTAATATTAACTTAAAACCAAAACGACGATGAAGCAGGTAAAATTTAAATTGCCTCTAAGGACATTGACTCTCGCTGGAGGTCTTCTCCTTGCTGCAAGTTCCTTTGCGCAATCAAATGCCATCAAGGGACAAGTAAAAGATGCTTCGGGTGAGCCCGTTATGGGTGCTACCATCACTGCCAACGGTAAGCCTCTCGGCATTACCGACATCGATGGTAACTTCTCCATCAATGCCGCACCTGGTACAGAACTGACTTTCACCTATCTGGGAATGACCGCCCAAACCGTAAAAGCCACTACCAACATGGCCATAACCATGAGTGATGACACCAACGCGTTGAACGAAGTTGTTGTCATCGGTTATGGACAGGCAAAGAAAAACGACCTGACCGGTTCTGTCACAGCCATCAAACCTGATGACAAGAACCACGGTCTTATCACCAACGCCCAGGATATGATGCAGGGTAAAATTGCCGGTGTAAATGTCGTAAGCAACGGTGGTTCTCCCGGTAGTGGTGCAAGAATCCGCATACGTGGCGGTTCTTCACTCAACGCTTCAAACGACCCGCTGATTGTCATCGACGGTCTGGCTATGGACAACCAGGGCGTAAAAGGTCTTTCAAACCCTCTTTCCATGGTCAACCCAAACGACATCGAGAGTTTCACGGTGCTGAAAGACGCTTCCGCCACCGCCATCTATGGTAGCCGCGGCTCTAACGGTGTAATCATCATCACCACCAAGAAAGGACGCAAGAACATGGCTCCGCAGGTGAGCTACAACGGAAGCGTATCCATCTCGACAAAGACCAAGACTCTCGACGTGCTTGACGGCAACCAATACCGCGAATTCGTAAAGAGCTATTACGGCGAGGACTCTGACGCTGCCGCTCTTCTCGGTACGGCCAACACCGACTGGCAGGACCAGATTTACCGCACTGCCGTAAGCCACGAGCATAACCTCACCATTTCCGGCGGCATAGCCAACATGCCCTATCGCGTGTCGGTGGGTTACACAGGACAAAGCGGTATTCTGAAAACCAGCGGTTTCCGGCGTACGACAGCCAGCGTGACCCTCAATCCTTCGTTCTTCGAGGATCACCTGAAGTTTAATGTCAACGGTAAGTTCATGTATGCCAAAAACCAATACGCCAATACCGACGCCATCAGCAACGCCGCACGCATGGACCCGACACAGCCTGTATACGGTGAAGGCGGGCAATTTGACAATACCAGAGGTTACTTCTCGTGGTTGTCGCCAGGTTCGACACTGAACGACCCCAACTATCCGTTCATGCCCAACGAAAACGCCTCTGACAACCCTATAGCTTTGCTCAAAGAAAAGGATGACAGGGCAAACTCACGCGACTATATGGGCAACGTTGAGGTTGACTATCAGGTGCACGGTTTTGAGGATCTCCGCCTTCACATGAACTTCTCCGGTGACTGGGCCAACGGCGATCAGTACACGACATACGCCCCATGGGGACCGTCAAACTTCTACTATGGCAACGACGGATTTACGAAAGAGAGCAAATACAACCTCACATACACTGCATACGCACAGTATTACAAGGACTTTGCAAAGACACAGCACTTTGATATAATGGGTGGTTACGAGTGGTCGCACAACAAGTATTGGGGCAACTCACACTACGCCGGTGTCTATCCGTCAACCAATACGGAAAAAGACAAGGTGGGAACATTCTACAACGAGTCGATGAGCGAATGGAAGCAGGAGAGCTATCTCGTCAGCTTCTACGGCCGTGCCAACTATATCGCCTTCGACCGCTACATGCTCACCGCCACCGTCCGCCGCGACGGTTCGTCACGCTTCAAGGAGCATTGGGCAACATTCCCGTCGGTGGCTCTCGGATGGAAAATCAACGAAGAGGCTTTCCTCAAGAATGTCAAGGCACTGTCGGAATTGAAACTCCGTCTCGGCTGGGGTAAGACAGGTCAGCAGGACGGTATAGGCAACTACAACTACTTTGCATCTTACAACGTAAACAATACCAACGTAAACGGCCGCTACCCGATCAATGGCGTGAATGACAGTGGTTTGCTCTACCGTCCGGACGCTTATAACGAAGAACTTTCGTGGGAAACGACCGAGACATGGAACGCAGGTCTCGACTTCAGCTTCCTCAACAACCGCATTACTGGTAGCGTGGACTACTATTACCGCAAGACAACCGACCTTATCAACACTGCGACAGTGGCTGCCGGCTCAAACTTCCGCAACCAGGTGTCCTCAAACATCGGTTCGCTGAAAAACACCGGTGTCGAGATGTCACTCACCGTGCGTCCCATACAGTCGAAGAACTGGAACTGGGAGGTTACAGCCAACGCGACATACAACAAGAACGAGATTACCGAACTCACCGGCGAATCGGCCATAGTCATGACCGGAGGCATATCAGCTGGTACCGGCAACCTCTGCCAGGCCCACTCCGTAGGCCATCCGGCAAACTCGTTCTATGTGTTCCAGCAGGTGTACGACGCAGCAGGCAAACCGCTTGAGGGCGTGTTCGTCGACCGCAATGCCGACGGAAAGATAACCAACGACGACCGTTATTTCTACAAGAGCCCAGCCGCTCCCTGGATTGCCGGTCTCAGCTCACGCCTCCAGTACAAGAACTGGGACTTCGGTTTCTCTCTCCGCGCAAGCTTCGACAACTACGTGTTCAATGACACCCAGGCCGGATATGTGAATGTAGAAAAGAGATACGACTCTTCGTTCGCCTATCTGCAGAACATCACTCCGTCTGCTCTCGCCAACGGATGGGTGACTTACGACAAGGTGCTCTCCGACTATTTCGTGCAAAACGCAAGTTTCCTGAAGTGCGACAACATCACACTGGGTTACTCCTTCAATAATCTGTTCGGAAACAAAGTATATAACGGACCCTCGGGCCGCATCTTCCTTGCTGCCACCAATGTCTTTACCATCACCAAATATGATGGCATAGACCCGGAAATTTCAGGTGGTGCCGACCGGAACAATCCCGATGGTATTGACAACTACATCTATCCACGACCGTTCACCATACAGTTAGGACTTAGCCTCAACTTCTGATAACTCATTAAAAGATTATGAATATGAAACTGAAATATTTAAAGAATATACTTCCTGCAGCTGCTCTCATGCTAACAGCAGGATTCACATCCTGTGTCAACGACCTGGACGTTATACCTGCTGATCCAAGTACGATCATGACCCCAGACGAGCCTGCACTTTACACCAAGTGCTACGCCAACATGGTGCTTGCCGGCCAGACAGGTAAGGACGGCGACTGCGATATCGACGGTCTTGACGGCGGTACGACCGGATTCGTCCGCCAGTTGTTCAATGCTCAGGAGCTGGGCACCGACGAGTCGATATGTGCATGGGGAGACCCCGGTATTCCCGATTTCAACTACAATCAGAACACGGCGGCACACCCGATGCTGAGAGGATTCTATTATCGTCTGTACAACGGTATCAACTACTGCAACCATTATCTCAATGTATGTGGCGGTATTGACGAGACCCGCACTGCCGAAATACGTTTCCTCCGCGCACTCTATTACTACTATCTGATGGATCTGTACGGCAACGTGCCCTTCACGTTGAACCTTTCGGCATCCAACGCACACCAGATAGCACGTGCCGACCTCTTCAAATGGATAGAGGCCGAGCTTCTCGGAAAGGCTGTCACCATCAACGCCATGGATGACCCGGCTGTCGCCATTGCAGAAACAACTACCGACGGCTGTCTCGCAAAGATGCAGGCTCCTGTCGCACGCACAAACTCAAAGGCCGACGGTTACGGACGTGCCGACCAGGATGCCGCCAACCTGCTCCTTGCACGCATGTACCTCAACGCCAAGGTTTACACGGGTGAAGAGCGTTGGAGCGAGGCCAAGGAATATGCCGAAAAGGTAATCAACGGCCCGCACAAGCTTTGGACCACGGGCAAGGGCAAGTGGACGGCATACCAGATGCTCTTCATGGGTGACAACGGCGAAAGCGGCGCTTCTGTAGAGGCTGTACTCCCGCTGCTCAACGATGGAGCCATAACCACCGCCTACGGTTGCACCTACTTCCTCATATCGTCCACTTGGAAATCAGATATGGAGGTGAACGCCGCTGACGCCAGCTGCGGTGACCCATGGTCCGGCAACCGCGCACGCAGCGTGCTGCTCCGTAAATTCTTCCCCAACTCCGATGCCCCCACTGTCGATATAGAAGACATGACGGCGGCAGCCGGTGACGACCGCGCCCTCTTCCACGGCAAAGACCGCGAGCTCGTTGTCACCACGCCGACAGAGTTTGCAAGCGGCTATTCGGTTGGCAAATTCCGCAATTCTTATTCAGACGGTGGTGCACAGCACGACCCGAAGTGTCCGGATGCCGACTTCTTCCTCATGCGCTCGGCAGAGGCTTACCTCATAGCCGGAGAGGCTGACGCACGGCTCAACGGCGGTATGACTACAGCCACAGGAACAGGCTACCTCAACCAGCTCCGCACCCGCGCCCATGCAACGACGATGAACCAGTTCTCGCTCAACCAGATTCTTGACGAGCGTGCCCGCGAACTCTATTATGAGGGTCACCGCCGCACCGACCTCGTACGTTACGGATACTATGGCGGCAACACCGACTACAAATGGGAGTGGAAAGGCGGCGATCCCAACGGTGTAAGCTTCAGCGAGACCAAAAACATCTTCGCACTGCCGGATGAAGATCTCAACGTCAACAAAAACCTCAAACAGAATCCGGGTTATTAATATATTAAATGTATAAGAATATGAACAAGATATTTTCAAACATAATGTTACTCGCGGCAGGAGTACTCTCGATGGCTTCCTGCAGCGATGACCGCGACTCAAACCCGACACTGCTGCAGCCCACCGAGTTTAAGCTCAACGCCCCTTCCGTTGCCAACGGCACTGTCGACCTGTTTCGCACAGAAAGCATCAACCTCACATGGTCACAGCCGCAATACACAGCTGAGAATGCGCCTGTCGTAGCCACATACTACGTACAGGTGTCCACAAAGGGAACATTCGAAAAGGCATACGACATTGCATCTGAAGACAATACGGGTGCCGACTACATCACTCTCGACGAGACAACGACAGAATGTAAGACCGGCATATTGGCTACATCCCTCGCCAAAGCCCTGCAGCAGCTCAATGTATGGGAGGAAAATGCCGTGCCGGAAAATGTGGAAATCAGCATACGCATGAAGTCGGCCGTACTCGACGCAGGCTTGAACGCCTCTGGCGAAGTGGTGTCAAACGTGGTCAAGATAAATGCCATTCCCTACTATGTAGAGCTGAAGGATGCCGACCCCAACTGGTGGTATCTTATCGGTGGTGACATCGCAGACGGCAAATGGGCCGATGACGTACCGGCAAGCCTCTTCCCGATGCAGCCGCAGAAAGACTACGAGTTTGACAAGAAGACCGGCGACGGCGAACTTGTATGGACCGGCTACCTTGCAGGTACGGGCTTCAAGCTCAAGAAAGCTCCTGGCGACTGGGACCACCAGTGGGGTATGAACGGCAGCGACTTTGTGGAGAACGACGGAGGCTCCGGCAACATCACTGTGGCACCGGGATACTACACCGTAACCCTGAACACCGCCAAGCACGAACTGAAGGTTGACCCCTATACAGGAAGTGTGACGACAAGAGCACAGATGTATATCCTCGGCGACTTCAACGGATGGACACAAGACACCCCGATGAATCCCGTGACAACGGTTGCCGGTGCCGAAAACCACGACTGGTGGGTTGAGATGGACCTGCCGGCAGGAGGCGTCAAGTTCAACCAGGGCGACTGGGAATTCAACATCGGCGGTACATTCACACCTCTCAGCGACGGTTTCTACGGATACGGCACGCAAGGCGGTGACAACATCATGATTGAGACAGCAGGCAAATACCTCGTCATCCTCAACGACATCACCGGCTACTACCGTTTCATCTTAAAATAATTCAATAAAAACAGACTGTTATGATTAAGAAAATATTATTCGGATTTGCCTTTCTTGCCACAGTAGCATCATGCACAGATGATGACTACACTGACTGGGCACAGCCACAAGCCAACCCGGAACCGGAGGCTATAACATTCGGCAACGGCAGCGTTTCTGAAGCCGCCCTCATCGACTTTGCCACAATATCCGAGGAGCAGCAAAACGTGAAAGTGTGCAACGTTGTGGCTCCTACAGCCACAGACGATGCTTACACAAAGGTGACATACCAGCTGAACATAGGTTCTGCAAGCTATGACTTGACAGCCGACGGCGAGATGGCTGCCGCCGACCTCAAGAAGTATGTCGAGGACAACTTCGGCAAGGCTCCCGTGGAGCGCACCATGACTGCCACCGTCGAGCAGTGGATTGCAAACAAAACGACAACCGTCAAGACTGCCACGTCGGGCGAGTTCGCCATCAAGGCCAAGCTCAACGCTCCCGACATCTCCGAGCACTACTACATCATCGGTCAGCCGTCGGCATGGGATCCCGCATGCACCACCCTGCCGTTCACCCACAGCGAGCAGAATGTCTACGACGACCCGGTATTCACCGTGATGTTCGACGCTTCGTGCATCAACGACGAAGGTGACATATGGTTCGCCATTACCGATGACAAGACCGTAGCCGCCAACGACTGGAGCATGGTGCTCGGCATAAAGGAAGGAAATGGCAACGTGACCCTCGGCGAAGCCGGATATCTGGCACGCCGCAACGAACTTACCGATGACGGTTCGCTGAAGGTGCATCCCGGTGAGGCACGCTTTGTGAAAGTGACGCTGAACATGATGGAAGGCACATACCTTGTAGAGCTTATCAACTTCCAGGAGTATCTCTACGTGGCAGGTTCAGGCAACGGATGGGGACAGAACGACTTCATCTCGTCACAGGCTTTCGACGGCAACTACAAGGGCTTCATGTGGCTCGGCAACGAGTTCAAGCTCTGCTCGCAGCAGAACTGGGACGGCACCAACTATGGCAAAGACTTCTCCACTGCCGGTGACGCCGCCAACATGACTCTGCCCGAAGGCATCGGCGAAGGCTACTGCATGCTTGAGGCAAGTCTGGTCAGCAAGACCATCACTGTGACTCCAATCACGACAATCGGCGTTATCGGCGACGCTACCGCAAGCGGATGGGACGCAAGTACCCCGCTCACATACAACAAGGACAAGCGCTGCTGGGAAGGTGATGTGACATTCACCGCAGGAACCTTCAAGTTCCGCGCCAACGACGCATGGGACATCAACTGGGGCGGCGACAAGGACAACCTGGCAATGAACGGTGACAACATCCCGGTGGAGGCCGGAACATATCACGTAGCCCTCTATCCCAACTGTCCGGGTAAGGCCATGTGCACCATTGAGGCTAAATAATATCGAAAGATTTCGTATTACAGCAAATTTCAGGGCGGCAAGGATACCACGGTATTCCTTGCCGCCCTTTTCTGTACTGTTACACTGTCCATGCAACACCAGCCGGATGCAATCGTTTGCGCAACGACATCATGCTGATTTACAACACCACACGGACAAGATAACAAATAATGATGTATCTTTGCAAAAGAACGATTTTAACAACTAAAACTTAAAACATGAAGAAATTTTTCACACTCATTGCTGCACTCGTCGCAACAATAAACATACAGGCACAGGGATGGCCGGCACAGTATGGCGGAGTTATGCTGCAGGGATTCTCCTGGGACAGCTACGACTACTCGCAATGGACCATACTCGAGTCACAAGCCGCCGACATGAAAGGGTTCATCGACTTTGTATGGGTACCTCAAAGCGGCAAGTGTCTGGAAACAACACAGGTGATGGGGTACATGCCCTATCATTACTTCCAGCACGACTCCAGTTTCGGAACCGAAGCTGAGTTGCGCTCGATGATCAAAACCTTCAAGGAGAACGGTATCAGGACCATGGCCGATGTGGTTGTCAACCATCACCAGACGGACGGATGGTTCAACTTCCCCGCCGAGACCTACAATGGCGTGACATATCAGTTCAAGAGCACCGACATCTGCCGTAATGATGACGGCGGCGCCACGCTGAAACAGGCCAACACCCAAGGCGTCAGCCTCAGTCCGAACAACGACGAGGGCGAAGACTTCTCCGGGGGCCGCGATCTCGACCACAAGAGCGAAAACGTGCAACGCATCGTCAAGGCATACGTCAAGTATCTGAAGGATGATCTTGGATATGAGGGTTTCCGGTATGACATGGTGAAAGGCTTCGACGGCAGCCATGTGGCCGACTACAACGACGCTGCCGGCATCGAATATTCTGTTGGCGAATACTGGAGCGGCGTATCGGAAATATCGTCATGGATAAAGGCCACCAACTACAAGAGCGCCGCCTTTGACTTCCAGTTCCACTATGCGATGACAGACGCCATCAAGCAGGGAAACTGGCAGCAGCTCAACAACCACAAGACGCTGATGCACGATGCCGACTTCAGGCGCTACGCAGTAACCTTCGTCGAGAACCACGACATACAGGACCGCGGTGTGCCCGACGGGCAATACAACACCAAAGACCCCATCAGCGAACCGTATATCCTCGCCGCCAATGCCTACCTGCTGGCCATGCCTGGCACGCCATGTATCTTCCAGCCTCACTGGAGGGCATACGAGCAGGAGCTGAAGAGCATGATCGAAGCACGCAAACTGGCCGGCATAACCAACACGAGCGACTTTGGGTCGTATCTATCCAACACGGCCTACTGCCAGACATTCGCAAAGGGCGAGGGCAACAAGCGGCTCATGGTTGCCGTCGGCGACGAAACGAAATTCTCCGTGCCGAACAACTACACCCGCATCCTGAGCGGAAGCCACTACGCCTATTTCCTCACGAAAAATGCCGAGACGGCATGGGCAAACAAGCCTTCGGGCACATACGGGGAGGCGTTTGACGTAACGCTGACGGCAGTGAGTGAAGACGCCAATGCAAAACTGGTATACACTCTCGACGGCACCAACCCCACGGCGGGCAGCAACCAAGTGAACAGCGGCGCCACCGTAAGAATCGACAACGCCTGCACCCTGAAGATGGCCCTGCTGACAGGAGGCAAGGTGACGGGCATGACAACAAAGGAATATGCCATCAAGGCGTTCGAACCTTACTCCTTCAAGGTGTACGTAAGCACAGACAAGGTGGGCTGGAAAAACATCAACTTCTATTCGTGGGGCACAAACAGCAAGAACAATTCAGCAGCATGGCCGGGCGACAAGATATCCACTACGGAAACCGTCAACGGCCGGACATGGTACTGCAAGGAATACTATATCGACAGCAAGGACGACCTTGTCAACTTCGTGTTCAGCACTGGCACAGGTTCACCGCAGACAGTGGACAAGACCGGAGTCTGCAAGACTGCCTACTTCGAGATTTCCACCACCATGAGCAACGGCAAACATACTATCAGCGATGTGACCAAAGACATGACTACCGGCATCAATGCGCCATACATCGAAACATCCGGCAACGACAACGGGTGGTATGACATAAACGGAAGACGCTACAACAAGCGTCCCGCCAACCGGGGCCTGTACATACACCAAGGCAAGAAATATGTCATAAAATAACAGACAGATTATGAAAAAGAACATCAGGAATATTCTGGCAACAGCATTGCTCATCGCGGGCAATGCTGTTGCCGCTTCGGCACAGAACAAATATGTGGGCGGCGACATCTCACTACTGCCCACCAACGAGGCTTGGGGTGCCCGCTATCTTGACAAGGACGGACGGACCATCAACGACCTTCTATCCTTCTTCAAACAGGAAGGCGGAATGAACGCCATGCGCGTACGGCTGTTCGTTGCACCGGAGAAGTACGACGGCACTGACAAGGACGAGAACGCCTGCCAGAATCTGGAATATGTAAAGGCACTGGGCAAGCGCATAAAGGAGGCCGGACTCGAGTTCATGCTCGACTTCCACTACAGCGACACATGGGCCGACCCAGGCAAGCAATGGACTCCTGCCGACTGGGCACAGCTATCCGATGACGAGCTGCAAACCAAAATTTACGAATATACAAAGAACTGTCTCAACACACTGAAGGAAGCCGGTGCCGAACCGGACATGATTCAGACGGGCAACGAAATAAGCTACGGCATGTTGTGGGGACCGTATCAGGCAGACGAATCACAGCAGAAGAGATGCTACACCAACAGTCCCGCCGCCAACTGGACACGCTTCACCAACCTGCTGAAACAGGCCGGAAGAGCCTGTCGCGAGGTGTGTCCGCAGGCCGAAATAATCCTGCACACCGAACGGGCCGCACAAGTGAACGTGCTGACCAACTTCTATGACATGATGGAAAAGGCCGGTGTGGACTACGACATAATAGGTCTGAGCTACTACCCCATCTGGCACAACACCATCGGCACTCTCGAAACGGCCATAAGCACTCTCGAAACGAAATACGCCGACAAGCAGATCATGATAGTGGAAGTGGGTGCTCCATACTCCTGGCTGCCCACCGACAAAGAATACACTCCCGCCTACGACGCTACGGAAGAAGGCCAGCAGCAGTTCACCCGCGACCTTATAACCATGCTTAACAGACACAGCAGCGTGACCGGACTCTTTTGGTGGTGGATGGAGTACAACGCTTATCCGTGGGAGACCACACACCGGAACAACTGGTGGTATGCCCCGCTCTTCAACAGCAATACAGGCAAGGCTATGCCGGCTTTCTATGAAATGAAGAACTTTGCTCCCAATGCCGCCAATATCCGGCAGATTTCTCATATCTCCCGGTCGGATGACTGGTACACTTTCAGCGGCATGAGACTTTCGGAGAGACCTCTCCGACGCGGATATTACATCAACAACAATAAAAAGGTGGCTGTCAGATAGCCACCTTTTTTCTTTGGTTCATAATATTAACAAACCGAATATGTTTTTCGTCAGTCTGTCTTCAAATCCACTATCCGGTATTCATGACCCGTTGCAGGCACGACCTTGCCGAGCAAATCGTCCATCCGCAGCTTCAGAGTGGCCGTGTTCACACAGGGATGGCAGCCGAGAAACTCCGATGACAGCAAGTCGCGGTCAACTACAAGCAGCACTTTGCCTTCACTGTCGTTCAGCAGTCCCATCGGCGACACGGCGCCGGGATGTATGCCGAGCAGTTCCACCATGTGGCTCTCACCGGCAAAAGACAGTCTGGCACACCCCAGTTCGGATGACAGATATTTGGTCTTGAACACCTTGTCGCCGGGCAGCATAAGCAGATAAAACTGTGTCTGCTGCCTGTTGCAAAGGAATAGGTTCTTGCAAACCGGTGCCCCGATACGCTCCTCCACCGCGGCACATTCCTCCATTGTGAACGCCGCCTCATGACACAGCGTCTCATACACTACACCGCGTCTGTCAAGAAAATCATACACACTCCGCTCCGCATCACCCATAACCGCGGTATATGGCGGATGTCCTGAGAATAATTCCATTGGCTTCATAAATTCAATATAACGTCTTTATCATACGTCAACATTATTATATTCCGTACAAAGAATTCCTATCTCTTCCCTCTTAATTCTTCACTCTTCCCTCCTAACTCTTCCCTAAAAAAGAAGTCTCCCCCGCCGGACTCTTACGTCCAACAGGGGAGACATTCGGA
>ENA-OYXU01000179-OYXU01000179.1-human-gut-metagenome-genome-assembly--contig:-NODE-179-length-27059-cov-4.857799_pt1 | contig 27059 bp, 24 predicted proteins | sample MGYA00243243_ERZ653435 | MGnify/ENA primary metagenome ERZ653435 (study PRJEB26926, sample SAMN06165113) | human gut metagenome | biome: ENVO:00009003; feature: ENVO:2100002; material: ENVO:00002003... | reverse complement strand
ATCGTCGGCAGCGTCAGATGTGTATAAGAGACAGATATATAGCTATGGCAGACGATTTAAGATTCCCAATATATTAGACCTCGAAAAAGGGGAGGTTAATCGTAGAAAGGCTTGCGTGTCGGATGTTCCTTCATATATACGCCTTTTGTTGTGATCATATTCTGATTTACCAAAGTATATGTATACTTTCACATCCTCTACCGACACAGGCATGCGTGGCAACACTGGCCACGCATGATACATCGTTTCGACTCCCCACATAGAAACGAGGGAACATTCAATAAGCCGGAAACAACCCACCTGTTAGAAACTCATGCTAGCCTCATATCCGCTGATGCGCTTAACGACGTACCATACTGTGCACAACCGCACTCTATTTAACATAATTCACATTATATTAATAATCAATCTTGCTTGCTGGCAAACCGGCAATATTATACACGGGACAACCATCGTCAGCTTTTGAGCTGTTCAGCAATAGCGGTTAGCATGTCAGTGCTGAAGTTCAATCTCTCCATCATCAGGGCAACCGCATCAGAATCCATAGTTTTTAAGAAGAGTTGTTAAATATTCTTTATCCATAGAAGCCCTCACCAGTCTCTTCCTGAGACTGAGCTTGTCATCGGTTGCCTTTGCAATCTGCAACACCAGCTTTCTGAGTAGAGACAGATTCTGGGCGGCGTTTTTCTTTCGTGCCCTGCAGTCGTCTTCCCTGAATGTGACGTCAAGATGCCAGTGCAGGCCGTTTTCCACCGCCCAGTGGCTTCGGGCAAGGCCTCCGTAATAAGCCGCCGAAGGAAAGTCCTCGTCACTGATATAGTATCTGACCTGCGTCGTTTCCCTGCCGTTGTCAGAGACATGGACCGTATGTGTCTCGACCTTTACAACCGTCTTGAGATTCTTCCACCGGCCCAGCGCTTCCTTGTCTTCCATCAGTTCGGCATGGAAGGCCGATACGGTGCGTGTCTCGACACGGGCATGTTCCTTTTCGGTCTCCGAATGAGAGGAAAACGGCTTGTGATATCTGACAACATCTTTAATCTCAGCGAGTAATGCGCCTTGGTTTTCTTTGACAGCAAGAAAATAATGTCCGCCCTTGGCCACGATCTTTTCTGCGATGCCAACCTGCGTGCCCATGGCATCGATGCTTATTGTGGAGCCAGTGATTTCAAGTTTGTCAAGCAACCGCGGAATAGCCGGTATCTCATTCTCTTTGTCGCAAATCTTTTCCTGTCCTATGAACAGAGAGTTTTCCGCCACATACGCATTCAGCAAGTAATCCCCTTTCGTCCCCTTTTCCTTCGGTGCCGTGCCGCAAAGCTTTTTGCCGTCTATGGCTATCTGTTTTTCATTGAGTATGTCAAGTATCCTTTTGCCCTGTTCCAGAATCGCCTGTTCCAGAAAATCAGTCTTCAGCACAGCGAACAGCCTTTCGAATGTGTCTCTGGACGGACTTTTGTCCGTGTAGGGGAAAAGCCCGAAATCCCGTGCCTGATGGCGCGCAAACAGGGCCATGTCTGCATACTCCTCACGTTTTGTCAGGTAAGTCAGGAAGGCGACTGCAAGCAGATCGCCCAGCTCATAGGTGCACTGATCTATCTTCCGCGGGTCTCTTACACCGTCAAATATCTTTATAAGCATGTTTCTCATGCCTATAAAATAATCCGCTTGTCCTCGCCTGTCAAGTTTTTACGACTTAACTTCCCCTAAATCATGCTAAATTTTATGGATTCCGATGCGGTTGCCCTGGCATCAGCCGCCCCAATTGTCATTAAATCGCCCCGTCAATTTCCATTCAAATGAAATATGTGTTCCAGAATAGTCTCTCCATTCCCGTAGGGATACTTCACAAACAGAATGAATGCCATAAGCAATACGAATATCATGCATATCACGGCAATTCCCCAGCGCAGAAGGCTATGCGGAACCTCGCCTAATATCTGTCTTACCTTATCCAACGAAGTTCGATCCTGTCATGAGACGGTTCTTTTCTACGGTCTTCCATATTAATTTCCTAATTCCAGCTGGTTCCTGACCAAATTGAAATACGCGCCCTTTTTGTTCACCAGTTCTGAATGAGTGCCAGTCTCTACGATTGTTCCATTCCCGACCACCACGATATTGTCTGCGTTCCTGACGGTCGACAATCTGTGAGCGACTATGACGACAGTCTTTCCCTTATAGAATCTTTCAAGATTCTCCACAATGTGGCGTTCGTTTTCGGCATCAAGCGCATTGGTCGCCTCGTCAAGGAATATGAAATCCGGATTCTTATACACAGCCCTTGCTATCAGGATACGCTGTTTCTGTCCTTGGCTCAACCCGATTCCGTCACGTCCGATCAGTGTATTGTATTTTAACGGAAGGGACATCACGTATTCGTGAATACACGCTATGCGTGCCGCGTTCTCCAATCTGTCCACATCTATCTCTCCGTCATCGACAGCGATGTTGCGGGCAATGGATTCCGAGAATATCACGCCATCCTGCATCACCACCCCGCAATGCCGCCGCCACCACTTCAGGTCATAAGAATCCACATTCTCTCCCGCCACCGCTATTTCACCGTCAAGAACCGGATAATACCCTAGAATCAACTTTATCAAAGTAGTCTTTCCGCTTCCGCTCGCACCCACTATCGCAGTCACCTTCCCGTCAGGTATGGCAAACGATATGTCAGACAGAGTCTTCCTTAAGGAATGGATGTCATATTTGAAATCAACATGTCTGAATATTATGGATTTATCCCTTGCGAAAGCCTGTCTGCGGTTGCCCGGGGACTCTTCCTCGGCAGACTCGTGGACCTCGTTGATCCGTTCCAACGAGATCCTGACATCCTGGAGAGAGTACACGAACTGCATCAATTGCTCGACAGGGGAATTAAGCTGTCCGACGATATATTGTATAGCCAGCATGGCGCCTAAGGTGATTTTTCCATCGATTACGGCAGTCGCCGCAAAAACGGTAATGAGGATATTCTTGATCTCATTTATGAAAACGCTTCCGGCCTCCTGGGTCTGCTGGAGTCTCATGGATTTCATCTGTATGCCGAACAGTTCGGCCTGGCTGTCCTCCCATTCCCATCGTCTGCGTCGTTCGCAATCCTGCAGCTTGATCTCCGGAATGTTGGTAATGAACTGGTATGTCCGGTTCTGGCTGATTGCCTGTTGCTCGAACATCTGGTAGTCCAGTACTTTCCTCTTGTTCAGAAACCGGGCAATCCAGAATCCGTACACCACACACCCAGCAAAAAATATGCAGAAAACCGGAATGTCGTATATGAACAGGACAATGCCGAAAACAAGGAAAGACAGGACAGTGAACATAATGCCGAGTACCTGATTTGTAAGAAAAGCCTGAATCCGCGAGTGGTCTCCCATCCGTTGCAGCAGGTCTCCAAGCAGTTTGGTCTCGAAGAAGGCCATCGGCAATTTTAGCAGTTTAATGAAAAAGTCACTCACTATCGAAATGTTGATCCGCATCGATATATGCAGCAACAGCCATCTCCTTATGAAATCGGTAGCGGTCCTTCCCGTCACGATCATCAATTCACCAAGCAGGACAAGCCAGATGAATCCTATGTCACGGTGCCTTATTCCTATGTCCACTATCCACTGGGTAAGAAACGGCATTATCAACTGCAACACGCATCCCAAGGCCAGTCCCAGTATTATCTGCAGGAAATATCTGCGGTACTGCACGATATATTTCCACAGGAACCTGAACGAACGCCTGTTCTCGTGACCGTCCACCTCCAGACTCTCGAATTCCTCAGTCTTACACAGGAACATGGCGATTCCCTTGCCCACATCATCGGATGCAGTTGACAACCAGTGTCTTGAGAATTCCGCGGCCGACATCCGGTATTTGCCTTTCGAGGGATCGGCAATCCAGTATCTGCCGCCGTTTCGGTCGATTCTGTACAGTACCACAAAGTGATTCTGGTTCCAATGCAATATGCAGGGCAACGGACATTCCCGCAGATCCTCCAGGCTTGCCCTTCCGGCCGTGTATTCAAGTTTAAGGAATCCGCAGAGGTCGGCCAGACTTTTCAACGACACCCCTTCCCTGGACGGGCGGCAATGATCCTCCAACGTCTTGATCGATATATCCTTACCGAAACTGCGGCATATCATGGCCATGCATGATATGCCGCACTGCATGGCGTCGTGTTGCTTTACGAACGGGAAAGACATCATTTACTTTGGTTGGCCGTCTGCTACTTACGCAATATTCCGGAATCGTTATCATAGTTGTCGAACTGCGGACCGGCGCTGTTCCTGTTCCGGCCGAAACCGAAATTGTAGGACAGTTTGAGCGAGACAAGATTGTTCAGGTCCATTATCTTGAGCCGCGTGTCCGAGTACACGGGCGCCTCCCTGACCGTACGCTCGCTCTCCGTGAATCCCTTCCCGAACGGCATGAACACCTCGAGGCCTACCGACAGGTCGGTCATAGGCCTGTACAGCACCGTGGCCGACCAGCACTGCGCGCGGGGACGCACCAACTGCCCCTCCGCGACCTTTCCGGGATATTGATAATACAGTTCCGCCGTCCAATGCTCCAGGTTCAGGGTCAGCGTGGTCATCCATTGGATGCGGTACCCATGCCATGAGTATTCCTTGTTCTTCCCGTTCAGATCAGCCAGAGCCACCCTGTTCCAGAACACAAGCCGGCTGTCACCGAGAGGCTTGATCGTCAGGTCGACCGTTGTCGACCACTCCCTGTACCGCGACAGGTTGACCAGGGTCTGCAGCATGTACCTGTCTGTCTCGGTGTACATGTCGCAGATCCGGCCCGGCGAGGACTCGAACCTGTTGCGCATGGACAGGCTATGGTACCTGGTGTTCCATACGAACCGGAGGCCTGCCGAGTGCGTCCTGTAAGGTCTCAGCGCGGAATTGCCGTGGTAGACCAGCCTTGTGTCGATCCACTGCTCGGTCTCGCTCAGTTGGGAGATGGAAGGGACGCTTCCGCCATAAGAATAGTCCAGGATGAAGCTCACGTTCCGCGATGGGCGCCAGTTGACGTTAAGGGAGGATTGCGGCACGCACCTGTCGTAAGGCTCAAAACGGTCCGAGGAGGTATGAAGCCATTGGGCGCCGAGTGCCAGATACCAGCCAATCGGGCCTTTCCTGCCCATCCACTGCATCTGTCCTCCCAGCAGCCCTGCGTCCTGGGAGAACGGGGCTTCGGTGTCTACATATCGGCTGTGCTTGTAGTTGCCGTAGACACAGGCAGTCAGCATGCCCAGTTTCCTGAAGGGAAGCTGGTACTGCAGTTCCGAGAAGACCGCGTCCAGATTCGTGTCATACTGCGAGCGGGAGTCGTTGACCGCACCCTGGCCCGTGTACAGTTCATTATATGCTGAATTGTAGTATGTTGAGTAGTGCATGTAATTCACATTGCCCAGCAGCATGCCGTGCCTTTCGCCGAAATCCTTCTCGAAATAGTTTCCGACGTTGTATCTTGTATAGTTGGTCTGCAGTTTGTTTGTAGCCAGGAACGAGTTGCCTGCCGCCGTCACGTCCTGCAGAGCCGTCTCGCCATCCCGGCTAAACGCCACCCCGGCCTTGACGTTGTAGAGGAAGTTCCCCGGCTTGTTGACTTGATACGACAGATTGACCTGGTTATCGTCCAGATTGTCTCTGGAGTCCCGGCCCTCTTTGGTCTTTCTGTAATGAACCCCGCCGAAGTCATAGTCAAGCACCTCCGACCGACGGTAGCGGCGGTAGTGCCTGTTCTGGTTATTATACCGCAGTGTGAACCGCGACTGCCGGTAATTGTAGTACATGGCGGCGTTGTTTAAGCCTTTCAGAGCCTGAAATGCCTGGCTGATGTCCACTCCGACGTTTCCGCCATGGAGTTTCGATTTCAGCCTGATGTCAAGCACTGCGGAAACGCCCTGCACCTGGAACCTCGGCGGCGGCGTCTGGTAGACGTCCACCTTCGCGACATCATCCTTGGACAATGTCTTCAGTTCGTCAGCACTCGCCTCCACGCCATCGATAAGTATCTTGATGTCCGAATTCCCCTCGAAGAACACCGTGCCGTTCGACAGCACTGTCAGGTTGGGAATCACGTTCAGCGACTGGAGCACAGTCGGGTACCGCGCCATGTCCTTCCGGCTCAACCGGTATGAGGTATGGGTGTCGAACTCCTCCACGTCCGTGGGCGTCACCACCACCTCCTTCAGATCAACGCCCGGCGACAAGACGACCCGGTCCTGCGTGCCGAGCCTATCCATGAACACTATCCTGTCGCTGTAGCCGGGATGGGCGGCCACGATATGGCTGACGCCGGCCGTCGTGACGTCTATTGACCCGTCCGTTCCCGACGTCCACGAGGCGACTGAGTCGTTGGCAGCCGTGTAGCCGGTGCAACGCACATCGGCAACCGGCCGGTCATCCGGAGTCACGAATATCACTGTCCTGCCATAGCTCATTACCGGAATCATCAGTCCCAGACATATGGCAATGTGTTTTATTATAGTATATATCATAATATCCTCATAAAATAATATCGACATTCTCAGCGTTCGGACACCTTGGGTCCGGATACCATTTTGCATGACCAGTCTTCACGATGTCCATGTAGCAAACCCTCTTTCCAAACCCGTTCCTGCACTTATCGAAAACCTTGCACTCCCGACATGGCGAAGACTCAGGGAAACGGTCTTGCGCCATGGAGTACAGAGCCAACGCCTTCTCAGAGTTCCATATATCACGAATCGAAGATTCGCGGACATTCCCGAGGAGATACTCCGGATTATCATAAAGCATCTCACAGACACTGCAATCTCCGTTCGCAAGAATTGAAATGCCGATTGTATTTGCCAGACATATCTGATTATGGCAGACATATTCCTCAACCGTATCGAATCTCTTCAGGACATATCCCTCGTCCGACACCTTATTTAGTCTAACCTTAAACGCCAGTCCTTCTCTTTGCTTGAATTCATATACCCAGATCAGGTCGTCGTTGTCGACCTCCAATGATTTATAGTACGATTCCTTATACTTTGAAAAGAATGCAGGCGTCATGACCCATTCCTTAACACAATCAAAACGGACAAGATAATCATATAGGGAAGATATGCATGCCCTCGACGCATTTATCTTTGTCAGGACACTTCTCACCAATACATTAAGGTTCAACTCTGAACAATAATTAAAGAATGAGGTTACTCTTTCAAGGTAACCGTCCTTGACATTAATCAATGTCTTTAGAATCTCTGGATCTTGAGAGTCTAACGAGAACTGAATTTCTTCATACCCTAATTCTATGAGGAATTTTGTCTGCTCCAATGTCAAGGGGGTCTTTGTGGACAGGAATGGTTTGTACCCATATTGTCTCATTTGCTTCAGGATGATACGCCAGTCAGGATGTGCAAATATATCACCTCCCGTAAGCGTCACATTGATTGTCCCTTGATCATGGAGTTCCCTTATTATATCCAGTATCTTGCTTGTATCAAGCAGTGGCTGCAGCGTCCTGTTGGCATAACAATACCGGCAATCTGTGTTGCATTTGGTTGTAACCATCAGATTCGCGTTGACAGGTACTGTTGGACGCCTGATGACATATTCCGAAAGAGGATTGAAACACTGTTCTTCATGGATATTTGGATTTGGCTTTTCCAGACAGCGTTGCAACAACATCGATGGGAATACAACAGAAAGTTCATCCGAATATTTGAATTCCTTACACTCGGGATTTTCAATCAGCTGCTCTACAAACCGTTCTATGGACACAGTTGACACACAAAGAGCCTCGCTGATTTTCTTTACAGCTTCACCATATTCAAAATCTCCTATATGTGACAGAATATAGCCTATGAAAGGCGGTATGCCATATGTTCCAAACTCACTGTTACGCAAGTTGATGATTTTATCTACCCGAATCAAGAACGAACCGTTGGCCTCATTCCGTATAGCATAGGCAGGCGACAATGTGATATACATAACTTATGCATTTAGCAAGGTAAGAGATGATACCAGACCGCGATACATCTCTTACCGATTCATTCATGCAACAGCACCACTTTGACATTGGCACATAGGCGGCTCCACACCTGTCCCCTCCCCAATCTGGGCTGCACCGCCTCCGCTGCTACAAACACACGTTCCACCTGGTTGTGAGGATTGATGTGCACCTTGTTTGCATACACAAGTTCCATCATTAATACCTCCTTTAACCTCTTCCATTTCCTGAAGAAGTAGGGTCTCAATTTTCTGTAATTCCATATTTATATTCTTAGTCGTTTGTTTACACTGAATTAAATCCACAGACTGAATGGCAGCGGCCTGCAGGTCTGCCTGGTTACCAAGGGAATACCTGTTTTCACGAATTCTCTTGCGATTTCTAATACTACCATTATGACTTGGTCTGTCTCATCTGTATCTACGGCGGATGTGCCGCAGACAACATATCAACTGAATTCTGGCGGTTCATAATCCTATGATTTGCGTGAGTCTCATATTTGCGTTGTGTTGGCTGACGTGACAAAATTATAAATTTATTCACGAATCCAAATAAATCTGTGCGAAAAACAGACTTGTTTGTGCAAAAAAAATGCAGCGTGGCGTATGCGAATGCCACCGGTTTGTTCGATATTTACGATTTTAGGATTTGACCTTTCTTTATGAAGTTGTTTAAACTGATTTTATTAAACGTAAATCAGTTTAAACAACTTCATAGGCATCATATTCTTACAAATCCGGTGTAGACGTAATCCGAGGTGGTGAACGCCACGGTGTAGTCGCCAGTCAGCGAGAACAAGGCCTGGACGAAACCCTCCTCATCTCCTGAACTTGCAATCAGCACGCCCTCCGCATCGTATATGTCATAACTGATTATCTCCGGCTCGCTGTCCATCTGAAATGCCACGCCGTTCTCATCAATAACACATATGATGGGACGAATGGGAAGCCGGTGTCCGTTGTTTAATTCATCGCCATGTTTCGGTTCTTGACCCGAGACAACCCGACTGGGGGTTAGACTCACCTGAAGGGACTGGCCTCCGCCTGAAACGAAATTCGAGGCTAATGCCACCGAATACGACAGGAGCAACGCCGCGATTACTAATGGTAATTTTAATCTCATATTGCGTTGGATTGGTTACGCCACAAAATTAGGGATTAGAACTGGAATAACCTACTAATTTTGTGCGAAATTCATGGCAATTTGTGCGAAAATGCATTTTGTCAGTGAAAATTTGTGCGAAAAGCATTACCATTTGTTCGAAATTTCAATCATTTGTTCGAATAAACGGTGTTTAGTGTCTGATTCTCAGTCCCGGGTTAGGATTTATGCCCGGGATGTCGTAAATTTGCACTACAATAGCCAAAAACGATTATTATGACTAAATGGACCTGGAGACAAACACTGATCATTGGAATATTATCGGCAATCATGGCCGGGGGCTGCCGAGACTCCGTACCTGATGCAAATTTGATCAGAATTGAGGAAATGGGCGAAAAGAACCCAAACGAGGCATACGACTCGCTGGCCACCATGGAAAAGGATGACCTTTCAAAAGAGGACAGGATGTATTATGATTTCCTTTCCGTGAAACTGGCAGACAAGGCATTCATACGCCATAGGTCCGACAGCGTCATACTGTCGGTGATGGATTACTACTCACATCATGGAAACCGCGACCTCTACACCGAAACTCTGTATTACGGAGGCCGCGTGTATTCAGACATGGGAGATTACCCGACTGCCCTGCGCTACTACGGCGAAGCATTGGAGCGCACGGGAAGCGATCCTTCCGCGAGACTGATGAAAGGGAAAATAGTGTAGCAGACCGCAAGCCTTCTGCACTCCTTAAGGCTGTATGACGAGGCCAGGAAGTACATAGACATGGCAATTGCGATAAACAAGGAGCTGAAGGACACGCAGAACCTGATGTATGACCTGGATCTGTCAGGCATCAACCACCTCAACCGCAAGGATTATGACGAGGCCGAGCATAGTTTCAGCGGCGCCTTGTCCATAGCAGAGGAAATCGGTGCCGCAAATGCCGCGATCTACTCCGTGCATTTAGCCGCCATCAAGAACTTTAAAATGAAACCGGATTCCGCGGTAATATTGTTAGGAGACATTCCATCCCGTGCCGGTAATCTGTTTCATGACAACGATGACTTCCGACAGTTCATCTACTCATACTCCGCCGACATCTACAGATGCGCGGATATGCCGGATTCCGCTTATAAATACGCATTGAAGCTTATAAAGATAAGGGATGCCTGGAACCTGAGACAAGGCTACTCAATCCTGCTGTCCGATGCGTTAAAGGATGTGGTGCCTCAGGATTCAATTCGTAACTATGTGAATCAATACAGGGCCCTGACCGAGAAATACATGAACAGCAACGGCGACAGGAGCGCGCTGATCCAGAACTCCCACTACAACTACTCAGTCGTGGAACGCGACAGGGAGAAGGCTCTGGAGAAGAAACGGACCTTGGAGCACTGGCTGACAGTCAGCGTGGTGCTGCTACTGGCCCTGGCAACCGTGGTGCTGTACTATCGCTACAGGTCAAACGAGACACAGCTTAAACTCCATCAGGCCCTGGAGAATATGTCGAAACTGAGGGAACTGCTGGATCAGGAACGGAACGCCCGCAGCACGGCCGGCACCGCCGCATCGGACGGGACGGAATCAGTGCAGAACCTCCGCGACAGGCTCGTGAACGAACTTAGCACACTGTGCCGTAGCCGGAAGAACCGCCCGCCCCTCTCCCCTCTCATCGCGGAATCCGAGGCATACGCCGCCCTGCAGGATTACATAAGGGATGAAAGCACCATCCCGGACTCAAGTCCGCTGTGGGACGAACTGCGTAAGGCTATATCGAAAGCCTCGCCGGATTTCGACGAACGCGTCAGGCTGCTGTCGGGAGGACGCCCCAAGGACCTGGGCTACCGGCTGATGCTGCTGATCAAGTGCGGCGTTACGCCCACGCAGCTCTGTTTCCTGGTGGGAAAGACTAAAGGCACTTTGTCCTACCAGCGCCGGATGCTCGGGGTGCAATGGCTGGACCGGGAGATCGACCCGCGCATGATCGACAACCTGATATACTCCCTGTGAAAGCGCCTCTTATCCGTTAATTCGGCAGCCGTTTGGTTTTATTAACATCGGAGCGCCCACAACTGGCAGTCAATCGCGCTATCTTTGCACCGTTGAATGAAACGCTACTCCGATATGAAAAAAACAGGCTCCACATCCGACTTCCTTCCGACCCGCAACCGCGAGTTGCTGCAGACATTGCGCCGACTGATCATGACAACCGAAGGCGTGCCGCTGGGCGGACTGTACGCCATGGCGGCGCAGAGTCCCTGCAGCAGGTTCTGGGTCAGCGAGAAACGCGCCGCCGAGGTCATATCCCGCATGATGCGCGGAGAGGATACGGACGTGAAGAGCCTGCCGCTGCGCAACAAGATGTACCGCGAGCTGCTGCGGCGCGTGCAGGAATGGCAGGCTCAGAATCCCGGCCATCCGCTGACCGACGCCGTCTTCGCCGCCGTCAACTCCCCCGCTCCGGAATTCTATGTCACACCGGAGAGCGCAAAGGTGATCATATCGAGGATCATGCAGAGAAAACGAAGATGATTTTGAATGGGGGAATTTTGAATTATAGCCACGCTGAACATTCAACCCTGGATTAAAAGACATTATCAATCACTGACATATGATCACTGTTACTGAAATGCTGGAGGAGAACGCGCGTCGCAAGGCGCGTGTTCTCGCCGTCTATGACCCCGCCGACCATCCGTCGGACCTGGACGACGCCACCCGCGCCGGCCGGGACTTCGCCTACTGGGCCGCGACCCGCGCCCGCATCAAGAACAAGCGCGGCGGCGACGACGTGCCCTTCCTCCTGAACCACGCCCAGCGTAAATTAGTGGCGGAACTGGACGCCATGCGCCTTGCCGGCAAGCCGATACGACTGATCCTGCTCAAGGCCCGGCAATGGGGCGGCAGCACCTGCGTGCAGCTGTACATGGCATGGCTGCAGCTGACGCAGCGCACCGGACTCAACTCGCTGATAATAGCCCAGCAGAGCGCCGCCACGGACGAGATCAAGGACATGTTCGACCGCCTCGTCCTGGGCCTTACCGCCCAGGACGCCCCTCACCGCCAGGACCTGCACATCCGCAACGTGGGGCGCAGCCGGTGCATATTCCGCATAGAGGAACGCAACGCCAAGGTGAAAGTCGGGACCGCCGAGCGCCCGGACTCATGCCGGGGCGGAGACTACAGCCTGGTCCACTGCTCAGAGGTGGGGATATGGAAAGCCACCGCCGGCAAGACTCCCGAGCAGATACTCCGCTCCGCCTGCTCCGGCATTCTCCTGGCGCCGATGACCATGATAGTCTACGAATCAACGGCCAACGGCACCGGCAACTTCTTCCACGGCGAGTACGAGGCCGCGCGCCGGGGCGAGTCGCAGTTCCGTCCGCTGTTCATCCCCTGGTTCGACATCGCCCAGTATATGCTGCCGGTGGAGGATCCCGAGGAGTTCTGCAAAAGCCTCATCGCCAACCGACATTCCGAGGGAGCGGCCAGCAGCCGCCGCCAGTCCGGGGCCTACCTGTGGTGGCTGTGGGAGCGCGGCGCCACGCTGGAGGGAATCAACTGGTATGTGGCCGAGCGCAGCAAGTACGGCGAGCACGGACTGATGGCGGCGGAGTACCCCAGCGATGACATCGAGGCCTTCGTCCACTCGGGCGCGAAGGTATTCGACCGCTACAAGGTGGAGGCGCTGCGTCCGGCCACCAAGGCCGTGCCGATGAGCGGCGAGATCGACGTGCCGGCCATCAACGGCGTCCCCTTCGACTATGCCCATGCCGACAGCGACCGTCTGCGCCGCCAGCTGCCCAGGGTCCGCTTCACAGAGTCCGACGGAGGCTGGAAGGTGTGGCGACTACCTGATAATCAGAGCAGATGCATGGACCGTTACCTGGTATGCGTAGACGTGGGCGGACGGTCGGCCAAGGCTGACTGGAGCGTCATCATGGTTCTGGACCGCGAGCCGATGATCCGCGGCGAGGCGCCGGAGGTGGTGGCGCAATGGCGCGGGCACACCGACTTCGACCTGCTGGCATGGCACGCCGCGATGGCCGCCCGCTTCTACGACGAGGCACTGCTGGTTATCGAGAGCAATACACTCGAGACCCATGACCGCGACCGGCAGACCGACGGCGACCAGACCTGCTTCCTGCTGGAGCGGTTGCGTGACGTCTACGACAACCTCTACGCCCGCCGGCAGTCGCCGGAGGCCGTGGCGCGCGGGCTCCCGCTACGCTACGGTTTCCACACCAACACGGCCACCAAGCCGATGGTTATATCCACGCTGGTGCGCGTGGTGCGCGAGGGCCTCTACGTGGAGCGCGACCCGATGTGCCTGGACGAGTACCTCAGCTACGAGCGGCGTCCCAACGGCTCCTACGGCGCGATTGCCGGCAGCCACGACGACCTGCTGATGACGCGCGCCATCGGCCTGCACGTCTGCTTCCACGAGATGGAGCCGCCTCAGCCCTGCGGCACAGGCGCCAACCGCCACGTCCGACACCGCCGCGACCCCGGCGACTACTCCTCCTGGTAGAAGGTCCACGCCACAGGTCCCGACCCGTCCCGACGACGCGCCGGGACCTAATTTTAGGTTTTTTAATACCCACTTTACCTCCATATGGAAAATATTGAGTATATTTGCAAATTAATTCCGGTATAAAGGATTTATGGGAAAAATAATAGCAATAGCCAATCAGAAGGGAGGAGTAGGCAAGACCACGACGTCGTTCAACCTGGGGGCATGCCTGGCTGCGGCCGGGCGCAAGGTGCTGCTTGTGGACGCCGACCCCCAGGCCAACGCCACATCGGGCGTGGGTCTGGAGCCGGAGGACAGCGATGCCTCCATCTACGAATGCCTTATCGACGGATATCCCGCTACGGACGCCATTCTGGAGACACAGGTCAAGGGGATGGACGCCATCTGCTCGCGCATCGGGCTTGTGGGGGCCGAGGTGGAACTGATGAACCGCCCCGACCGCGAACGCATCATGGCTCAGGTACTTGAGCCTGTCAAGGACAATTACGACTATATACTGATAGACTGCTCGCCATCGCTTGGAATCATCACCGTCAACGCCCTGACGGCCGCCGACTCCGTGCTGATACCCGTACAGGCGGAATACTTCGCCCTGGAGGGAATAGCCCAGCTGCTCAACACCATCCGCATCATCAAGACGCGCCTGAAGCCGAGCCTGGAGATCGAGGGATTCCTGCTGACCATGTACGACGCGCGCCTGCGCCTGGCCAACCAGATATTCGAGGAGCTTAAGGGCCACTTCGGCGACATGGTGTTCACCACGGTGATACCGCGCAACATCAAGCTGAGCGAGAGTCCCAGCCACGGGCTGCCGGTGATCCTGTACGATCCGGACAGCCGAGGGGCCATAGCCTACACGCAGCTGGCCCGCGAGCTGCAGGGGCGCGAGCGCAAACGCAACCGCAAGAAACCGGAAGCCACCCAGCCCGGCTGATGCCGCCGCTGCCGTACGGCTCCCTTGATACCGTGCCGAGGCGGAAGCCTAAGTCCAAACCAACCGATACATGAACCAGAACAAACCCACAGCCAAGCGCGCCGCCCTGGGACGCGGACTCGACGCCCTGTTCGGCGCCCCGCAGCCCGAGGTGCAGACCGGAGGGGCCTCCGCCATCTCCGAGATCGACCTTGGCCTCATAGAACCGAACCCCGAACAGCCGCGCCGCACCTTCGACACCGAGAGCCTGGAGGAACTGGCCGCCAGCATCCGCGAGTTGGGAATAGTCCAGCCGCTGACGCTGCGCGCCGCGGGAAACGGACGTTACCAGATCATCGCCGGCGAACGCCGCTGGCGCGCCGCCTCGCGCGCAGGACTGCGCTCAGTGCCCGCTTACGTCCGCACCGCCTCCGACTCCGAGATGACCGAGATGGCCCTGATCGAGAACATACAGCGCCAGGACCTGAACGCCATCGAGGTGGCGCTGGGATTCAAGAAACTGATCGACACCTACTCCCTGACCCAGGAACGGCTGTCCGAGCGCCTGGGCAAGAAACGCGCCACCATCGCCAACCACCTGCGCCTGCTGCGCCTCCCGGCCGAGATCCAGCTGGGCCTCCGGGACCACGTCATCGACATGGGCCACGCCCGCGCGCTGCTCGGCGCCGACGACACCAAGCTGCAGCTCAAGCTGTACAAGCGCATCGTCAAGGAGGGACTGTCCGTACGCGCCGTGGAGAACATGGTGAAGCAGGCCAACGAGCAGTTGCAGAACCCCGCCGCTCCGCGCCGGCGCGACGACAAGGGATACGAGGAACTGGCGCAGAACCTCAGCGCGCGCTTCGCCACGCCGGTGAAGTTCAGCCGTAACGCCGACGGAAAGGGAACCATAACCTTCCGATTCACGAGCGACGACGAACTGCACCGCCTCATCAAGACTTTCGACTCCCTCCAGACGCAGCAATGAGAACGGAACAGCGCACCACCTTCTGGGAAAGGACCATCATCGTGATGCTGGTCCTGCTGTTCATAGTGCCACCGGGACTGGCGCAGACCCTGCGCAACCATGGCGGACGCCCAGTGAAGAAGGAACGCTATGAAACCACTCTCCCCAACGACTCCACCGTCGACGTGGACCTGGAGGTCCGCGTCAAGGCCGACAACGATTCCATAGCCGCCGACTCGATCCCCCCCACGGAAGTCACGGCCGACGGCTACCTGTTCGACGAGCAGGGACGCCTGCCATTCAACCCGGACCCCACACGCGCCGTATGGATGTCGGCGCTGTTCCCCGGACTGGGACAGATCTACAACCGCCGGTACTGGAAGCTCCCCATCGTGGTGGGAGGCTTCATGGGCCTGGGATACGCCACCAACTGGAACGCCGGACAGTTCAAGGACTACATGCAGGGATACCGCGACCTGATGGACGCCGACCCGGGCACGAAAAGCTACATGAACTTCTTCCCGCCCACGGTCAGCGAGTCGGACCTGGACAGGGCCTGGCTGGAACGGACGTTCAAGTACCGCAAGGACTACTACCGCCGAAACCGCGACCTGTGCATCATCTGCCTCGTGGCGCTATATCTGGTGTGCATGGTGGACGCATATGTAGACGCGCAGATGGCGCACTTCGACGTCAGCCCCGACCTGAGCCTGGACTTCGCTCCGGCGGTGATCAACTCCAACACCTCCAACTGGCGTCGCCCCAGCTACGGACTCCAGTGGACACTAACCTTCTAAAAACCCAACCTAAGATTATGAAAATGAAAGCAGCATACATATTGATGACGGCAGCCATGCTGGCAGTCCCGGCAACGGCCCAGAAGAAACGCAACGTCAACGACATCAAGACCACGATCACCGACTCCAGCATCGTATTCCCGGAGAGTTACGAGGCCGACACCCAGAAGATGCTGGAAGGATGGTATATGCAGAACTACACGGCCACGGACTCCGCCTTCCGTACCAGGGAAGACGTTCCAGTGAGCGACGCCGTACTGCGCGACCGACTCTCCAAGCTCCCCACCGTGATCGACATGCCTTTCAATTCCATAGTGCGCAGCTACATAGAGCGTTTCACCAAGACCGGACGCGCACAGGTGGCCGGACTGCTGGGACTCTCCCTGTACTACATGCCCATCTTCGAGCAGGCCCTGGAGGAAGAGGGACTGCCCCTGGAGCTGAAGTACCTCCCGGTGATCGAGTCGGCGCTGGACCCCAACGCCGTCAGCAAGCACGGAGCCGCCGGACTCTGGCAGTTCACCGTCGGCACCGGCAAGGGAATGGGGATGGAGATCAGCAGCCTGGTGGACGAGCGCCGCGACCCGTACATCTCCTCGCGCAAGGCCGCGCAGTTCCTGAAGAAACTCTACGACAGCTACGGCGACTGGTCGCTGGTAATAGCCGCATACAACTGCGGCCCCGGTGCCGTCAACAAGGCCATCCGCCGCGCCGGAGGCGACATCGGCCAGAAGGACTACTGGGCAATCTACAACTTCCTCAGCCCGGAGACCCGAGGATACGTCCCCATGTTCATCGCCGCGAACTATGTGATGAACTACCATAAGCTGCACAACATCAGCCCGGTGCTGCCCACCAAGCCGCTGGTTACCGATACCGTCCACATCGGCGAGCGAATCCACTTCGACCAGATATCGCACGTGCTGGACATACCCGTCGAGGAGCTCCGCGTGCTTAACCCCCAGTTCCGCGCCGACATAATCCCCGGCAACAACGAGAGGCTGTACACGCTGATCCTACCCTCGCAGCAGATCAACGCCTACCTGATGAGCCAGCAGGAGATCCGCGACTACGAGGCCGAGAAGTACGCCCGCCGCGTGGTGGCCGAGCCGGGAGCCGAGCCCGACCCGCAGATGGCAGCCATCATCGCCGAGGAGGACCAGCGGATACTGGCCGCCGACGACCACAACCAGCTGGATGACCTGCCTGAGCCCAAGACCGGTCAGGAAACGGCCGTGACACGCGACCGCCGCGGACGCCAGCAGCAGCACCTTGAGTCCGACGACCTGGCCCAGGCCGACCGCGACGCGGAGAAACTGTCCAACAGCAAATGGTCCGGCAACTCCAGGAAGAGCGGCAGCTCCAGGTCCAAGACCAATACCGGCAGCAAGAAGAAGAGCAAGAAGGCCGCCGCTCCCTCCAGCCATACCGTCAAGAGCGGCGACAACCTGAGCAACATAGCCAAGAAGTACGGCACCACCGTCAGCGAACTTAAGAAGGCCAACGGCATCAAGGGAGACGGGGCGATGATCAAGCCGGGCCAGAAACTGAACATCCCCGGCAAGAAGACCGCCAATAAGGCCAAGTCCGGCAGCAGGAACAAGAGCAAGAACAAACGCCGCCGCTGACCAGTGAGTGATATGGAATACAAGATAACAGGCATCGAGGAACTGCCGGAAGCGGTCCGCTGGCTGGTCCGGCAGCTGGGAAGCCGGCGCGTCGTGGCCTTCGAGGCCCCGATGGGAGCCGGCAAGACCACGCTGATAGCGGAGATGGTCCGCCAGCTCGGCGCGGCGGACGCCGCCAGCTCGCCGACGTTCAGCATCGTCAACAACTACGCCGTGCCCGGCGGCAAACCAATATACCATTTCGACTTCTACCGTCTGGAGGATCCGGCGGCCGTGGCCGACATCGGAATCTACGACTACCTGGACTCCGGCTCCTGGTGCCTGATGGAATGGCCCCGGGTGGCCGTGCCGTTCCTGCCGGAGGACACTGCCCTGGTCCGCATCGAGGCCGCCCCGGACCAGTCGCGCACCATAACCCTGCTTAACACCGAGGAGAATTGAACTACGTATTCTTAGACACCACGGACTCGACGATGAGTTACTGCGCCGCCCGCCAGCAGGAACTGGGGGACATGACGATGGTGGTGGCGCACCGTCAGGAGTCAGGCCGCGGACAGCGCGGCAACAGTTGGGAATCCGAACCGGGCCGGAACCTGACCGTCACCCTGTTCCACCGTCCGGACGAGTCCGGCGCCGGATCGCTGACGCTGGCCCAGCGGCAGTTCCGGATCAGTATGGCTACGGCCCTGGGCGTGGCCGACACTTTGGGACGCTTCGGGATCCCGGCCATGGTGAAGTGGGCCAACGACGTCTACATCGGCGACCGCAAGGCCTGCGGCATCCTGATCGAGCATACCGTGATGGGAAGCCGCATCGACAACAGCCGCATCGGAATCGGCCTGAACGTGAACCAGGAGAAGTTCCTGTCCGACGCGCCTAACCCCGTGAGCATGCGACAGGCCGCCGGCCATGAGTTCGGTCTGCCCGAGGTGCTGGACGTGCTGTCCGCCTGTCTTGAGGACCGTCTGCGCCAGCCGGCGGACTGCGTCTACGCCGACTTCATGAAGGCGTTGTGGCGGATGGACGGCAAGTTCCACACCTTCCGGCTGCGTCAGGGGGACCGCGCCTGCCTCGACGCCCGCATCCGCACGGTACAGACCGACGGCCCGCTGGTGCTGACCACCCGCCAGGGGGAGGAAAGGAGTTTTTATTTCAAGGAAATTGAGTTTATTCTCTGATTTTTACTAATTTTGTAGGGAAATGAGTGGAAATCATTGAATCCGCTTATGTAAGGTTATGAGTGACAGATCATTGAATCCCCGCAAGATCGGAGGCTATGTGGTGCGCTGGCTGCTGCCGCTGGCCCTGACGGTTCTGCTGGTGGCCTATATGTTCCGCAAGGTCGACTTCGCCGACATGTGGCACATCATGAGCCATGGCGTGGACTACTGGTGGATCCTGCTGGCCATGGGAATCAGCGTGCTGAGCCACATCTGCCGTGCGGCCCGCTGGCGCATACAGCTTAGGGCCCTGGGCATCGATCCGCCGTTCATGGCCCTGTGCTGCAGCATATTCGGGACATACGCTCTGAACCTGCTGTTCCCCCGCCTGGGGGAGGTGTGGCGCTGCACCTATATTGCCCGGCGCGAGCGGGCTCCATTCACCGAGGTCCTGGGCTCCATGATAGCGGACCGCCTGGCCGACACCGTCACCGTACTGCTGCTGACGCTCCTTGTCTTCATCATCGCCACCCCGGCCATCGAGGCGTTCCTGGTGAGGTACCCTGTGGGCCAAGGTCTCGTGGACATGCTTCGCAACCCGATATTCTGGATCGCATTGGTCTCGATCTGCGTCATCACATGGGCACTGTTCCACCTGGGCCGCGGATGGAAGCCGGTAGCCAGGACCACAGTATGGGTCAGGAACATGTGGCGGGGGTTCGCGGTGATCGTCAGGATGAAGGGGAAGTGGAGCTTCCTGTTCCTGACCGCTGCCATCTGGGGCTGCTACTACATCCAGCTGTACGTGGCCTTCTTCGCTTTCGGATTCACCCGCGACCTGTGCCGTCCGGACCTGGCGTGGGGCCTGACGCCATGCATGGTGGCCTTCGTGTTCAGCTCCCTGGGCATGGCCATCCCCAGCAACGGAGGCCTCGGACCCTGGAACATAGCCATAATCTTCGGACTGGCCGTCTACGGCGTCTCCGAAGCGCAGGGCACCGCCTTCTCCATGCTGCAGTGGTCCGGCCAGACAGTGATGCTGATACTTCTGGGTATCTTCACAATGATATATATAACCGTCTCCAAGACCGGAAAGGACGCGGCGCTGCCGCAGCCTGACGGCGATCCGACCCTTAATGCCGACAAGTAACGGCCAACACTTAATGCCAGATGAATTACAACGAAGACGATAACGAAAAAGACTATTTCGAGGACGACATAGTTCCCGAGGAACCCAAGAAGCCGAAAGAGCCGAAGAAACCGGCCCTGAAGCCGGAGGATCCACGCTACTGGGACGAGCCTGAGCCTGAGTTCGAGCACCTGCGTCCCGAACGCCCCACGCGCATATGGCTGTGGGTGGCCCTGTGCGGCGTCATCGTGGGAATCCTCTACGCCGGATGGTTCTATGTGGTGGCTCCTTACTCCACCAACGCCGTGACCTACGGCTACATCGAGGCCATCGAGGAGCACGGCGTGGTATTCAAGACCTACGAGGGAGTACTGCTGCCGTACAAGAACCTGATGGACACCACACGCGTCTACGAGGGAGACTTTGTGTTCAGTTCCAGGAACGACACCGCCGCGGTGTTCCTGCGCAAGATGCAGTTCCGGAACCGTCCCGTGCGCCTGGAGTACCGCAGGTACCGCACGGCGGTGCCGTGGCGCGGCGAGACCAGATACCTGGTGGTCAAGGCCGACACCGTGGATCCATCGCTGATCCTTCCTCCCGACCGCCAGCCTGTCCTGAATTGATTCCGGATTGTTATATGATTATATGATGCGTACATTATTGATGCTTGCCACATTGCTCACCTTCCTCGCGGCCCGCGGCTCCGAGGTGCGGGACTCCGTGCTGACCGTTACCGGCCCGATAGCCGAGAACGAGTTCCGCGAGCGTGACGACTTCCATACGGTCCGCATCAGCGGTGTCACCGCGATCCCGGACTATGCCTTCACCTACTGCGGACGGCTGCGCCGCGTGGAGCTTCCGGCCGGAGTCACAAGGATAGGCCGTGGAGCATTCGCCTGGTGCGAGCGTCTGGAGCGCGTGGACCTACCCTCCTCGCTCCGCGACCTGGGAAGCCATGCCTTCGCCTTCTGCTTCTCGCTCACAGAAATCAGCATCCCCCCCGGGGTGACACATATAGGCTCCAACTGCTTCTCTTTCTGCACCTCGCTGCGGCAGGGGAGCCTCCCCGCCGCCATAACCGAACTGGAAAGCTATGCCTTCAGCGAATGCGCGTCGCTGCAGTCCGCGGTGCTACCGGCCAACGACCGGCTGCTGGGCGAGATGATATTCGCCGGTTGCGGGGAACTGCGCTCCGTCACGGAACCCTCGTGCGTGCCGCCTAAGTTCGACTGCGACTCGCAACCGTTCGACCCCGACGAGGCCGAGCGGTTCGACAATGTGGAGCTGCTGGTGCCCGCACGCTCGGTCGACGCATACAGAAAAGCGCCCGGCTGGCGTCTGTTCAAGAATATAAACCCGATTAAGATATGAAAGTACTGATCATCGGCGCCGGTGGCGTCGGAACCGTTGTGGCCCACAAGTGTGCCGAGCATCCCGAGGTGTTCACGGAAATCGTGCTGGCCTCGCGTACCAAAAGCAAGTGCGACGTAATCGCCGCCAACATCAAGAAGCGCCACGGCGTGGAGGTGGTCACGGACTGCGTGGACGCCGATGTCGTTCCGCAGATCGTGGAGCTGTTCAAGCGTCACCGTCCCGCCATCTGCATCAACGTGGCGCTCCCCTACCAGGACCTGACCATCATGGAGGCATGCCTCCAGGCCGGCGTCAACTACCTGGACACCGCCAACTACGAGCCTAAGGACGAGGCCCACTTCGAGTACAGCTGGCAATGGGCGTTCCGCGAGCGCTTCGAGAAGGCCGGTCTGACCGCCATCCTGGGCTGCGGTTTCGATCCGGGTGTCAGCGCGGTGTTCACCGCCTACGCCGCCAAGCATCACTTCAGCGAGATGCAGACGCTGGACATAGTGGACTGCAACGGCGGAAACCACGGCAAGGCTTTCGCCACCAACTTCAACCCGGAGATCAACATCCGCGAGATAACCCAGAAGGGGCGCTACTGGCAGGACGGCAAGTGGGTGGAGACCGAGAACCTGGAGATCCACAAGCCGCTGACCTACCCCAACATCGGCGTCCGCGAGAGCTACCTCCTGTACCATGAGGAACTGGAAAGCCTGGTGCAGAACTTCCCGACCATCCGCCGCGCACGCTTCTGGATGACATTCGGCCAGGAGTACCTGACGCACCTGCGCGTCATCCAGGACATAGGAATGGCCCGCATCGACCCCGTGATGTACAACGGCCAGGAAATCATCCCCATCCAGTTCCTGAAGGCCGTGCTGCCCGATCCCGGAACTCTGGGCGAGAACTACACCGGCGAGACCTCCATAGGCTGCCGGATCTCCGGTCTGGACAAGGAGGGCAAGCCGTCCACCTACTACATCTACAACAACTGCCCGCACCATCAGGCGTATGTGGAGACCGGCACGCAGGCCGTAAGCTACACCACCGGCGTTCCCGCCATGGTGGGCGCCATGATGTTCCTGACCGGCAAGTGGGTGATGCCCGGCGTCCACAACGTGGAGGAGTTCGATCCGGATCCGTTCCTGGAGAAGGTGGCCGAATGCGGCCTCCCCTGGACCGAGATCATCAACGAGGACATCGAGATGGGCTGAGACATGAATGGGTTGCCCTGATAAATTCCTGTCAGGGCAGCCCCATTCAAAATCCAACATCCAACCTTCAACATTACAACAACAACCTTTATGAATCCGATAGTCATGATGGCAGCCGTGCTGGCCGCCAACACAACCGTCATAGATACCCCGCAGGGTGTGATGGCCGTTACACCCGTGGAGGGCAACGGCTTCACCATATCCCGCCTTGCCCCAGGCCAGACGGCGCCGGAAGTGATCAACTCCATCCCGCCCCGAAGCTGGAACGACGCCGGTGTCTGGGCCTTCAATGCCGACGGCTATACCTTGTACATCGACCGATCAAACGGTGCGGCACACTTCGTAACGGTGCAGGGCGACACGCTGCTGTCCGAGACCGTCCCGATGCGGTTCCGCCACAACGGCGCGGGCTTCTACGGCGCCGGGGAGCGCGGCCATTCGCTGCGCCTCAACGGTGACACCCTTGTGCAGTACAACCGTCCCAACTACGGCTACGGCGAGGGAGACCCGCGCATCAGCCAGATGGGCATCACCATGCCTTACCTCCTGTCCGACCGTGGATACGGTCTGCTGTTCAACGATGACTCCAGATCATTCATCGCGTTTCCGGACGAGAATGTCGTGACCTACACCACCGTCAACAAGCGTCCGGTGTCCTATACCTTCATCGGGGGCGCCGATATGCCGAAAACCACGGAAAACTATACCAAGGTGACCGGACGTCAGGACCTGCCTCCCTTCTGGGCTCTGGGCTACATCACATCCAAGTACGGCTACCATACGGACCGGGAGGCGCTGGGTGCCATCGACTCGCTGAAGAGGGCCGGTTATCCTGTGGACGGCATCATCTTCGACCTGTACTGGTACGGCAAGGAGACCGACATGGGGCGTCTGGAATGGAACCGCGACCAGTTCCCCAGTCCTGAGGCCATGCTTGACTCCATGAAGCGTATGCACGTCAATCCGGTGCTGATCCATCAGCCATACATCAACCAGATCGGTGCGCTGGACAACTACAAGTCGTTCCGCGACAAGGGACTCCTGACACGCGACTCCGCCGGGAACCAGGCCGACGTCCACACATGGGTGGGCGACGCGGGCATGTTCGACATCTCGCAGCCCGCTACCCGCGAGTGGCTTTGGGAACGATTGAAGGGCCTGACGGCGCAGGGAATCTCCGGCTGGTGGGGCGACCTGGGCGAGCCTGAGGTCCATCCGGGCAACATCCTCCATGCCAACGGTCTCGGAACCGAGGATTACCACAACCGCTACGGCAATGACTGGAGCAAGCTGATCTACGAGGGGATGCGCCGCGATTTCCCGGAGATGCGGCCGTTCCTGCTGATGCGAGGCGGAACCACTGGCCTTCAGCAGTATTCCGTATTCCCGTGGACAGGCGATGTGTCTCGCTCCTGGGCCGGTCTGCAGCCGCAGGTGAAACTGCTGTTGAATTCCGGTTTGTCAGGTCTGGGTTACATGAGCTCGGACATCGGAGGCTTTGCCGTAGACCGGGAACATCCCTCTGACCCGGAATTGTACATCCGCTGGATGCAGCTGGGCGTGTTCAATCCCGTGATGCGCACGCACGCGCAGTATATGCCTGAGCCTTACCACTATCCGAAGGAGGGGAAGATACTGCTTGATCTGGTCCGAATGCGTTACCGCTGGCTGCCTTACAATTACACGTTGGCTTACGAGAACGCGGCGTTCGGCCAGCCTTTGGCGCGTCCGTTGAATTATTATTCGGAGGAGGCTGCCGCCGAGGATGAATATTACTGGGGCAGCGAGGTGCTGGTGGCACCGGTGATGAAGGCCGGAGCCAAGAGCCGCAAGGTATTGTTCCCGCAGGCCGGCGCCACATGGATCGACTGGTTCACGGGCCGCAGGTACAAGGGTGGCTCGTCAGCTGACGTTCCTGTGACGCTCGCCACGTTCCCGCTGTTCGTCAAGGGCGGCGCCTTCATCCCGCAGTACGACCGCGAGTTGAACAACGTCTCGGAATACGACCCCGCCTATCTGACGGTGAAGTATTTCGCCGACACCAAGCCGAGCGAATATGTGCTGTTTGATGACAACCGTCTGTCGCCCACGTCATTGAAGGACAAGAAATATATGCTGACCTCCTTCAAGGCCGACGGCAAGGGCACCTTCAGCATCGCCACCTCCGGCACGTATCCCGGTGCTCCGGCGGTCCGTCACCTCACCCTGCAGATGACCGGACTCCCCCGCCCCGCCAAGATCACTTCCGACGGTGCGACGCTCCCCTTCACCTACGACGCCGGCACCCGAACGGTCAGCCTCACACTTGACCTGACCTCCGCCCCCGTGACCCTAACCCTGAAGTAATCCTCGAAAACGGATTTGCAACACCCCCACAACGGAGGTACTTAGAGGGTGTTGCAGACCCGCCGAACTGTAGGGACGTGCCTTCGGCACGTTTGCATAACATACTGATTTCCAACAAAACATCCCGAAGGAATGTCCCTACAACCAACGGTATCGCAGCATATAGCCCGGGGTCGAATAGGCGAACGCCCATTCGACCCCGGGGCTTTCAATCGAACACCGACCCCGGTGAGGTGGCGCAACAATTCTGAAACAATGAACCACCACTGACACTGGTAACAGTATTACAGCAATGGCGTCATGTAGATGGGAATATAAAATACCATCCTTCTCGCTCAAATCCTTGTCATGCAGAACCACAGGCGTCGATAAGTACGGACCGAACTTATCCATGCACTTCCTGAGCGAGGATAGGGTATAGCGTACACTGGACTTTACCTCGATTGGAATTATGTTGTGCCGTGATGTGACACGCGATTTTGAAATGAGGAAATCTATCTCCATTCGATTGGAAGCATCCTCGTTATCCCCCTGCGCAAAGAAATACAATTTGTGTCCCGAACATCTCAGCATCTGGGCTACGATATTCTCTACCAACATCCCTTCGTTTACCTCAAGTTTGCCAAGAATCAACTTCCTGTACACTTCGCGGATTTCTTCTCCATGCTCATCGAAAGCCATGGATATCAACAATCCGAACTCTTCCCGATACGTCGAGCCCCTTCAAGCATCAATGCAGTTCCTTCCTTATTTTTCCTCCATTTCAGAAGCGTGTCGTAAACCTTTATTTTCATGCCTTTTACACGTTTTTGAGATTATCGCCAAATTTCACCATTAAAAAAGACGGCGGCTTTATCTATGGACCAGTCTTTCCGTCACTCCGGCTCGCGGCTTTCCCCGTACGGCTCGATGTGGGTGGTGGGATGGACGGACATATCAGGCAGGACTTCCTTGATGTGACGCTCGGCCAGGGTGGCGATGTGGTGGGCGTCGCGCACGGTCATGTCCGGATCCACCTTGATGTGTACCTCCACATAAGCGTCGTTGCCGCTTTTGAAGGTCCGCAGCGCATGCCATCCCTTCACGCCGTCGGTATTCGCAACGGCCTTCTCGATCTCATGACATTTCTCCGCAGGCAGCGAACGCCCCAGCAGCTCGCCCAACGCCGGGCCAAGCATCTTGAACGCCACGACGGCTATGAATACCGCCACTACCAGCGCGGCCACCGGATCCAGGACACGCCACTTCTCACCAAGGAACATCGCCCCCGTAACGCCCACAAGCGTGGCCACGGACGAGAAGGCGTCGCTGCGGTGATGCCACGCGTTGGCCACCACAGCCTCGCTGTGGATACGCACCCCCACCCGCCGGGTGTAATGGAACAGCCATTCCTTCGACAATATAGAGACTGCCAGGATTATCAACGCGATATCGGCAGGTTTCGGAATCATCTTCCCATGGAAGAAGTCGATGATGTTTCTGGTGCTGTCGATGAAGATACCGATGGCCACCGCCAGCAGCGCAAGGGAAAGAATCGCGGTGGCCAGCGCCTCGTAACGGCCATGACCGAACTGATGGTCCATGTCCGGCCGCTTGTGCGCCTTCCCCACCATGATGATCACCACGATATCGCTGAAGAAATCGGAGAACGAATGTATACCGTCGGCCACCAGCGCCGCGCTCCGTCCGAACACGCCGCCCAGCACCTTGATCACGCCCAGCACCGCGTTGATCCAGAAACCAACCCACGTCACATGCCGCGCCTCCCGCACCTCCTCCTTCTGAGTCTCGTGCGGCTCCTCAAGGCGGCTCCCACGAACTTCCGGCACCTTATTATTTTCAGATCTATTCTCTTCCATATCCATCTATATGTTATGGGAACTTCTATAAATTAAATATTTGCATATCAGAGGAATAATTCGTATCTTTGT
>ENA-OYXU01000176-OYXU01000176.1-human-gut-metagenome-genome-assembly--contig:-NODE-176-length-27235-cov-5.689919_pt1 | contig 27235 bp, 23 predicted proteins | sample MGYA00243243_ERZ653435 | MGnify/ENA primary metagenome ERZ653435 (study PRJEB26926, sample SAMN06165113) | human gut metagenome | biome: ENVO:00009003; feature: ENVO:2100002; material: ENVO:00002003... | reverse complement strand
GAGCCAGTCCGGGAAGTCCCCTCGCCGACCGATGATGGTTTTGCCATAGACTTTTACGGTGTAAAATGCACGGTCAGACTGCCAGACTATGCAAAGCTGACGGTCAACGACTGCCGACCCGCCTCTATTGCCGCCGGATGGGAGAAACTGTGCGGCAAGGAGATGAACAACGCGCTCCGAGACTGCCTTGAGGCGCGTCTGCGCTACAATCTCTGCGACTGGGCCTATCTCGACTTCCTCTATCAGTTGGCCGGCGAATATTGCAGCAACCGCAACAGTGCCACACTGCTCTCGGCCTACCTCTACTGCCAGTCGGGCTATCAGATGAGGCTCGGCGAGGACAACGGACGCTTAGTAATGCTCTATGGCAGCCGCCACAGCATATTTGACAAGCCATATTATGTGGTTGACGCGACGACATTCTATCCCTACGGCGAGACATCGGGCTCGCTCAGTATTTGTAACGCAGCCTTTGAGGGCGAGACTCCGCTATCGCTCGCCATTGACAAGGAGCAGCTGTTTGGCAAGCGTCTCTCAGAGCCTCGCGCCATCACGTCAAGAGATTATCCCGAAGTGTCGGCAGAAACAGCGGTGCCGACCGAATTGGTAGGATTCTATGACACATACCCGACATCGGCCATCGGCGGCAATCCGCTGACACGCTGGGCCATGTATGCCAACGTGCCATTGGTCGCGGAGGCCAAGGACCGTCTTTATCCGGCCTTGCGTAAAGCCATCGAGGGACTGTCAAAGCAGGAGGCGGCAGAGAAGCTGCTCAACTGGGTGCAGACCGGCTTCGTGTATGAATACGACGACAAGGTCTGGGGCCACGACCGCGCTTTCTTCGCCGAGGAGACGCTGTATTATCCTTATTGTGACTGCGAGGACCGTTCAATCCTGTTCTCGCGCATAGTGCGCGATCTGCTCGGCCTTGATGTCGCTCTGATATACTATCCGGGCCATCTCGCCACAGCTATATGTTTTGACGGTGATGTCAAGGGCGACGCCATGACCGTCGGCGGTCGACGATTCACGGTCTGTGACCCGACCTACATAGGCGCACCCGTCGGCGCACAGATGCCCGGACTCGCCTACGACAAAGCTCAGGCACTCCTTTTAGACCGCTGACCGGCCCGCAGCCAAGACCGCTAACGCGGACGTCTCTTTTGTTTTAACATCCCAACCGGGTTATGCAACTGACCCAATAAAAGTTTCAGGTATACTTAAGACTTTCCGGGGCGGAGTCTTTAAAAGCTGTAAATGAGTGTTATAGGGGGTCAATTGCAAAAGCCGGTTGAAATGTTAAATAGAACATATATAATTATGTAGGGACATGCCAAAGCGACCGTCAGGGAGCGGCGGCTTGTCACACATTTCAATTGCGTACTTACCTGCGTCGCGATGCTGACGCGGGACGTAATCAATATTCGATGGCAATCAGCTCGCCGTCGATGTCGTAGATGATGTCGTCAGGGGTGTTTTGGATGAGGGAAACTTTATAGCCCTTGGTGCCCTTGGCCTTGATTTCGTCGACCATGTTGATATAGCCTTTGTCGGTAAGATGGCGTACGGTCTTCTCGGGCAGCACGGCCTTGATGACGCTGAGGTCGAGCGTCTTGTTTTTGGGAGCCTCGATTTCCTTGACTTTGCCCTTGGAGGTGATGTCGATTTCCACGCCGTTAGAGAGCGTGAGTTCGTAAATCTGTTTCTCAAACTCGATGACCGAACGCGCTATCGTGGCGTCGGGATAGAGCTTTGCCACAGTAGCTGTGACCGCGGTCGGTATCTGTGACTGTTCGACCGAGCCGGCGATGGCTATGCCGGGGCTTCCGGCGGTGAGAGGATTCTGAGCCGATACGCCTGCGGCGGATAAGATTGCAGCAGCGGCGACTATGAGTGCGGATGTTAAATGTTTCATGACTTAAAATAATTAAATGTCAGAGTAATAACATCCTCCGCCACACAATAGTTTACCCCCGCCTCACAGCCCGAGCATCGCCGCCGGCGTAATGCCGAGTATGACGCACAGGGCGCGGGCGATGCGCAGTGTAGGCTCTGCTCGGCCGGTTATGTAATCACTTACTCGCGACGGGCTGATGCCGAGCTCCTGAGCGAGCTGCTTCTGTGTCATACCCCGCTCTTCAATAGACAGGCTGATAAGCTCACCTATTGTTGGTTTGGCTATCGGAAAATGCACTTTCTCGTATGCTTCAACCACGTCAGACACAATGGCAAGCTCGATGGCATTTTGGTCATCCGCCGGAGTCTCGTCAGTGACGAGCGGCAGCAATTCCTCGATGCGATTGAGCGCATATTCATATTGTCTTTTTGCTATATCCATGTCGTTTATAATTAGATGGTTGAACAATCTATTTTATCATATTCGCTGTGACTGCCTATGAATCGTATAAAGATTCGTCCGATTGTGAATTTAATCACAACCACCAAACGATAGTTATTCCCCTTTATGTTAAAGACATAATGCTGGTTACCAACATAATCGGTCGCAGGAAACGAAGCACGTATGTCAGAAAGATTATGCCACTCAGCCTGTTCGGCAATCTCATACCATCGCAGCAACGCGATACGCGCATCCTCGTTGCCAGGCGTTTCGTAGAACTCCTTTATTTTACGATGAGAAATTATATGCATAGCCGTTCAACGTTAAGATGGCGAATGCAAAATTAGTTATAAATTTTGTATTTCAAAATTTATATGTAAAATAGTTGCGAATAATAGAATTTAAATGAAGGGATGCCATGCATTTGGGAAAGATGGATAGTAGGACTTTCAGATTCAGTCATAGTTATAGAATAAGCCAAACTGAACTTCTATTGGAAAATAATCTGGCCTATAGGAAATTAGTACTGTAAATATTATGTATTTTTGCGCATATGAAATAGAAATGAATAAAATATATATTGTAATATAGATAAATAGCGTAGATCTAATAATTGCGATTTAACAGGATGTCTTTCTGGAATAAAGTCATAAATTCAATTAGCGGTGTGGATAAAAATACGACTCCCCCTCATAAAGAGTCGTATGATGCGTCACATTTTTGTTTTGTTGATGTTGAAGTCAGCCTTACGGATAAAAAGATTCATGATATAGGCGCAATTCGATGGGATGGAGGAGTGTTTCATTCCGCAAACAAACGAGATTTGATGACTTTTATAGGGAAGAATGTGGATTTTGTTTGTGGACATAACATCATTAGGCATGATGCTAAGTACTTGTTTGACGGGAATCTAAATGATTTTATGCTCGTAGATACGCTTTTTCTGTCTCCATTACTTTTTCCGGAGCGCCCATATCATCATTTGTTGAAAGATGATAAACTAATAAGCGATGAACTTAACAATCCTGTCAATGATTGCGAAAAATCTCATAAGTTGTTAATGGATGAGATATCTCGATGGCGAGAGCTGTCTACTACATTGCAGGTTATTTTTTCTACACTCCTTTACGGGCATGAAGAGTTTAACGGCTTTTTGACCTTCGTTGGGGCCAAAACTGATTCGAAGATGCCTGTAGTGGAGCTAATAAGGTCAGAGTATAAAGGTCGTATCTGTGAAAATGCTGATCTTGAACTTATGATAAATGAATATCCCTGTGAGCTGGCTTATGCACTTGCTTTGATAAATACTACGGATTATCGTTCTATCACTCCCTCATGGGTTCTTCATAATTTCCCCAATGTGGAGAATTTGGTGCGTCTCCTCAGACATACAAAATGTAAAGAAAGATGTGAATATTGCAATCAAGAACTTGATATACACGTTAATCTGAAAAAGTTTTTTGGATTTGATAAGTTCAGAACTTACGAAGGAGAACCGCTGCAAGAGAATGCGGTTGATGCCGCTGTCGGCCGTAAATCATTGTTGGCAATCTTTCCTACGGGCGGTGGCAAATCCCTGACATTCCAGTTGCCGGCCTTGATGGAAGGTCGGTCTGTGCATGGATTGACAGTAGTAATCTCTCCCTTGCAGTCATTGATGAAAGATCAAGTTGATAATCTTGCAGAAAGAGGAATCACCGATGCTGTAACGATTAACGGTATGCTTGATCCTATCAGTCGTGCCGAGGCAATACAAAGAGTGATGAACGGAGATGCTTCATTACTCTACATTGCACCTGAGATGCTTAGATCAAAAACCATAGAACGAATATTGTTAGCACGTCATGTTGTCAGGTTTGTAGTAGATGAGGCACATTGTTTTTCATCATGGGGACAGGACTTCAGGGTAGATTATCTTTATATAGGAAAGTTTATAAGCGAATATCAGAAAATAAAAAAATGTCGAGAGGCAATACCTGTTTCCTGTTTTACGGCCACTGCAAAACAGAAGGTAGTTCAGGATATATGTGACTATTTTAAAAAGACTCTTAATCTCGACCTTGAAATTTATGCATCGGCGGCGACTCGTACAAATTTGCGTTATTCGGTGATTCATGCAGATACTGAGGATGATAAGTATATGATGCTGCGTTCATTGATAGCTGAATCGCCATGTCCTGTCATAGTGTATGTTTCCCGAACTAAACGTACTAAACAATTGGCAGAAAAACTCACGCGAGATGGATTCAAGGCACTCCCATTTAATGGTAAAATGGATGCTAAAGATAAACAATGTAATCAAGAGGCGTTCATGAATGATAAAGTGCGTATAATGGTGGCTACATCAGCTTTTGGCATGGGAGTAGATAAAAATGATGTGGGCATCGTGATACATTATGACATTTCGGATTCATTAGAGAACTATGTTCAGGAGGCCGGTCGCGCCGGTAGGAACCCTCAACTCGAAGCCCGCTGTTTTGTCCTTTACAGCGATGCTGACTTAGATAAACACTTTATCCTTCTAAATCAGACGAAGTTAAGCATCAGTGAAATTCAACAGGTATGGAAAGTCGTTAAGGACTTAACAAAACAAAGAATGCGGGCATGTTGCTCAGCTTTGGAGATTGCAAGAAAAGCCGGATGGGATGATTCAGTATCTGACATTGAGACTCGAGTCAGAACCGCTTTGGGTGCATTGGAACAAGCCGGATACATTGAGCGGGGAAACAATGTGCCACATGTCTATGCTACAGGAATAACAGTGAAAAACATAGATGAGGCGCGCCGGCGAATTACCGAATCTTTGCTTTTTGAGAATGAAGATGTTGAAAAAGCTGTGCGTATCATCAAGTCACTTATATCACAAAAGTATATATCTAAAGCTCAAGATGCAGAAGCTGAATCGCGAATAGATTATTTAGCTGATATTCTTGGAATGAGTAAGAGTGACGTTGTCTCAAACGTGGTACGAATGCGGCAGGAAGGAATACTTGCGGATACAAAAGATATATCAGCATATTTAAATGATGCCGGAGAGTCGGAAAACAAATCGAAACGTCTTTTAGAGCGATTCACTAAGCTTGAAAGCTACATTCTCGGGCAAATATCGGATGAAACGTTAAGGATTTCTTATAAGCAACTGAACGACAATGCCCAGAAAGAAGGGGTTGAAACGTCTAACGAAAAGGATCTCCGTACACTGCTCTTTTTTCTGACAATAAAAGGTTATACTCGTAAGAAAGAGGATGCTTCACATAATATTGAATTGACCAGACAGGCAGATTTCGAATCAATACTTAAACGTTTTAACAGACGTTCAGAAATATGTCAGTTTACAATTGGATGGCTATACAGACTGACTTCATCCGACTCCCCGGAAACCTCTAATAACAATGGAATTCAGTTCTCTGTCGTGGATTTGTTGAATGATTTGAAGGCTAACGGGGAAACCTTGTTCGGATCGATGCAAAATGTACAGTTGGAAGAAGTAGAGGAGGCATTGCTTTATTTGTCAAAGATAGGCGCTTTAAAGCTCGAAGGCGGATTTCTCGTACTATATAATGCCATGGATATTCGTCGAATCAAAGACAGTCGATTGCGGTATAAGCAAGAAGACTATCGTATGCTTAGTGAGTTCTATCGACAGAAGATTCAGCAGGTGCATATTGTGGGGGAATATGCAAATCTGATGGTAAGAGACTATAATGCGGCACTGCAATATGTGCAAGATTACTTCCAAATGGATTACCGGAAATTTGTTTCAAAATATTTTAAAGGCGAGCGACTACAGGAAATAGAGCGTAATGTTACTCCTGAAAAATATAAGCATATTTTTGGCGCATTATCTGCGAAGCAAATGGAGATTATCTCTGAAAAGGAATCTCGATGTATAGTTGTGGCGGCAGGACCCGGAAGTGGAAAAACACGAGTTTTAGTTCATAAACTTGCATCATTGCTTTTGCTCGAAGATGTTAAGCACGAACAATTGCTGATGCTTACTTTTTCTCGTGCGGCAGCCATAGAGTTTAAACAAAGATTGTTGGAGCTTATTGGAAATGCGGCCCATTTTGTCGAGATAAAGACGTTTCATTCTTATTGCTTCGATTTGTTGGGCAAGATTGGCAACCTTGATGATGCCAAGGATGTGGTTGCGCGAGCGGCGCAGATGATTGGCAACGGGGAAGTAGAGCCGAATCGTATTGCCAAAACAGTTCTTGTAATTGACGAGGCACAGGATATGAGCGAAGAGGAGTATGCTTTAATACATGCATTGATGACGGTAAATGAAGATATGCGCGTTATTGTCGTTGGCGATGATGATCAGAATATTTTTGAATTCCGCGGATCAGATTCTCGTTTCATGTCTCAGCTTCTGGAGAAACCGGGAGCAAGATTCATTGAAATGACAGAAAATTATCGGAGCGCAAAACATGTAGTTGATTTTGCAAATGCTTTTGTAAAAGGAATCCCCGGCCGTATAAAACATTCTCCTATTGTTTCAATGAATCATAAGGAAGGTTTTGTATATATCCGCCATCATGTTTCTCATTTGATGTATCAGCCACTTGTCGAAGATTTGCTTGCCCATAAAGGAAATGGCACTATATGCGTGCTGACACAAACCAATGAGGAGGCGGCCATTCTTGTGGCATTATTGCGTAAAAACGGATTGAGGAGCAAGCTTGTGCAGAGTATGGACGGATTCCGTTTTTGGAATATGGCTGAAGTACGTATGTTCCTCAAGCAGATAAATAGTGAAAACTATTCTCCAATAATTTCTGAAAATGCATGGGAAGAGGCAAAACAAAAGACATTTGCTATGTATGCCAATTCTTCAAGCCTTCCTTATCTACAACGATGTTTGTTGTTGTTCGAAAAAACTAATAAAGCTAAATATCACACAGATTTAAAGGAATTTATCTTTGAATCGTCAATAGAAGATTTTTGCGACCTGTCAGGAGCTGATGTTGTAGTTTCTACTATTCATAAAGCTAAAGGCCGTGAGTTTGACGATGTCTTTATGCTTATCACTAACCCTCAGCGTGTCATAAATGAAACTTTGCGCAGATATTATGTGGGCGCGACTCGAGCAAAAGAGCGTTTGTTTATTCATACAAATTCCTTTCTTTTTGACAAAATGCCTGCTGATGAGCATTTGGTCTGCACGACTGAGTATGATATGCCGGATGAGATTGTCTTGCAGTTATCTCACAGAGATGTAAATCTTGGATTTTTCAAAATGAGAAAGAAAGAGATACTTGCGCTCAGAGCGGGTCAGACACTCCGATTTGACAATAATTATTTCTATGATTGTTCCACTGATAAAGTTGTGGCCCAATTGTCTCAGAAAATGCAGGGAGAAATGCGGTTTTGGTCAGAAAGAGGCTATACAGTAGATTCATCTTCAATTCGTTTTGTTGTGGCATGGCGTCCGAAAGATGCTCCAAAAGATGAAAAAGAACATGCAGTTTTGCTTATTGATTTAGTGCTTAAAAAGGGGGAATGCAACGGTATCAGATTTGGAGATTAATCCACATTTTTTGATGTTATCTCTCATTTATTTTAGCACTAAAAATAAGCGCTTTAATGATTGACTGCTTGTAATTAGGGTGTCTCCATGGGATATGTGGTCAGTCTCGGTCGACATTAGCGACTGAATAACAACGGCGCCCGTGAATTTCACGGGCGCCGTTGTTATAGATGATGTCGGTTACGATTTACTCGTTGCCGGCGGGTTCGTCAGAGTGGCTGTGGCCATGGTTGCCGCCCTCACGACGGGGACCGCGGTTGTCGCGGCGCGGGCCACGGTCGCCTTCACGACGGGGACCACGCTCAGCGCCTTCGCGACGCGGACCGCGTTCGCCGCGGGGGGCGCGCTGAGGCTCTGTCCAGCCTTCGGGTTTGGGCTGCAGGGCACGCATCGACAGACGATATTTGCCGGTCTTCTTGTCAATCTCGATGAGCTTGACGTCGACCTCGTCGCCTTCTTTGAGGCCCGATGCCTCCATGTTTTCGAGACGATTCCAAGAAATCTCGGAGATGTGGAGCAGACCGTCGCGGTTGGGCATGAACTGGACGAATGCGCCGAAGTCCATGATGTTGGCGACTTTGCCGTGGTATACTTTGCCTTCCTCGGGGAGCTCGACGATGGCGTTAATCATATCGAGAGCCTTGTCGATAGAGGCTTTGTTGGCAGCAGCAACCTCGATATAACCGCCTTCGTCGATTTCGTCGATTGAGACAGTGGCGCCGCTGGCTTCCTGAATGCCTTGGATGACTTTTCCGCCCGGGCCGATTACGGCACCGATGAGCTCTTTGGGGATAATCATGGTGACGATGCGCGGCACGTGAGGCTTGTAGTCTTCGCGCGGTGCGGGGATGGTCTGGTTGATGATATTGAGGATGTGGAGGCGGCCTTCACGAGCCTGATTGAGAGCTTTCTCAAGGATTTCGTAGCTGAGGCCGTCGCACTTGATATCCATCTGTGTGGCGGTGATGCCGTCGACTGTGCCGGTCACCTTGAAGTCCATGTCGCCGAGGTGGTCCTCGTCGCCGAGGATGTCACTGAGGATGGCGTATTTGGGGCTCTCGGTGTCGGTGATGAGGCCCATGGCGATGCCGCTGACGGGTTTCTTCATCTTGACGCCGGCGTCGAGCAGAGCGAGTGTGCCTGCGCAGACAGTAGCCATCGATGACGAGCCGTTAGACTCGAGGATGTCGCTGACGATGCGGCATACATAGGGGAAGTCGTCGGGGAACATGCGTTTGAGCGCACGGTGTGCGAGGTTGCCGTGGCCTACTTCGCGACGGCCTACGCCGCGCTGTGCCTTGGCCTCGCCGGTCGAGAAGGGAGGGAAGTTATAGTGGAGCAGGAAACGCTCGCGGCCCTGATTGAGCACGTCGTCGAGGATTTTCTCGTCGAGTTTTGTGCCGAGGGTTACGGTCGAGAGTGACTGTGTCTCGCCGCGGGTGAAGATGGCCGAGCCGTGAGGGCCGGGCAGATAGTCGACCTCGCACCAGATGGGGCGAATCTCGGTGGTCTTGCGGCCGTCGAGACGGATGCCTTCGTCAAGGATGCAGCGGCGCACGGCCTCTTTCTCGACGTCGTGATAGTAACGCTTAACGAGAGGAGCTTTTTCGTCACGCTCCTCCTCGGGGAGTGACTCGATGTACTCGTTGCAGATAGCGTCAAAGCTGTCCTGACGCCAATGTTTGTCAGCGCTGCCTGCTTTGGCGATGGCGTAAGCCTTGTCGTAGCATTTGGCCTTGACGTCGGCGCGGAGCTCCTCGTCGTTGACCTCGTGGCAGTATTCGCGTTTTACGGTCTTGCCGGCAGCCTCGGCGAGCTCAATCTGAGCCTTGCACTGCACTTTGATAGCCTCGTGGGCGGCTTTAAGGGCGGCGAGCAGGTCAGCCTCGCTGACTTCGTTCATCTCGCCCTCGACCATCATGATGTTGTCGTAGGTGGCGCCGACCATGAGTTCCATGTCGGCTTTCTCAAGCTGCTCGAAGGTCGGATCGATGACAAATTTGCCGTCGATGCGGGCCACGCGCACCTCAGAGATGGGGCCGTTGAAGGGGATGTCGCTGACAGCGATTGCTGCCGATGCGGCCAGACCGGCCAGTGCGTCGGGCATGTCGACACCGTCGCTCGAGTAGAGGGTGATGTTGACGAATGTGTCAGCGTGATAGTTGTCAGGGAAAAGGGGGCGGAGCACGCGGTCGACCAGACGAGATGTCAGAATCTCATAGTCGCTTGCGCGTCCTTCGCGTTTGAGGAAACCGCCGGGGAAACGACCGGCCGATGAGAATTTCTCTTTGTACTCTACTTGCAGGGGCATGAAGTCGACGCCTTCGCCGGTCTCTTTTGCCGAAACAACGGTTGCGAGGAGCATTGTGTCGCCCATGCGCAACTCTACCGCTCCATCAGCCTGCTTGGCAAGTTTCCCGGTCTCGAGTGTAATCGTGCGACCGTCAGCGAGCTCGATGGTTTTTTTGATTGGATTCATAAATGTTGTTTGTGTTATATTGTATCTTCGTGATAATTCGCGCAAAGATACAAAATTACCTCGACATTTCAAAACACAATTAAGCGGTCGGCCTCAGCAGGGGCCGACCGGGTGCAAAGTTTTGTGAGAGAAGGTCCTTATAGCCGGCTACTGAGCCGTGCCGTCGAGTATCGAGCGGTAGAGGCGGTCGTCGCTGATGACGCGCAGTGCCTCGCGATAGTCGGGCGAGAGCGGATTGACGGCGCGGAAGTAGGAGCCCTCTTCGTATAAGTCGCGTGTCAGCAGTCCTTTAAGCACGGCAAGCACATAGGGGCGGCTGCGCTGCCACTGCTCGTCGTTGTATGTGATTTTGTCGCGTTCGCCGGCTTCAATCAGCTCCTTCTCCATCTCGGGTGTCACCTCGAAACGGGCTATGAAGGCGTCTTCGTCGGGATAGGCTTTGAGCAGTTCGGCACGGTGACGGTCGACGTAGCCGAGGCAGTACTGGTTGACGACGCCTTTGGCCACGAGGTCACGGTAGTATGGGCTGAAGAATGTGGTGTCGGCCGGCACGAAGACGTCGGGCATGATGCCTCCGCCGCCGTAGACCGGGCGGTGTGTGCGCAGGGTCTCGAAGCGCAGCGAGTCGGGGCGCTGTATGCTGTCGGCGCTCCAGAGCTCGCCGCTGTTGTAGCGGTTGAGCATGTCGAGCATGTACTCCTCGCCGTGGCCCTTGTCGTAGTGTTTCTGTATCGAGCGGCCCGAGGGGGTGTAGTAGCGGGCCGTGGTAAGTCTAATCATCGAGCCGTCAGGGAAGGGGAAGGGGCGCTGTACGAGACCCTTGCCGAAGGTGCGTCGGCCAACAATGGGCGCGCGGTCGTTGTCCTGCAACGCACCCGATAGAATCTCGGAGGCCGAGGCCGAGTACTGGTTGACCATCACGACGACGGGCATCCGGCGCAGAGCGCCGTCTTTGTCGAGATTGAAATACATAGGCTCGGCGTGCAGTCCCTTTGTGTAGACTACGGGATCGCCTTTGGCGAGGAACTCCGAGGCGAGTTCGACGGCAGCGCCGAGATATCCGCCGCCATTGTCCTCGAGGTCAAGGATGAGGCGGCGCATGCCTTTGCGCTGGAGTTTCTCGACGGCGCGGGCGACCTCTGCGGCAGTCTCCTCGGCGAAACGGCTGACGCGGATGTAGCCGACGGAGTCGTTGGCCATGTAGGCGGCGTCGACGCTGTAGATGGGTATGTCATCGCGGACTACGACGAAGTCGATGAGGTCGGGCGAGCCGCCGCGTTTGACTTTAAGATGCACTTTGGAGCCTTTGGGGCCGCGCAGTATCTTCAGAATAGCCGAGTTGGGCAGCTTGCGGCCGGCGATGATGCTGTCGTCGGCAGCTATGATGCGGTCGCCGGGGCGGATGCCTACGCGCTCCGAGGGGCCTCCGGCGACTGTCTGGATGACATAGACTGTGTCTGTTGCGGCGTTAAACTGTATACCGATGCCGCTGAATTTGCCTTCGAGCGGCGTTGTGAGTTCCTTTGTCTCCTCGGCGTCGGTGTATGACGAGTGGGGGTCGAGGGTCTTGAGCATGGCTATGATGGCCTCGTCGGCCATTTTCTTGCTGTCGACGTCCTCGACATAATAATTTTCGATGAGGGCGGCAGCCATGCGCAGTTTCTGGTCGGGCGTGAGTTGGCGCACCTGTGCTGACACTGACAGGGCGAAGACTGTGATGGCGATTAATGCCGAGCTGAAACGTTTAATCATTTATCTAAGTTTTTGCAGATTGTTGGTGATGAGTTATTTACCGGGCAGGTAGTGTGAAACGTCGCGGCCGTAGGAGCGCAGCTCCCTCACTATCGACGACGAGACGGCGGCGTGCTCGGGGAGGCTATATAATAAAACGGTTTCGAGGCCTGAAAGTTGGCGGTTGATGTCGGCCATGTCGCGTTCGTACTCAAAATCCTTGACCGAGCGCACTCCGCGCAACAGCCAGCGGGCGCCGCAGCGGGCGGCCATATCGACCGTGAGGCCTTCGTAATGTGTGACGGTCACCCGCGGCTCGCCGGCGTAAAGTGCGGCGATGGCTTCCACACGGCGGCTGACTTCGTCGGCCGAAGTCTTGGCCATGTTGACGCCGACAGCTATTATGATGTGGTCAAACAGAGGCAGCGCGCGGCTGACAATAGAGGCGTGGCCAATGGTGAACGGGTCAAACGAGCCGGCGAAAAGTGCCGTGCGCAGCTCGCCGGCGCGGATGTTATCAGGAGATTTCGCTGTCATCTTCGTAAATGAGGTTATCGATGATAAAGCCCTGACGTTCCATGGTGTTTTTACCCATATAGAATTCGAGCAGGGCGTCGACGCCGTCCTCTTTGCGCAGGTTGACGCGGTCGACTCTCATGTCGGGGCCGATGAAACCGCGGAACTCCTCGGGCGAGATTTCGCCGAGGCCTTTGAATCGTGTGATTTCGGCGTTGTCGCCGAGGCGTGCGATGGCGTTGAGTCGCTCCTCGTCGTTATAGCAGTAATATGTCTCGGCTTCCTGTCCGTTTTTGCGCGAGCCGCGGCGGGCGGTCTTGCGGTTGCGCACACGGAATAGCGGGGTCTGAAGTACGTAGACGTGGCCCTTCTTGATGAGGTCGGGGTAGAACTGCAGGAAGAAGGTAATCATCAGCAAGCGTATGTGCATGCCGTCGACATCGGCATCGGTGGCTATGATGACATTGTTGTAGCGCAGACCGTCGATGCCGTCCTCGATGTTGAGGGCCGCCTGCAGCTGGTTGAACTCGTCGTTTTCGTAGAGCACTTTCTGGGTGGCGCCGTAGGTGTTGAGCGGCTTGCCCTTGAGCGAGAAGACGGCCTGTGTCTCGACGTCGCGTATCTTGGTGATGGAGCCTGCGGCCGAGTCACCCTCGGTGATGAATATGCTCGAGGCGTTTTTCTTCTGTTCGTCGCCCTTGGTGTCGTTGAGGTGGATGCGGCAGTCTAAAAGTTTCTTATTGTGGATGCTTACTTTTTTGGCTTTCTCACGGGCAATTTTTGCCACACCGGCCATGGCCTTGCGCGAGCGCTCGCTCTCCTGTATCTTGTGGAGGATGATGTCGGCCACGTCAAGCTCGCGGTGGAGGTAGTTGTCGAGCTCTTTCTTGATGAAGTCGCCGATGAATTTGGCGACGGTCGGACCCTCGGGGCCCATGTCGCGCGAGCCGAGGCGGGTCTTGGTCTGAGACTCGAAGACGGGCTCTTCGACCTTGATGGCGACAGCCGCCACCATGCCGTTGCGTATGTCGGAGTATTCGAAGCCGCGGCCGTAGTACTCCTTGATGGTGCGTGAGACGGCCTCCTTGAAGGCGCTCAGGTGTGTGCCGCCCTGTGTGGTGTGCTGGCCGTTGACAAACGAGTAGTACTCCTCGCCGTACTGGTCGGCGTGGGTTATGGCCACCTCGATGTCGTCGCCCTTAAGATGGATGATGGGATAGCGTGGCTCCTGAGTCATGTTTTCGCGCAGCAGGTCGAGCAGGCCGTTGCGCGAGCTGTAGCGGCGTCCGTTGAGGCAGATGGTGAGACCGGTGTTGAGGAAAGTGTAGTTTTTAATCAGCGGCACGATGTGCTCCTCGTCAAAGCGGTAGTCGCGGAAGATTGTAGCGTCAGGCGTAAATGAGACAGTGGTGCCGTTAGGCTCGTCGGTGTCGGCCGGGCCGATTTCCTCAAGTAGCTCGCCGCATGCAAAACGGGCGCGTTTGAGCTGTCCGTCACGCACTGATGTGATTTCAAACGATGTCGACAGGGCGTTGACGGCCTTGATGCCGACGCCGTTGAGTCCGACAGATTTTTTGAACGCCTTTGAGTCGTATTTGCCTCCTGTGTTCATTTTTGAGGCGACGTCGACGAGTTTGCCGAGGGGCACGCCGCGGCCGTAGTCGCGGACGGTCACGGACGTAGCGTCGACATCGACGTTGATGATGCGGCCGAAGCCCATCATGTATTCGTCGATGGCGTTGTCAAGCACCTCTTTGAGCAGCACGTAGATGCCGTCGTCGTTGGAGCTGCCGTCGCCGAGTTTGCCTATATACATGCCGGGACGGCGGCGTATATGCTCCTTCCAGTCGAGGGTGCGTATGTCGTCTTCGGTGTATTGTGATATGCTCTCTGATGCCTCGAGGTCAAACTCGAGCTCGTTGTCCTGACTCATTTTCTCGGTGATGTGATTTAAGTTAGATGCCTGTGACTGCGCGGCTCTACAAAGTTAATAAAAATCCGCGCACGTGACAAATTAATGTGGAACGGCCGGACAATATGCGGCCAAGCACGGCCGTTTAAAGATATATGACATTCAAAATCGCTACTATCGTCATCCCTGTCTATAATCGTCAGGAACTGATTGTGCGCTGTCTCGATTCGGTGGCTGCGCAGCAGTCTGTCGGTGATTACAGATTGGTTGTGGTCGACAATAACTCGACTGATGCGTCGGCTGGTGCTGTGAGGCAATGGCTTGACGCTCACCGCGATATTGATGGGCGCCTTCTGCATGAGAGCTGTCCCGGCGCTGCAGCCGCCCGTAACCGCGGACTTGAGTTTGTCGACACGGAGTATGTGATGTTTTTTGACTCAGACGATGTTATGCTGCCGGGCCACCTTGACATGATAGCCGAGGCCATAGGCTGTGACGGCGCAACGGATGTCTTCGGATGGGACGTTGACTGCAAATTGGCGTCGGGCCGCGACTACCGCGCATATTTCGGAGCTCGGCGCCCTGTGAGCGAGCAGATGCTGTATTCGTCATTTGCCACTCAGCGATTTATTGTGCGCACGTCATTGATTCGTGAGGTCGGCGGATGGGACGCGACGCTGATGGGCTGGGATGATTTTGAATTAGGTGTCCGTCTTGTGCTTGCGCGTCCTGCGATAAAGAAGTTAGGCGATGGCGCCACGTCCACTGTCCGCGTTTATTTCACGCCTGAGTCTATTACGGGCCGTACATTTTCGGCGTCGCCCGACAAATGGGAGACGTCATTAAATAAGATTGAACGCGATTTTGCGGCGAAGTCTCCCGACTTGCTCTTCTGGGTGGCATATCGTCGCGCGGTGCTCGCCGGAATGTATGCACGAGAGGGAAGCTCGGACAACGCCGCGCGTCTGTTGTCACAGGCCATAGCTCCGCGATTCGGACGGCTGAAGGCTCGCGCCGTTTATGAAGTGACACGCCTCTTCGGTCGTGGCGCCACGCTCCTCGGTCGTTTGCTTTTGTCGACAAGGGAATAAAAAAAGGACGCGGTAAGCGTCCTTTCTTATTTAGGTCATAAATTTTTTACAGGTACTTGCCGACGGTGGCGTCAAGTTTGGTCGGGTCTGTGATGCGCTCGCGCAGGTCGCCGTTACGGTCGATGACGTAGGTCAGCGGCAGGACGGAGACGTTATAGTTGACCATGCTTGTGCTGCCGTCAGTCGGAGAGTTCCAGATTGTAATCCACGGCATGTTGGAGGCCGAGCGGCGCCACTCGGTCTCGTCGGGATCAAATGCCACTTGGAATATCTCGAGGCCGCGGTCGTGATACTTTTTGTAAAGGTCGGCCATTATGACGTTATAAGCCGGTGAGGATTCAAGTCCGTAGCTCGTGAAGCTCAGCAGCACGACATCGCCTTTGGCGGCAGTGGCGTGGAGACTGTGCTCTTTGCCGTTATTGTCATAGCCCTTGATGTCGGGACCGAGGCCCGTTTCGGGCACCTCGATGGTGGTGGTATTGACAAGCGCAGGGTTTGCTCCGGCCTTGGCGCGGATGAAGAGGTCGCGCAGATAGGTGGTGCGGGGATCGTCGGGACGGTTTGTGGCGAAACTCTGGGCCACGGCGCCGATGACTCTGAGGTCAGACGGTACGGCAGGGTCGAAGAGCGGACGCCCGGCGACGCGCTTGTTGATGATATAATAGGCCGTAATCAGTTCGTTGTCAGCAAGAACGATTTCGGTCAGATTACGTTTGAGCAGCGAGTCTGTCTGAGCGGCGCTCTCGCCTTTGGCTGCGGCTGTGGCGGCGATGAGAGAGTCGACAGTCATGAAGCGGGCGGCCGAAGGAGTGCCGCTGATTTTGTATCCGCGGCCGAAGTCCCCGGCTGATGCCGTGATGTCAATAGCGGATACTGAATCGACGGGGAAGTAAATCGAGCGCCCGTCAAGACTCAGACGGAGCACCTCGGGATAGGGTGCCGGGGTGGCCGAGCGGTAGCTGAACTTGCCGTTGTCGGCGACGCTGAGCGAGTCGATGGTGTACCAGTTGTTGTTATTGAATCCCTGCAGTGCTATCTTTTTGCCGGCGCCGTCAGAGAGAGTGCCTTCGACAGACCAACCGCCAGACTTTGAGCAAGCCGTGGCGAGGGCGATAGCCGCGAGGGCTATGAGGCTGAGTTTTGTGATTTTCATTAATTGTGAAAAAATGTGAGTGAATTGTATTCGTTTGTTCCGTGGCTCATAGCTCGGCGGCAATAGCGTCGGCAATCTTCTGCATGCGCTCGGGAGCGAGTTTAAGCTTCTCGCCGAACATATCGAGATCGCGCTCGCTGTTGAGCGGCACAAGATGGATGTGGGCGTGAGGCACCTCCATGCCGAGAACGGCGACACCGATGCGGCGGCAGGGCAGAGCTTTTTTCATCGCCGTGGCGACTTTTTTTGCGAACAACTGCAGACCGGCGTACTCCTCGTCGCTGAGGTCGAAGATGTAGTCTGTCTCCCGGCGCGGTATCACAAGCGTGTGCCCTTCGGCAATCGGATTGATGTCAAGAAAGGCATAATAATGCTCGTCTTCGGCTACTTTATATGAAGGGATTTCGCCGGCGGCAATGCGAGAGAATATAGATGCCATATCGTTATGGAATTTAGAATGAAATTTCGACGATTTCAAATTTCATCAGACCCGAGGGCACTTTGATTTCGACGATTTCGCCGAGCTTGTGGCCGAGCAGACCTTGGGCGATAGGAGTCGACGAGGCAATGCGCTTGGCCTTTAGGTCAGCCTCAGAGTCGGCCACGATTGTGTATTCCATCACCATGCCATTAGCGATGTTCTTGATTTTTACGCGGTTGAGAATCTGCACCTCGTTGTTGTTAAGCTTGCTCTCGTCGATGATGCGAGCCTGAGCCACAAGGTCTTTAAGCTGCGAGATTTTCATCTCGAGCATACCCTGAGCCTCCTTGGCGGCGTCATACTCGGCGTTTTCCGAGAGGTCGCCTTTGTCGCGGGCCTCGGCGATTGCACGTGATATTTCGGGACGCTTAACTGACTCCAAGTAAGCGATTTCTTCCATTTTCTTTTTGTAACCTTCTTTGGTCATGTAAGTGATAGCCATAAGAGAGTGTCTTTAAGGGTTAAAATAAATTTAAAGGTCAGACAGAGTAAAAAAATAAAAGAAACTCGGCCGCTGTCGGCGAGTCCCCCTGTCATCAGATGATACTATTTTGTGAGGCAAAGATAGGTACTTTTCGTCACATCGGGCACTTTTAATGCTTAATAGTTGTTAAATTGTCATATCGGATTTGTTATAGTTTCGCTATTATACAATATATTATAGCCCGCCATGTCGTCACGGCTACAGGCTGTGGTATCGTCTCGACGAGCGCCCCCCGAGCCGATACATTCGGTTGTCTGCTCAGAAATTTAATTTTAAATTTGCGAGTGGATGAAAAATTAAAACAAGACGCTCCCCTATGAAATATCTAATTATAATTATAGTCTGCTTGGTCTATGTGCCTTTGATGAATCCTATCGAAAAGGCTATAAACAAACGTATAAGCAAGCGATGGGTCGCATATATCGTTAATTTTATAATCTCAGTCATCATATTGATAATACTCTATTGGCTCGCCGCCCTCATAGGCTTCGATGCGTTCGAGTAAGTTAAACTTTTATGACCTGCGTTTTACATTAACGCCGTTTTTTGTAATTTAGGGGTGGAAATGTTAAACAAAAATGTGATAAAATGATTATTAAGTTTGGAAGGCTGTGCGTGGCGATGGTTGTGGCAGCGACGGCTCTGAGCGGGTGCTCGGGCTCTGAAAATAATGAAAAGTCTATGAGTGAGAATCAGGTTAATCCGGCTATTGAGAATATTATGACGCGTATGTCAGTGCGCTCTTATACTGACCGCACGGTTTCGGCCGATACGGTCGAGGTGCTTCTGCGAGCTGCAATGGCGGCTCCGACAGCTGTCAACAAGCAGCCGTGGCATTTCTTTGTGGTGCGCGGCGAGAAGGTGCGCAATGCTATCGCCGACTCGTTGGAGTATGGCAAACACGCTCTGCGTGAGGCTTCGGTCGCTATTGTCGTGGCCGGCGACTCTATGCGTTTCTTAGAGGGAGAGGAGGCAAGCGGTTTCTGGGTCGAGGACTGCTCGGCCGCAGCAGAGAATCTTCTGCTTGCAGCTCATTCGATGGGCTTGGGCGCCGTGTGGTGCGGTGTCTACCCGATTTCGGAGCGTGTGAACATGCTGCGCAAGTTGTTAGGCGCCGGTGACAACATTGTGCCTATGTGCATCATCCCCGTAGGATATCCGTCCGGCGAGAATACGCCGAAAGACAAATGGGATGCGGCCAAGGTCACTTATTTGGAGTGAGACGTTAAAACGTACATTTCCACGCCTCCTTAGCCATGCGCGCAAGGGGGCGTGAGCGTTTTTAGGGGCGAATTTTTACCTGCTCATAAGGTACGTCGCCGAGTAGGGCAGCTGCTTCAGAGAAACTGCTGTAATATGAGCCGAAGAGGCGCTTGGTCTTTGACAGGGCGAGTAGTTCGGCGAAGCCCCACAGCATGCCGTGACGCGAGGAGCGGTCTGCTGCAACGGGCGAGGTGATGATGCGGCCGTGAAATTTATTGTGGAATAATTGTTTGACATCCTCACTGTCAGAGGCGAGGAATATCCGTGCGTCAGGGTCGGAGAGGAGTTCGTCGGCTTTGGCGACGAATAGTTCGACCGGGCTGTATTTTATGGAGTTGACATTGTCGGTGCGGCGGATATGAAAGCCGTAAGTGGTGTCATTGAATGAGTCGGTGATGCGGCTCAGTATGTCAGCGACTTCGGGCGAGGGGCGGAAGGTCTGACGATAATAAGTCGGGTCAAATAGATAAAATTCCAATCCCGAACGAATCATCACCTTGCGACTGTCGCCAATTAAGTTCACTAATTCTTCGGGCTCGTCTGCAATAAGCAGTAATCCTTTTTCATCAAACAATGCTTTGTCAAACATTATTTTTTGAGTTAAGGTGCTGATATAAAAGTTTTTTTTGCGTGGAATCTCGTAAAGGAGATTATATCTCAGAAAGCCGGCGTCGGTGACAAGACGGGTGGTGGGGCTTTCGGCGAATAAATCCGAATATGCGGCTCCGATTTCCCAGTTCCTTCGCCATATGATTTCGGGCTTAAACCCTAACTTGTCAGCGAGGTAGATGCCACAGGCAATGGCACGCATGCGATTGGCGAGTCCGCCGCTCGGGACGATATATAATGATTTATTCATCGGCAGTATTTAATTCAAATACTTTTATGAGATGCGAATCACCAAAGATAGTCATGACCGGAGCGTAGGACTCCCGGAGCTTTGCATGCTCCGACGGTGAGATGCCACAGGGCGCGAGGCAGTGATGACTGCCTCGCGCGCCATACACGCCATGCTTTCAGGGGGACACGGAGCAGACTTTCCAATAGTCCATAATTCAGGACGATGTAACATCCCTGCGCCCTGAGCGCCTTTGATGACTGATTAGAAAGTGTCCCGGTCGATAGCTGAGGATGCTCGCAGATAGTTACGGGAAAGTAACGACAGTTTAATCCGCGGCGTATCGCTGCAAGAAGGAAAAGCGAGTCGTCGGCACCCTCGAAATATGTCGCTCCGGCGCCGAAAGCGGGATGACAGCGCAAGGCGCCGATTGATTCACGGCGCATGGCCATTTGAAATGATGCCACCCAGTAGCCTTTTGGCAGTTTTACATGTAGCTTGCACTCGTTGTCAGGATATTTGGGATTTGCCGGATGAATGGCTTTAAAACATGCGAGGTCGAGGTCGGGATTCTGTTCAAATGTCCTGATTACAGTGGGCATTGATTGGCCTGTGTATATGATGTCGTCGTCGGCAAAGAGGATTATGTCGGCTGTGCACCGGTCGATGGCATTGTTGCGGTTGATTGCTGCGCCGCGACTATCTGTACGACAGATGATTACATCGTCGCGTTCGGCAAGTTGGCGGGGAATATCGACGTTGTCGCTTTTTTGCCATGATACAATATATCTAACGCCTTCATGTTTGGGCAAATACATTCGAGCCACGCGGCTGATGCCGTCAGCGCCGTAGGTGATAAGTGCGAGGTCGAGGGTCAGCATTTCTGTTTGAGTTCTAAACGTTGGAGCCAGAAGTCTAAGTAGTGCCGGGCTACGGTGACGCAGTCGTTGTGCTTGACGACAAATTCTCGCGAGCGTCGTCCGCGCTCGGCGATTTCCTCGGGGTGGAGGATAACGTCTTCGATGGTGTCGGTCAGCGCGTCAACGTCCAAGGGGGCGTTGATGATAGGGCGGTTTTCGGTCTCGCCGATGAAGTCATAATAGTCCGGCTCGGCGCCCGAGACGACATTCAGGCCGTAAGCCATGGCGAGCAGAGCGGTCGTGGCCGGGGTGTAGCTGTAAATCTGGTCGAGGACTATGTCAGCGCTACGAAGTAAGCCGATAAACTCGTCGTAAGGGCGGTTTTCGACGATGACAAGTTCGGCTTTGTCGGGATGGCGTTCGACGACACGCCGTGAGGCGATTTCGAGCAAATCGGTGCCTTTTTGCAATTTTCGTGTGCGGTCACGGCCGAGGAAGATGCGTATTTTGTCTCGTTGTCGGGCAGCGAGGTCGACAGGTTCGAGGGCTGAGGTGTCGATTGGTATACCCCCGTAAGCGATTTTCTCAGGCGGCAATCCGTAGCCAAGACCGAGATAATACTCGTAGAGGACGGCGACAGCACCGTCCAACTTTGAGTAAACGTATTTGTGATAGTCGCTAATTTCCTTGGTGTGCCAAGCCTGCCAGTTGTCTGTGTTGGCGAGATGATGTCTCGACGGCTCAGTGCCGACAAACCACTCGCTGTAGCGTAACGGTCCGGCGGGGTCGGCACACATCTCGAGATAGTAGCGGTCAGTGCTCATGGCGTTGAGAAACACGGCGCCGTTCTCCCTGACAAGGCGGTCAAAGAGCGGACGCAGACGCTGCGGCCGCAGGCTCATAAAGTTTGGGTCGTGAATCGACACTATGTCATAGCCGCGCAGATGTTTGTGCAGCTGATACTTGGCTTTTAGATATAACTGCAGTCCGCCGAATTTGCCGGGACGGCGCGAAATGTCGATGTCGCGCTCGCAATTCTGCCACATCGACCCGTTTGACATCACTGTCACGTCGCAGCCGAGCCGGCGCAGACCGGTCGCGAGAGCCCGATGGCAGTTGCTGTAGTCGCCGAGGAGTAATATGCGCGGATTGCCGTCCATGTTTAATTAACGGCGCGGCCGAAAGCTTTATTATATTTTTATTACTTTTGTGGCGTTATGACACAGTTTACACAATTTCTTCAGGAGTATCATCTGCTCGGGCTTTCGACAGGCCTGATGACATTCCTCGTAATCGGTCTTTTTCATCCGATTTGCATAAAGTGCGAGTATTATTTCGGCACGCGCTGCTGGTGGTGGTTTCTGCTTGCCGGTCTGGCGTTCTGCGTCGCGGCGGTGGTCATCGACGATGTCTTTCTGTCGACTCTGTCAGGTGTGGTTGCCTTTTCGTCGTTCTGGACCATCAAGGAAATCTTCGAACAACGCGAGCGTGTGCGCCGCGGATGGTTTCCGATGAATCCGCGACGCCGTGACGAGTATTGACCGGTTGTAATCAGCAGTACATGGCCTCAATCTTGTCGTGATAGAGGTCGTTGATAATCGGTCGGCGGAGTTTGAGGGTGTTGGTCAGTTCGCCGGTTTCGATAGTGAACTCTTTAGGCAACAGGGTGAATTTTTTGATGCGCTCAAAGCCTGCAAATCCGTTCTGAAGGCGCTCTATACGCTCGGCAATCATCTTCTTGATTTCTGAGTTCTCGATAAGCTCGTCTACGTTGCGGAAAGCGATTTTTTTGCGGCGGGCATATTCTTTAAGAGCCTCGAAAGCCGGTATGATGATGGCTGTCACATATTTGCGCTGGTCGCCGATGACTGCCACCTGCTCTATGTATTTGTCTTCGCCGAGGCGGCTCTCGATGGCCTGCGGGGCGATATATTTGCCGTTGCTGGTCTTGAAAAGATCTTTGAGGCGTTCGGTCAGTATCAGAGCGCCCGATTCGTCGAAACGTCCGGCGTCGCCTGTGCGGAACCAGCCGTCTTCGGTGAACGCTTCGGCCGTAGCCTCGGACCGGCGGTAGTAGCATCGCATGACTGTCGGACCTTTGACCAGAATCTCGTTTTCTTTGCCGATTTTGACCTCGATGCCCTCAAGCGGAGTGCCGACGGTGCCTATTTCGTAGCCGACGGAGGGGAAACATGTTACGGTGGCCGTGGTCTCCGACAGACCGTAGCCGATGACGATGTTGATGCCGCAGGCGTGCATAAACTCGACGATGTTAGACGAGAGCGGTGCGCCGGCCGTTGGGAAAATATTGCCGTGGCCGATGCCTATGGCACGTTTCATTACGGAGAGAACACGCTTGTCGTAGAAGCGGTATTGCATCTCAAGCCATGCCGGCACCTTGCGCCCGCGACGCACGTAGTCGAGGTTGCGTCGATAGCCGATTTTAAGCGCACGCCGCACCATAAGGCGCTTGATACCTTTCATGCCGGCAATCTTTTCCTGCACGGCGGTGTAGACTTTTTCCCAAAAACGCGGCACAGAACACATGCAGGTCGGTTTGACCTCACGTATGGCTGTCTGTATTTCCTTGGGGTTGTAATTGATGGACACATGTATGCCCGAATCGAGACAGAAGTAGGTCCATGCCTTCTCGAAAATATGGCTCAGTGGTAGGAAACTAAGTGATGTGTCGCTGTCGGAGAGAGTCTCGAGGCGGCGATGGTGTATCTCGATGGCTGCGTCAAAACAGCTGTGGGGCAGTACGGCGCCTTTGGGCTCGCCGGTCGTGCCCGACGTGTATATCAGAGTGGCGATGTCGTCGGGTGTGGCTTCGGCCGCACGCAGATTGACGGCATCGTGACTCTTGGCGCCGGCGGCGCGTCCGAGTTTGACGAGGTCCGAGAATCGCATTATTATCAGACGTTCGTCTTTGTCTGGCTCTATTGTCTCGTCAAAGCTGACAATTACACGCAGAGTAGGGCAGTCGGCCGCTATCTCACGCGCGATGTCATATTGGCGTCGGTCGCCGGTCATGAGTATTACAGCTCCCGAATCGTTGACGATAAAGCGCACCTGCTCTGGGCTGCTTGTCGAATATATCGACACGGGGATGGCACGGTTGCGGTAGCAGGCAAAGTCGGTAATAAGTATCTGCGGACAGTTGGCCGAGAAAATGTTTATCATCTGCTGTGGCTCGAGGCCGAGAGTCTCGAGTGCGCATGCCACATCGTCGACGTCGCGTCGCATCTCGTTCCAACTGTGATCAAGCCATTTGTCAGAGCCGGGACTGCGGAAGGCGTAGGCCGGGCGGTCGCCGTAGCGTAATGATTGACGGATGACTAAATCGGTGAGTATATTTGGCATAAAATAGCTTTCTTAGTTGAAAAACGGCACAAAGGTAAAGGCTTTGCTTTGTTTAAAAACAAATAAGTCATGTCAAAGTGAGCTTGCGTTAACAAAGATTGCCATGTTGCACGTCAAATGTAAATAATAGTTAAAGGAAAATGGCTGTTTCTTGATAATTCATTATATAATAATCTGTTAACGTCATAGATGTGTTGCGTTTGTCGAATTTACCTTAAATAAAACATATCTGTATCTTAGTCAGTTAACGGTAAAAATGACTAACTTTGCCTCATAAACAGACAATAAATTCTTTACGTCATTATTGTTAAGCGCACCTGATTTGGAAAGAAGTGTCACTCTTATAAACGTAGTCAGACAGCCTGCAGACCGTCAGGTGTATATGTCGAGTTTCTGTGAGGCATGGGTCGCCGCAGGAGGTCGTGCAATATTGCGGCCCAAGTCGCTCGACAACCGCATGGTCAAAAATATTGTCAAGGCCGTCGCCATGGCGGGGGTGCATGCTGTCAATTCCCGGCGGGCATATCTTGTCTGCTCGCGCGGCCAGCATCTGCTCAAATCGTCGTTGCCGTTTAACTTCAGGGGCGAGATTATACCGATGCTCTGGGACTGCTGGCCTTACACATGGCGACAGCTCCGCCGCGATTTGAGCCGTCTGAATGTCAGGACGTGTTTCATGACAGCCTCTGACGCGGTCAGGCATTTTCAGCCGCTTTTCCCCGACATAGAGTTCATCCATATACCTGAGGGATTGGACATGTCTGACTATCAGCCCGGTCCGGCGTTGGCCGAGCGCGGCATAGACATCTATGAGATAGGACGCAAATATCCCGCCTATCATCAGCGGCTCATCGAGGCCGGCATAGGCGGCCGCCACAGTTTCATCTATTTAGACAAAAAGCCCGACGGCCGCAGCTATATATTCGAGACGTTCGACGATTATCTCGCCGCATTGCGCGACTCTAAAATAAACATATCATTTCCCGCGAGCGTCACTGACGAGGTCAATCGCGAGGTCGAGACCCTGACGATGCGTTACTGGGAGGGCATGCTCTCTCGTTGTGTCATAGTCGGACACTGTCCGCGCGAGCTCAGCGACCTCGTAGGTTATAATCCCGTCATTGAGGCTGACCTCAGCGACTCTGCGGGCCAACTTGAGGCTATACTCGGCGACATTGCGTCATATCAGCCGCTGGTCGACCGCAATTTGGAGACGGCGCGGCGTTTCGCTTCATGGCGTGTGCGTGTCGCCGAGATGCGCCGGCTGCTCGCCGAGCGCGGATATAATGTATAATCTTTTCACTATTTAGATATGGACAGAGCTAAGAAAGAGGTACTTATCGATTTAACCAACTACGGTAATGTCACCTGTGGATTCGGGCAGATAGCCGAGAATTATGCACATCGTTTTGCGTCTGCCGAGCATGACAAATTCGATCTCGTCTACCTTGTCCCTAAAGGAAGCAAGGAGTGTTTCGGTGACGGAGTGAGAACTGTCGAGAAAACCACTCTGACAAAGTTCCTGCCTATGACGCGTCCGCGAGTCGACCTGTGGCATGCTGTCAACCAGCAGTGTAAGATGATGCCGCCCAACAGCTCTGCCAAGTTTGTCTATACGATACACGACCTTAATTTTCTGACTGAGAAGTCACCGGCCAAAGCACGTCGTTACCTGCGCCGTCTGCAGCGCCGCATCGACCGTGCCGATGCCGTGACAGCCATATCGAAATATACTGCCGACCTTGTCACGGAGCATTGTGACTTAAAAGGCAAAACCGTTAAAGTAATATATAACGGAGTGGAGCGAGTCGATATGTTGCCCGACAGCCGTCCGACATTCGCCGGCGAGCGTCCGTTCTTTTTCACCATCGGTCAGATACGCCGCAAGAAGAACTTCCATCTGCTTTTGGATGTCATGGCCGCAATGCCCGAATATGACTTATATATAAGCGGAGATACACGCAGCGCCGGGGGCGTCTATGCCGAGGAAATCCGGCAAGCCATCGCGGCCAAAGGGCTTAAAAATGTTTTTCTTACGGGTACAATATCTGACCAAGAGCGCATCTGGCTTTATCGCCACTGCGAGGCTTTCCTCTTCCCGAGTCAGGGCGAAGGCTTCGGCCTGCCGCCCATCGAGGCCATGCAGTTCGGCAAGCCCGTGTTTGCGGCCGCACGCACATGTCTGCCCGAAATCTGCGGCGGACATGCCTATCTGTGGCATGACCTGACGACCGACGAGATGCTTGAGAGCATCCGTCAGAATCTGCCGGCATTTTATGCCGACCCCTCGAAAGCCGGTGCCGTGAAAGCCTACGCCCGGACATTCAGCTACGACAACCACATCAACGCCTATCTAAATCTCTACAACGAGCTGTTAGGAGTGTAGGATAAATATTAGATTGCCTAATCCATAGACAGGCAGGCCATTATTTCCTGCTTGAGCAAAGGCATGTGATTGATGACGATGCCCCATAAAATATCCGGTTTGAGAGAATCATAAGCGTGGATTACAAAATTTCTTGTATCCACGATTTTACGAGCTGCCGTGACGGGAATATCAGGTCTTATTTTTAGAATCTGATTCATAGCCTCGCCCATTATCTCAATGTTGCGCTCAACGCCCCTGCGGAATAATGTGTCATTGCAGAATGTAGCATATTCTTTAGGTCTGTCCTGCATAAAGGATTCAATCTCAAGAATTGAGGACAGGACGTCATTAAGATATTTGTTGAGCTTTCTATCCATAAATCAGATGTTTGGTTTCTTCGAGTTCTTCCTTGAAATAGGGATTCTTTACGGCAGTTTCATCGACGAGGTCTATATCTCTGTTAAATAATGATTTTAGAGCGTGATAAAAATCGAGGAAATTATCGGCGTAAGTGTTGTGGTCAATCTCTGAGTTGAAATTGACAAGTATATCTATATCGCTATTTTCGTTAAACTTAGGAGTGAGAATAGACCCGAATAAATACAGCTTACGGACCTTGTATTTCTTACACAAAGCAAAAAGTCTGTGTATGTTGTCGTTTATCAGATGCATACTCTTAAATCTTCGGACGCTACAAAATTAATGCTTTGTATTTAATAAATGTTCTTTTGCTGGAGAAAAACTCTGAATCAAAGAGAATCAAGACATCCTCACAGGCTTTGGAGAAAATCGTGGAGGCGGGGGTAGACTGCGTCGGGGGTGAGG
>ENA-OYXU01000175-OYXU01000175.1-human-gut-metagenome-genome-assembly--contig:-NODE-175-length-27237-cov-5.309617_pt1 | contig 27237 bp, 18 predicted proteins | sample MGYA00243243_ERZ653435 | MGnify/ENA primary metagenome ERZ653435 (study PRJEB26926, sample SAMN06165113) | human gut metagenome | biome: ENVO:00009003; feature: ENVO:2100002; material: ENVO:00002003... | reverse complement strand
CAGCGTCAGATGTGTATAAGAGACAGATGGACTAATGATAATTAACAATTAAAATCACAAATAAAACAATGAAACAATTTATAAAATTAATTGCTTTTGCCATGATGGCAATTACAGGTATGTCACTCACCTCTTGCAGCAATGACGATGATGAAAACACAATAAAAAACATTTCGCTTACATGCAAAGACACATACAAAATTCCTTGTAGTGACAATGTTGCCTGGACATCCTCTAATGATTTTATTGCATCTGTATCCAAAGACAATACCGTGACTGCCGTTTGCGTTGGAGAGGCCTTAATTTCGTCTAAAACAGGTTCATTCTATGTTACAGTAAAAACAATAAACTATGCGTTTGATGATCCATGCTTGAGATGGGGTGTATCAAGATCCGAGATTAGAAAATTCATGAAAGAGGTAAAACCGGATAAGGACACATACACACAACTTGTTTATCAATGGGGTGACTATAAAAGAGCTTTTACAATGTATTCTTTCGAAGATGACTCTTTAGAGTCTGTAGGAATTGCCATGCCGACAAACTTCGTTGACAGTGAGAATCTGGCAAACCATTTGACAGACCGTTATGTTCCAATACAAATAGACAAAAATAACAATAGAATCTATCTTATCTCTCCTGATCAAAGGACAATGATCCTATTATCAGTCATGCAATTGGATTCTAAAATCTATTATATGATTGTATATGCACCTACCAAAGAAGATACCAGATCTGATATACATCCTACCGACATGCTAACACGATTAACAAAAACATATAATTTTGAACCAGCAAATTCCGATGCAACTAAAAAAGAATTCAACAAAATCACCAACCTACTAAAGAGATAGATGATTGAATAAATAAAAGGGGCTGTATCAAAATATGTCCCTACCAAGCACCATGTAACTTCCAATTTTTATCATTATACATTTGGATATTCCGAATTAAAACCGTATTTTTGTGCCAAAATCTTATATATGAGAATTGAAACTTTAGACACAATAAGACAGTACTTTGCCACACAACCAATAGAAAAGGCATGGTTATTTGGTTCTTGCTCAAGGGGTGAGGACACCCCAGACAGTGACATTGATATACTTGTCAAGTACAGTGATTCCAATTCCATATCACTGATGACAATTTCAAGAATCATCACATCGTTAAGCAAAAAACTCAACCGCAAGATTGACGTAGTTGAAGAAGGATGCCTTATGCCATTTGCCAAAATGAGTGTTGAAAAGGACAAGCAACTTATATATGAGAGAAAAGATTAAAGACAAAGGAAGACTTGAGCACATCCTGTCTTCCATTGAAATAATACTCAACAACAAAAACAAATATAAATACGAGAGCGTCGCAAACGACCCCATTGTATTCTATGGATTTGTGAAACATGTTGAGATTATCGGTGAAGCCGTATATATGCTTACAAAAGAGTTTCGGGCTACCCACCCTGAAATTGAATGGGATGTAATTGAAGGTATGAGACATGTTTTAGTTCACGGTTATTACAAAATAAGACCCAAACAACTTTGGAATACCATTGAAAATGATATACCCAAACTAAAACCATACATTGAATCATACATCAATGAATGTATTGATTAAAAAATCACCTATATCAGACCCCTACATATTCAGTTCTAATATTTTTCATCCGCCAATACTTTATTGCATCAGAACCGTTGTAGTGTCGGACATTACCTCACTCAAAACAAATCATCAAATCCGTCATCGTCAGCCTCACTCACGGCTTCACGCTTGGGCGGATTCTTCAGATTGCCCTCCTTATCGAACATGCCGTATGTGGTGCGCAGAACGATGAACTCGGTGCGGCGGTTCAGCTGATTGCAAATCTCCTGCTGCTCTTCGGGCAGCTTCTTTATGAACTCCTCGGTCAGCACGTCGCCCTCCTTTAGGAAAGTGAGCTTTTCGGTGAGTTTCTTCTTTATAGTCTTGGGCTTCTCCTTACCGTAACCCACGGGCGACAGACGGTCGGCGGCGATGCCATGTTCCGTGAGATAAGCCACCACACTCTCGGCACGGCGCTGCGACAGCAACTTGTTGTACGCCTCGGGACCGCGGTAGTCGCAGTGGGCACTCAGCTCGATGGTTACATTGGGGTTTTCGTTGAGCAGCTTTATCAGTTCGTCAAGCGCCGTTGTCGACTCGGGGCGGAGCGTAGCCTTGTCAAAATCGTAGAAGATATTGTCTATAAGCACGGGCGCGGTGATGCTCGCCAGGGGGAACTGGAGTACATGTTCCTCCGAACGGTCGGACGGTTCCACCCGCAACTGCTCCTTATGATTGAGAAACCCCTTGCACGTGCCGAGGAAAACATAATCGACATTGGGATTTATCTGCTGCGTGAACGACCCGTCGCCCTTCACGCTCAACTTCAGGTTTGTACCGTCGTTACCCACCATATAAACCAAGGCGTTGGGCAGCTCGTAACCGTCCTGCTCGTAAACCCATCCCTTTACGGTCTGCACAATCTCCGGATTCTCGAAACTGTAGATATGGTCCCATCCCTTGCCGTCGCCGCGGTTTGACGAGAAGAACCCGCGGTTGTGAAGCCCCTCGAATGTCATGCCGAAGTCGTCACCCTGCGAATTAAGCGGGAAACCGGGATGCTCTATCTGCCATCCGCCCTTCACGGTGTCGGGCTTCGCTATATATATGTCGAGACCGCCCATGCCGGGATGACCGTCGGAAGAGAAATAAAGGTCGCCATTGGGCCGGAACGTCGGAAACATCTCGTCGCCCTCGGTGTTTATCGGAGCACCGAGATTCTCCACACCCCCCACTCCACTCGTGGTCAGCCGCACGCGCCAGATATCAAGACCACCCACGCCGCCGGGCATGTCGCTCACGAAATAAAGCCACTCGCCGTCGGGCGACACCGCCGGATGGGCGTAACTGGAGAGCGTGTCGTGCGTGATTTCGAGCGGCGTCGACTTGCCCCAACTGGCATCCGAACGTGCTGAAGTGCATATAGTGGCATAGCGCGGATAAGAGGCATCGCTGAGACACTGCGTGAGATACATGGTGCGTCCGTCGGGCGTGAACGAGCATACGCCCTCGTCGAAATCGGAATTGAGCTCGGAATCGATGCCTTCCGGCTTCGTCCACTTGCCCTTTTCGTCCTTTGCGGACACGAAGATGTCACCGTTCTTGGTGCCCGTTATGCCGCTCAACTCGTCACCCTTCACATCGTTGCGCGTGGATGTGAAGTAAAGTTGGTCGTACTCATCGCCGGCAAGCATCGGCGAATAGTCGGCGCGGCGCGAGTTGAAGAAGTTCTCTCTCTTTACGGTGTACAGCGAACCGGCCTCCTTCCACTGCGGAGCCATCTCCGCCGAACGCAGTCCGACGCGCGCCCTGCTGTTGCCGGGCATGCTGTCGAGCACGGTTTGAAAATGCTTTGCGGCATCCTTATAGTTGCCGTTCTTCATCAGCTGCTGCGCCAGATAAAAATGCGTCATGCTGTCCGTCTGATTATAACGTATGGCGTTGTTGTATGCGGCAATGGCCCGTTGCGAGTAGTTTATCCTACGGTAGCAGTCGGCAAGTTTCAGTGCGCGCTTTCCGCGTGTGGCGCGTTCCTTGGCAGGCGTGGCCGAATATGCCTTCTTGTACTGCGTGGCGGCATCATAATACTCCCCCAGGGCGTAAAACTTATCGCCCTTTTTCATGGCCGCGTCGGCTCCGCACGATGCAAGAGCCACTGCCACCGCTGCCATAAACAATATTACGTATAGATTAATCTTGCGCATACCTTTATTAATAACGCCATCGCCGCCGCTTTATTGCTTACATGGAAACGATTGTTACAAAAAAGTATGACGCGAATAAAATAATTCCATTTCAAAGAGACGAATGTCGGTAATTTGCACTATCTTTGCCATATAAAAACAGAATCAGCATATGATATTTCCCATTGGCATACAGAGTTTTGAGAAGATACGTACGGACGGATATGTCTATGTAGACAAAACGGCGCAGATATACAAGCTGGCCACAACCGGCAGCTACTACTTTCTAAGCCGCCCGAGGCGCTTCGGAAAGAGCCTGCTCATATCAACGCTCGAAGCATACTTCAGCGGAAGGAAAGACCTGTTCAAAGGTTTGGCCGTGGAGAAGCTGGAGACCAAATGGACGGAACACCCCATCCTGCATCTCGATCTCAACTCGCGGCTGTACGAGGACAAGGAATCGCTGAAGGCAGAACTCAACAAGCATCTGGAAATATGGGAGCGCCGATACGGTGACGAGTTCAAGGACCGCGCACTTGAAGAACGCTTTTACCAAGTGATAATAAAGGCGTACGAGCATACTGGGCAGCGGGTGGTGATACTCGTTGACGAGTATGACAAGCCCATGTTACAGACAATAGGCAACAGAGAGCTTCAGGACGAATACCGAAACATACTGAAAGCGTTCTACTCTGTGCTGAAAACGCTCGACAGATACATACGCTTCGCCTTTCTCACGGGCGTGACAAAGTTCGGAAAGGTAAGCGTGTTCAGCGACCTCAACAACCTTAAAGACATCTCGATGGACCGCCGCTATATCGACATCTGCGGCATGACAGAACAGGAAATACACACATATTTCGAGGACTCCCTGCACGAACTGGCCGAGGCCAGCGGATCCGATTATGAGACAACATGCGACAAACTAAAGCTCCAATACGACGGATATCATTTCGAAGCGGACTCCATAGGCATATACAACCCGTTCAGTCTGCTCAGTACATTCGACATGATGAAATTCGGCGACTACTGGTTTGAGACGGGCACGCCATCATTTCTCGTCCATCTGCTCAAGCAAGCCGACTACGACCTGAACAACTTGCAGGAAGAGCTTGTGTCATCCGACCTGCTCAACAGCGTGGACTTGATGTCGCAAAACCCCATACCCGTGATTTACCAGAGCGGTTATCTCACGATAAAGGGATATGGCGAACGGTTCAAGACATATCAGCTCGGTTTCCCGAACATGGAGGTTGAGAACGGATTTGTAAAATATCTACTGCCGTTCTACACTCCGGTGAAGAAGAATCAAACCGATTTTTTCATTGAAAACTTCATCAATGATATAGAACGCGGGCGGCCCGAGGCCTTCATGCAGCGCATGCAGACACTGTTTGATGACACGAGTTATCAGATTGCGGGCCGCATGGAGATATATTTCCAGAACTCAATGTATCTCATTTTCAAGCTCCTCGGGTTCTATACCGAGGTGGAACGCGCCACAAGCCACGGACGCATCGACATCGTGATGAAGACCGACAGCTACATATATATAATGGAACTGAAACTCGACGGGACTGCCGACGAAGCGCTCCAACAGATAGAGACACGCGGATATGCCACTCCGTTTGCAACAGACGGACGCAAGATATACAGGATTGGCGTGAACTTCTCGTCGGCGACAAGGGGCGTGGAGGACTGGAAGATTGTGGAGTGAGCCGTCAGAACGCCTGCCGCCACGTGCATCCCTCCTTCCACCGCGAGCATCCATAGGCCGTCTTTCCCTTTATTACGGGCGCGCCGCAGAGCGGACACACCGCAGGAACGGCCGATGACGGAGCAGGAACGGCCGATGACGTAACAGGAACAGCCGATGGCTGAGTGGCAACGGCGGAAACGGCACTTGCCGGAACCGACGGTTTGGGTGCCGTCTTGGCCTTTGGCGCCATCTTTTTCTTCATGTCCTCCTCGGTCATTATCGTCACGCGACGGCTCGTGCTGTCGGCCAGCACGTCACGCACAATCTCGTCAATCTGCTGTTTCAGTTCCTCTATGAATTGGGCCGCGTCATACTTCCGGTGCTCAATGTCGCGCAGCTTCTTCTCCCATATGCCCGTAAGCTCGCAACTCTTGAGCAGCTCCTCGCGGATGATGCCTATCAGCTCAATCCCCGTTGGGGTGGCAATCAGATTCTTACGCTCACGCTTGATGTAGCGGCGCTTGAACAGAGTCTCTATTATGCTTGCCCGCGACGACGGGCGTCCGATGCCGTTTTCCTTGAGCGCGGCGCGCAGCTGCTCGTCTTCGACAAACTTTCCTGCCGTCTCCATGGCCAGCAGCAGTGTGGCCTCGGTGTAGAACTTGGGCGGCGTGGTCCACTTCTCCGTCAGACACGGCACGTGCCCGCCGCTCTCACCCTTCACAAACGGCGGCAGCGTGCGCTCCTCGTCATCCTTCTTCTGCTCGTCATCCTCGGCCTGGGTCTGCACGTCTTTGGCGTATACCGCCCGCCATCCGGCATCGAGGATGGTCTTTCCCGTCACCTTAAACTCCACGTCCTCCACCCGTCCCAGCACGGTGGTGGTGGCAAACTTGCAGTCGGGATAGAACACGCTGATGAAGCGCCGCGCCACCAAATCGTACACATGACGCTCCATATCCGTGAGGTTCATGGCCGGTACGCCGGTCGGGATGATGGCATGATGGTCGGTGACCTTGGACGAATCGAACACCTTTTTCGACTTTTTCAGCTTCGTGCCCACGAGCTGTTGCGTAAGCGGTTCATACCCCCGCAGCCCGCGCAGCGTGGCGTCGCACTTGGGGTATATGTCGTCGCTGAGGAACTGTGTGTCCACACGCGGGTATGTGGTCAGCTTCTTTTCGTAGAGACTCTGAATGGTGTTGAGCGTCATCTCGGCACTCATCGAGAACTTCCGGTTGCAGTCCACCTGCAGCGATGTCAGGTCGTAGAGATGCGGGGGTGCCTCGGTGCCGTTCTTCTTCTGCACGTCGGTCACGGTGAAAGGCTTGTCGGCGATGGTGGCGAACGACCGTTCGCCCTCCTCCTTCGACGCGAACTTTCCCTTGGTGGCCGTGAAGGTGGTGTCGCGGTACACCGTCGAGAGAATCCAGTAAGCCTCGGGCTTGAAGTTCTCTATCTCCTTCTGGCGGTTGACAATGAGCGCCAGCGTCGGCGTCTGCACGCGCCCTACGCTCAACACCTGACGGTTCTGCCCGTATTTAAGCGTATAGAGCCGCGTGGCGTTCATGCCCAACAGCCAGTCGCCGATGGCGCGGCTCAGTCCGGCAAGGTACAGCGGCTGATATTCCGCCTGGTCTTTCAGCGTCTGAAAGCCCTCGCGTATGGCCTCGTCGGTCATCGACGATATCCACAGACGGCGCACGGGACAGGTTGCTCCCGCCTTCTGCATCACCCACCGCTGTATGAGTTCTCCCTCCTGTCCGGCATCGCCGCAGTTGATTATGCCGTCGGCGGCCTGCATCAGCTTCTCTATCACGGCAAACTGCTTGTGTATGCGCTGGTCTTCGATGAGCTTTATGCCGAAGCGTTGCGGAATCATGGGCAGCGCGCTCAGGCTCCACCGCTTCCACATCGGGGTGTAGTCGTCGGGCTCTTTCAGCGTACAGAGGTGGCCGAAGGTCCACGTCACCTGATATCCGTTGCCCTCCATAAATCCTTCTCTCGACGCCGTGGCGCCGATGATGCGCGCTATGTCACGCGCCACACTCGGTTTCTCTGCTATGCAAACGATCATATTTTTTTAGGAGTTAAAGGAGTTTTTTTTAGGAGTTAAAGGAGTTTTTTAGGAGTTAAAGGAGTTAAAGGAGTTATCGCTCCCTGCGGTCGCTGAGGAGTTAAAGCCAATACCAACATAAAGGATTCGGTGTGAAAAGGATTCGGTGTGAGTCACTTTAATGTCTTAAAGACAGCCGCCTTGAAGTGCCAGTGGAAGCCTTTATGCTGCTATTGGCTTTAACTCCTGAGCGACCGCAGGGAGCGATAACTCCCTTTAACTCCTTAACTCCTTATTGAAAACTCCCTCCGGGAGTTTTCAATACCCCAGCCCCTCCCCCACGAGCACCACGGTATGGCGGCGTCGCGGCGAGTTGCGCAGGAAGTGGATATGGTTGCAGATGCACTCCGGCGAGTTGCAGTTGTGGCAAACGCCGTCCGTCTTGCACGGCGTATTGATGTCGAAGCGCGCCGTGTTGATGGGCGATGCCGTGGAACGGGCGCGCGCCAGAGCCGCATCCACCGTCTGCGCCACCTTGTTCAGGCCGATGACGAATATGACATGCTGCGGCCCGAAGGTGATGGCGGCCACGCGGTTGCCGTTGCCGTCGATGTTCACAATCACGCCGTCCTCGCTTATTGCGTTGGCACTCGACAGGTAATAGTCGGCGCGGAAAGCCTGCAAATATATCTCGACGGCCTCGGCGCGGTCTTTGGCCAGGTCGCGGTCGAGCAGGCGGTATCCCCCGTCGGCGTGCAGCGCGCGCGTAAGTCCCATGTCGCGCAGGGTCATCGAGCCTCCCCACGACACGGAGCTGCCGCGCGGTATCAGCCCCATCACCTTGGCTATGGCCTCCTCCGCCGTCGGACAGTAATAGGCATCCATGTTTCTTCGGTTCAGATTCTTTATCATACGCTGCGCCAGCAGTGCGTTTCTCTGTTCTGTCGGTGTCATATTCTTTATGGTTCGTTTGTTTGTCGGGATGCAAAATTAGGCAAAATCCGCGAGATAAAGTACAATGAGAGGGAGTTTTTCAAAACATAAACGTTTCGCCGCCGTTTTCACCTTACGTCCGCACCACTGTCCGCCACCAACATGCCACGCCCGGCGGCAGGGCACGGTCGCATTGCTGATATGTAAAGAAAACATGCCTAAAAAAGCGCCGACGGAAAATGACAGAATAGAAACGGGACAACGGTAAATACGCCGCCGAAAAGTGTACAGGCAGCATTATAACCGCAAAAAACCTATTTGACAATGCCAAAACCCCCATTTGGCAATGCCGAAAACCCCATTTGGCAATGCCAAAAAACCCATTTGGCAATGCTAAAGCCCCCATTTGGCAATGCTAAAACCCCCATTTGGCAATGCTAAAACCCCCATTTGGCAATCAAAAAGACCCCATTTGGCAATGGCATGAAGGGTGGAGACGGGGCGCGCGGGCGCCCTACAGACATAACACCTTATGAATCAGCACATTAAGTAAAAAGCGGAAATACGGGCATATTTCCGGCCAAAGACCTTTTATTTCAGAATATGCAAGATATGAGAGGTCTTTTGTACACTTTTTTACAACCGCCCGCAGCACGGCGAAACCGCAGCACGGCAACAAAATATGCACCCGCCATTCGTCTTTCTTCTTTTTTTAATGTAACTTTGTCCGCCGAAGAAAGAATACAGACAACAATACACCCAACCGATGAAACAATATTTGGACCTGCTCAACCGCATAATGACGGAAGGCACACGCAAGGGCGACCGCACGGGCACAGGCACGGTAAGCGTGTTCGGACACCAGGCACGGTACAACCTCGAAGACGGTTTCCCGCTGCTCACCACGAAGAAGCTGCACCTCAAGTCGATAATACACGAACTGCTGTGGTTCCTCAGCGGCGACACCAACGTGAAGTATCTGCAGGACAACGGCGTGAGGATATGGAACGAATGGGCCGACGAGAACGGCGAACTCGGCCCCGTCTACGGCCACCAGTGGCGCTCGTGGCCCGACTACAACGGCGGAACGATAGACCAGATAGCCGCCGTGGTGGACCAGCTGAAGCACAACCCCAACTCGCGGCGCATGATAGTGAGCGCGTGGAACGTGGCCGAAGTGGACAGTATGGCCCTGCCGCCGTGCCACACCCTGTTCCAGTTTTACGTGGCCGACGGCCGTCTGAGCCTGCAACTCTACCAGCGTTCGGCCGACACATTCCTCGGCGTGCCGTTCAACATCGCGTCGTACGCACTACTGCTACAGATGATGGCGCAGGTGACGGGGCTGCGCGCCGGCGACTTCATACACACCACCGGCGACACGCACCTCTATCTCAACCATCTCGACCAAGCCCGCCTGCAGCTCACGCGCACGCCGCGCCCGCTGCCGCGCATGGTCATCAACCCCGACGTGAAGAGCATCTTCGACTTCCGTTACGAGGACTTCCTTCTGGAGGATTACGACCCGTGGCCGCACATCAAGGCCGAAGTTTCCGTGTAATCCACAGCCCTTGCATCCCCCAAAAAACTGAAACCAATTTAATAAAAACCGGAAACAATTCAATAAAAAAACGGAAACAACTTTTATTATGACGATAACCATCATAGCCGCCGTGGCGCGAAACCGCGCCATCGGCCACAACAACAAACTGATATACTGGCTGCCCAACGACCTGAAACGCTTCAAGGCACTCACCACGGGACACACCGTTATCATGGGACGCAACACGTTTCTGTCGCTGCCCAAGGGGGCGCTGCCCAACCGCCGCAACATCGTGCTGAGCCGCACGGTGTCCGAATTTCCCGGATGCGACACTTACGCCTCGCTCGACGAGGCCCTCGCCCACTGCCGCGAGGATGAAGACATATATATAATAGGTGGAGCCTCGGTGTACGAACAGGCCATCAGCCGCGCCGACCGCCTCTGTCTGACGGAGGTTGACGACACTCCGGCCGAGGCCGACACATTCTTCCCGCCGTACGACGGATGGCGGGAGACATCGCGCGAGGAGCACGGCACCGACGAGCGTCACGCCCAACGGTATGCCTTTGTGGATTATGAGAGAGAGTAATCCATACAGGCCGGAGCTGTATAAGAATTATGAGACAACACACGGTAGGGACATATTCTTGTATTTGTCCGCCAAATAATTATTGAATATCAATATGTTACGGGCGGACAAATACAAGAATATGTCCCTACCGTGTGTTGTCTCAGTATTTTGATACAGTCGTTTTCCTCCATGTCTCATTTGCTTTTCTATTTGTAACATGCGGGCCTTTGCCGTACATATTTAAAAACATCTGCTACATCGGCGATAATACACAATTATCTTTTGCAGTATCTTTGTTCTTAAACATCAGCACTTTGTTGAACGGACATCAGCACACTGTTGAACGGACATCAGCACCTTGCTGAACAAACATCGGCAATAATACAAAACAAAAGCATTATGTATATCAGAAAAAGACTGATGGCAATGACACTGGCAATAGCGTCGGCAACAGCCATCTGGGGACAAGACCCCAACTTTTACGTGTTCCTCTGCTTCGGACAGTCGAACATGGAGGGAGCAGCCAAACCGGAACCGCAGGACATGGAGAACGTGAGCGAGCGGTTTCTGATGATGGCCGGAGTGGATGACAACGGCAGAAACCGCAAGACGGGCGAGTGGTACAGGGCGCTGCCGCCGCTGTGCCGGCAGAACACCGGGCTGACACCGGTTGACTATTTCGGGCGCACGCTGACGGCACGGCTGCCGGAAAACGTGCGTGTGGGAGTGATCAACGTGGCCATAGGCGGCTGCCACATCGACCTGTTCATGCCGGACAGCGTGACAAGCTACGTGAAGAAAGCCCCCGACTGGATGACGGGCATGCTCAAGGCTTACGACAACGACCCTTACAGGCGGCTGATAACGCTGGCCCGCAAGGCGCAGAAAGACGGTGTGATAAAGGGCATACTGCTGCATCAGGGAGAGTCGAACACGGGCGACCCACTGTGGGCGCAGAAGGTGAAGACGGTGTACGACAGGATGCTCGGCGACCTCAACCTCAAGCCCGAAGAGGTGCCGCTGCTGGCCGGCGAGACGGTGCAGGCAGGCGGCGAGGGACGCTGCATAAGCATGAACAGGCAGATTGACGCGCTGCCGCAAACCATACACACGGCGCAGGTGATAAAGTCTGACGGATGCACCAACGCCGCCGACAAGCTGCACTTCGACGCCGAGGGCTACCGCGAGATGGGCCGCCGCTACGGCGAAAAGATGCTGGCACTGCTCGGCTACGAGACATACCGCTCCGTAACCGTTCCCGACGATGCCGCAACGGCAGAGACGGCCATTGCCAAAAGCGGTTTTCCGAAGACCGACAGCAGCCGCCGCGCCTACTTCAGCATATCGGCTCCGCTGGCAAAACACGTGCAGGTGGACATCTGCGGAAAGAAATACGACATGGTGCGCGACGATAAGGGAACATGGACCGGCGTAAGCGACCCGCTCGCGGTGGGCTTCCACTACTACTTCTTCATCGTCGACGGCGTGCAGGTTTCCGACCCCGCCACCGACACTTTCTTCGGATGCTTCCGTCAGGCGAGCGGAATCGAGATTCCCGAAAGCGCCGACGGCGACTACTACCGCCCGCAGGCAGGCGTGGAACACGGTCAGGTGCGCTCCATCTTCTACTATGCCGCGGCCACAAACGAGTGGCGTCACGCCATGGTTTACACTCCCGCCGAATATGAGAGCAAGAAGAAACAGAAGCAACGCTACCCCGTTCTCTACCTGCAACACGGCATGGGCGAAGACGAAACGGGCTGGAGCAAACAGGGACGCATGCAGCACATCATGGACAACCTGATAGCATCGGGCAAGGCTGTGCCCATGATTGTTGTGATGGAAAGCGGCGACGTGAAGACTCCCTTCCGCGGAGGCGACAACCGCGCGGGCCGCAGCGACTACGGGGCAACGTTCTGCAAGGTTATCGTACAGGACCTCATACCTTACATCGACTCCCATTTCCGCACACTCACCGACCGCGACAACCGCGCCATGGCCGGACTGTCGTGGGGCGGACACCAGACATTCGACGTGGTTATGGCCAATATGGACAAGTTTGCGTGGATGGGCGGCTTCAGCGGAGCCATCTTCGGACTCGACATAAACACCACCTACGACGGCGCGTTCAGCCGTCCCGACGAGTTCAACGGCAAGATTCACCGCCTCTTCCTCAGCTGCGGCTCGGAGGAGAACTTCGGCACCGGCAAGCTCGTAAGCGACCTGCGCGGCGCCGGCATCAACGTCGACTACTACGTATCGCCGGGCACCCATCACGAGTGGCTCACATGGCGGCGCTCACTGCGCGAGTTCATCCCGTTGTTGTTCAAGAAGAAATAAGAAGGGAAATGAGTGCAAGACAAATTAAGTTTCTGTATAAGAAACCCACGGGCAACCGTCTGTGGGTTTCCAAGATAATAAGGGTGTGGGCCGTATGTGCCGCATCACTGTTCACCGTAACCGTTGCCTGCGCGCAAGATTCTACATTCTGCATCGCCAAAGACGGCCGTACCGCGACGATAGTTGTCGACGGACAAGACTGGAAGGGCGTCATCCGGGCAGCCAGAGACTTGGGCGACGACATCGGGAAGGTGACCGGAAAGGCGGATTCTGTAATGACCGCCGGCGACACGAAACAGATACCCCACGGTTCAATCATCATAGGAACCATCGGCAAGAGCAAGCTCATCGACAGGCTTGTAAGGCAGAAAAAGATAGACACAGGCAAGGTAAAGGGACAGTGGGAGTCGTTTGTCATCGACATTGCCGACGGCAATCTCGTGGTGGCGGGCAGCGACAAGCGCGGCACCATCTACGGTATCTACACCATAAGCGAGCATATCGGCGTGTCACCGTGGTACTGGTGGGCCGACGTACCCGTAAGGCGGCAGTCCCAACTATACTGGGACAAGGGCCGTTTCGTGCAGCCATCGCCCAAAGTGAAGTACCGCGGAATATTCATCAACGACGAATGGCCGTCGTTCGGAGGATGGGCGACAGAACATTTCGGCGGATTGAACTCAAAGATGTACGCACACCTGTTCGAGCTTCTGCTGCGTCTGAAGGCCAACTACCTGTGGCCCGCCATGTGGGCAACGGCCTTCAACGAAGACGATGCTGACAGTCCGCGGCTGGCCGATGAATACGGCATCGTGATGGGCACCTCGCACCACGAACCCATGATGCGCTCGCACCGCGAATATCTGAAGCGGAAAGACGAGGTGGGCCCATGGGACTATGCCTCGAACAAGGCGCGCATCGACAGGTTCTTCCGCGAGGGCATGGAGCGCAACAGGGCTTACGACAATCTGGTGACCATAGGCATGCGCGGAGACGGCGACGTGGCGATGGGCAAAGGCGACGATGCCGAGAACATGAAGACACTGTCGGATGTGGTAAAAGGTCAGCGGAAGATAATAAAAGACATCTACGGCCGCCCCGACGCCGTGCCGCAGCTGTGGGCCATCTTCACTGAGGTGCAGCGTTACTACGATGCCGGTTTCACCGTGCCGGATGACGTCACCCTGCTGCTTTGCGACAACAACTGGGGCTACATCCGCCGCATAGGACGCGACTTCGAGCGCAAACGCAAGGGCGGGCTCGGCCTGTACTATCATATCGACATGAACGGCGGACCGTGGAACGACCGCTGGGTGAACACCACAACCATCCCCAAACTGCGCGAACAGCTGAACCTGGCATACCGGACCGGTATAGACCGCATCTGGATTATCAACGTGGGCGACCTGAAACCGAAGGAAGTGCCCATTGATTTCATCATGCACTATGCGTGGAATCCCGATGCCGTGAAGGCCGGAGACGAGCGGCAATGGCTTGAAGACTTTGCCCGCAGTGCCTTCGGAGAGGCGTTTGCCAAAGAGGCGGCCGACCTCATCGCCGGATATACCAAGTATAATCTGTGGCGAAAGGCCGAAGTACAGGTGCCGGGAATATTCAATCATGAGGAGATGGCCCGCACAGACAGCCTGTGGCTCTCGCTTGCAAGCCGTGCGGAAACGCTGCGTACGAAGATTCCCGCCGAAGCGCAGGACGCCTTCTATCAGCTGGTTTATTATCCGGTTGTGGCCAGTGCCGGAGTGGCTTTGCTCTACAATGCCGCCACACGCGGCAACTCTCCCCTCGTCGAACAGTTGATGGACCGCGACAAAATGTTGGGCGAACACTATCACCGGATAGCCGGAGGAAAGTGGAACAAGATGATGCAGGACAACCATATCGGCTACACCCAATGGTCGATACCCGACAAGAACACCAATCCCACCACCCTTTCCTTCAACACCGACCACATTGCCGGCGGCACGGCTCCCACCAGTGAATACCACATCGCCGCATGCCGGTATGACCGCCGGAGCGACGGCCGCGGTGCATCGTGGATGTTTCTGCCCGATCTCGGGCGTGGCGCGGGCTGCATGGGCAGCAGCGACGTGACGGTACAGAACAGCGGTGCCTCGCTGGAGTATGACATTGACCTCTCGACGCAGTCCGTCGCCATAGGTATTCTGCCCACACAGGATGTCCATCCCGCCCGCGGGCTCCGGCTCGGAGTGCAGATTGACGACCGTCCGATGCTGACAGTGGATGCGCGTCAGGGATTTTTCGACCTGTTTCAGGAATATACTCCAAAGAATCTCGCCCAATCCAAGGTGCTGAAACCACTGCCCCCAGCGGGCAATCTCGCTCTAAGCGGTTACTGGAAAGGCAGGATGCTGCCCCGGCGTTCCGAGGTTTTCGACAATCTCCGATGGCTCAATGTCACGCTTCCCGGCGTAAGTCCCGGCAGACACACGCTGAAACTCATAATGATTGACCCCGAAATCGTTGTCGAACAGATTGCCGTCAATCCGGATAACAACCATTACAGTTATTTCGGCAAGTAACGTTCATACAAGACAACACTTCATTTCATAACGTCCGTTATGGCGTCACGACACTGCTCCATAAGCCACTTGGGCGTGCTCGTGGCGCCACAGATGCCTACGGTGCGTATGCCCTCAAGCCATTCTGACCGTATTTCGTCAGGCCCTTCGATGAGGTGGCTGTTGGCGTTCACGCGCAGACACTCGTTGAAAAGCACCTTGCCGTTACTGCTCTTGCGTCCGCAGACAAAGAGAATGAGGTCGTGGCGGGTGGCAAAGGTGCTGATGTTAGGCATGCGGTTGGCCACCTGACGGCAGATGGTGTCGAAGCTGCGGAATGTGGCCGAGGGTGAGATGTGGCTCTGTATGTAGTCGATTATGCGGTGGAACTCGTCGAGCGACTTCGTTGTCTGCGAGTAAAGGTAGATATCGCGGCCGAAGTCGAGCTTGGCAACATCGTCAAACTGCTCTATCACTATGGCGCGGCTCTCCGTCTGCCCCACAAGTCCGAGCACCTCGGCATGGCCCTTCTTGCCGAAAATCACTATTTGGGAGGGAGCCCCCTCCGGCTCCCCCAAGGGGGGAAAGACGGGAGATGTGCCACCCGTGGAACGCGATGATTCATACTGCGCCTTGATGCGGCGCTGCAACTGCAGCACCACGGGGCACGTGGCGTCTATTATCTCTATATTGTTGCGGCGTGCAAGCTCGTATGTTTCGGGTGGTTCGCCGTGGGCACGCAACAGCACTTTCACGTCGTGAAGCCGCCGCATGTCATCGTGGTTGATGGTTATCAGCCCCATGCTGCGCAGACGCTCGCACTCCATACCGTTGTGCACGATGTCGCCGAGGCAGTAGAGTGTCTTGCCCCCGGACAGTTCTTCCTCCGCTTTCTTTATGGCAGTGGTCACACCAAAGCAGAATCCGCTGCCGCTGTCGATTTCTATTTGTAACATTGTTTCTTAAGAAGTTAAAGGATTTTTTCAGGAGTTAAGGAGTTAAAGGGAGTTATCGCTCCCTGCGGTCGCTAAGGAGTTAAGCCACATGCAGCATAAAGTATAGTTTCTTCGTTCATATACAACTTATATTTAATTAATAGAATGATAATGAAACTTTTATATTGCATTTGGCTTAACTCCTTAACTCCATTTTACTCCTTAACTCCTTAAAAAGGCTCCGCCCGCGTTAAAATACCTGTCCAGCAAGTCCTTTGCCGCCATGAAACTGGTCTTCTCGCCGGCAAGAACGATGCGCTCCGCCTCCTGAAGGCGCGCCTGTATGTCGGGATTGTTGTAGAAGTGGCTGCGCAGATGCTCATTGATAGTCTCGTACATCCAGTATTTGCTCTGCTCGTTACGGCGGTAGTCGAAGTAGCCGTTGGCCTTTACGAAGTCGATATACTCGTACACCATGTCCCAAATCTCCTTTATCCCCGTACCGTAGAATCCGCTGTAACAGAGCACGCGCGGCGTCCATCCGCTCTCCGGCTGCGGGAAGAAATGGAGGGCGTTGCGGAACGATGTGGCCGCCATGTGGCACTTGTCCACATTCTCTCCGTCGCACTTGTTGATGACAATGCCGTCGCTTATCTCCATAATACCGCGCTTTATGCCCTGCAGCTCGTCGCCCGTACCGGCCAACTGGATGAGCAGAAAGAAGTCAACCATCGAGTGACAGGCCGTCTCGCTCTGCCCCACACCCACGGTCTCCACGAATATCTTGTCGAATCCGGCGGCCTCGCAGAGGATGATTGTCTCGCGTGTCTTGCGGGCTACACCACCCAACGACCCCGCCGAGGGGCTGGGACGGATGAACGACGACGGGTGCTGGGCGAGCTTCTCCATGCGTGTCTTGTCGCCGAGGATGCTGCCCTTGGTGCGTTCCGAACTGGGGTCGATGGCGAGTACGGCCAACTTTCCGCCGTGTTCCCTGAGCACATGTATGCCGAACTCGTCGATGCTGGTCGACTTGCCGGCACCCGGCACCCCGCTGATGCCCACACGTACCGACCGCCCGCTGTGCGGAAGGCACTTCTCTATCACCTCCTGCGCCTTGGCGCGATGGTCGGGATTGACACTCTCGACGAGCGTTACGGCCTGGCTGAGCACGGTGACGTCGCCGCGCAATATGCCTTCCACCATCTCTGCGGCGGACAACTCGCGCCGGCGGTAACGGTTTCGTTTGAGATACGGATTTATTATCGACGGCTGTTCCACGCCCCCATTGACGGTCAGCCCCTTATACTCAGCATTGTTTTCCGGATGTTCCATATTCCTTGATTTTATAAAAAGACGATAGGATTATTTACTCTTACCTCTCCGTTCTTAATTCTTACTCAAAACTTTATGTAGGTAATCATACCTCTTCACTCATCACTCTTCACTCTTCGTTCTTCCCTCTTCACTCTTTGACATTAACCTTTATCACCACCTTCGCCTTGTCCGGGTCGTTGGTAATCATGAGCACACGAGGCTTGGAACGCTGTTTCTCCAGCTCGTCACGCAGGGCGGTAATCTTCAGTTTTGTCGACTCGCCGGGCTTGAGCTCGCGTTTGCCCAACGTAACTTTCAGGCCGGCCGTGAACAACTGCAACGACGATATCTTCAAATCGGTACGGCCGTTGTTGGTAATGATTATCTGCCCGCTCTTCTTCGACTTGCCGTCGAAAACGAAATCGAGCGATTCCGCCGACAGCGACATCTTCGGTCCGTACAGCTTCTGCGCGTCTGTCATGCCGTCGAAGTTGGGCAGCAGTACCGCCGACACGGGCAGCTCGTTGTCGCTGCTCACCTTCTCGCCGAGGTTGCTTGCCACATATACGGATGTCTGGGTGAGTCCGTAATCGTGCAACTTCGAGGAATGGAGCATCACCGATATCTTTCCGGAGTGTCCCGGCGACAACTGCTCGGGCGTGACAATGGCCGAAAGGTAGGGCGGCAGGTGCATCATCGTGGGGGTGAACACCGTGCTGCCCACATTCATTATACGAATATCCTGCACCGGATTCTCCCCCTTGTTCACATCGTCAAACTCCAGTTCGTTGCGGTCGAGCAGCAAATCGCCCATCGCAAACGGATAAGATGCGGCATTGTCCTTAAGCTCGGCCATCACGACACCGGTCATATTGACATACAGCGGTTCCTTGCTGCCGTTGCTCACTATGCGCATGCTCTTGTCGAAATGGCCGAGCTGGCGCGCGTCGTACGTCAGCTTCATCACAAACTTGTCGCCGGCCGCAATATCCTTTTTGGGATATTCCACCGCGGTACACCCGCAACTTGTCCTCACATCCGTTATCTTCAACTTGCGGTTGCCCTTGTTGCGCATCTCGAAAACGGCCGTTATCGGCCTGTTGTATGCCACAGGTCCGCAGTTGACGGTGGTCTTGGTCACCTGAAGCCGCTGCGCCGACACAGGCAGCATTGCCATCATAAGCAGCGATGTTATAATTGTCTTCCTGTTCATTTTATAGTATCTGTTTCTTTATTTCACAGTTATTGTCTGCGACTTTGCCGTGGCGCGGTACTCCGGAGCGTACGCACATCCGGCGGTACACGTGCCCGTTTCGTATGTTCCGGCGCGGTCGATATGATATTCGGTCTCTATGACACGCCTGCCCTTCGGCATGCGGTCGAAGTAATAGTTGGTGGTATTGTCCTTGGGCGAACAGTACATGCCGCCACGATAACCGCTCAACTGTCCCACCGGCTCCATGCAGGCGGCACGGCGGTCGACAACCTGCACGAAGTCGAGGTCGCGGCTTGCCTCTACGGTGATGCGCACAACGATGCGGTCGCCCACGGAGAGCGCTGCCTTGTCGGCACTCTTGTAAGTCTTGTCTCCGGTCTTCACCAGCACCTCACGCTTCACGTTTATGCCGCTGCCCGTGCCCTTTATGTCCGATGACTTCTGCATGAACTGGGCGTAGACGGCACCCCACGATGTGCCATCGGAGGTCTTCTCGGCCGTGAACGTCTTTCCCTTCGGCGCGTCGACAACGGTCTTCACATATCCCAAACCGGCTGTGGCCTCGGGCGTGGCGAGCTTCCGTCCGTCGATGGCAAGCACGCTCTGCTCCCGCGCGGCCAGCGCCTTCGTGTTGTCGAAGAGGAACGCATAGACGGCATCGACACTGTTCACAGGCGTATCCCAGGCCTGGGTGCGCTTCTCCTGAAGCAGCCAGCGGCGCATCTCGTCGACGGTCTGGCGGTCTTCGGGCGTTACTGTGGCTATGGCCTCCAGTGCCGCCACCTCGGTGGGAATACGGTAGTCGCGCCACGAGTACGCCGCACGGCGGGTGTCATAGTAGCGTCCCATCTCTTCGGTGTACACCGTATATTCCTTCAGGCTCCTCACATACTCGCGGCTCTTCTGCCCCTCTCCGTGTTTGGCAAGGATGATGGCGGTAAGCGCCTTCTCGTACATTGTCTGCCCAGCAATGTCTTTCTTCAGCAGGGCGATGAGATAGTTGCATGCCGACTGCACCGATGCCGAACGGCTGCGGCCGTCGACAGCCCTGAGATAAAGGTACTGCAGCGTCGTGACACCGGGGAACGAGGGCTTCACGCCCTTGCGTTCGTCGTTCCTCATCCGCTCCACGTCCTTCACAATCTCCTTGTCCATATAGCCTATGGCCGACGCAAGCATCTTCTTTGTGGCCTGCTGCGTGCCTGTCATTGCGTTCAGGCGGACGAGCGTCTGGGCTATCTCCACCGTCATGTACATGCTTCCGTCCATGCCCGGACACCAGCTCCACGAACCGTCGGACAGCTGCAGCCGTGCCAGTTTGTCTGCGGCCACGGCACTGCGGCTGGCCGTCATCGACTCGTTGAAGAAGTCGGCGAGCCGCTGTTTCTGCTCCGTCTCGCGACCGGCATCGGCCACCCACGGTGTTTCCGCAAGCACGATGTCCTTCAGCGGGGCGTTCTTTTCGAGACTGCTCATGAGCGAAGTCTCCGTGCCGCGCTCCATCCGCCAGCGGTCGAACACGGTCTTCACAGCGGGATTGGCGCCCACAATACTTCCGGCTATGGTGTTGGCGTAGAGCGCAGTGGCCTGCTCGACGGCGTTGTCATCGCGCGGCGTGCCCATCGAAGGCAGTGCCTGCACCATCATCCAGGCCGGATTGTTGGTGTATTCCACCGTCAGACGGCCGTTGCGGCTCTTGGCGGGGAACAGTTTCGATATGTCTACCGTCTTCGTGCCCGGTCCGTTCTGCGTGAACGGCACCGTCACCGTCACCTGCTCCGCGTCGGGAAGTATCGGAAGATAGTGCTGCTCGCCGTCGCTGAAGGTCTTGCCGGCAGCGGTGATGCGGCACACCAGCAGACTGTGTGCGCCGTCGGGCGTATAGCTGAACTTGACAACAGACGTGCTGTCGGGGCTGACATTGAAGTCGAACGACTGCGAATAAACCTCGCGGTCGGTCTCCGGGTCGACAAGAACCATGCGGGCCTTGCCCCGGGCCGCAGCCGTTCCGGTGTTGAAGATGCGAGCCTGTATCTGCGCCTTGTCGCCCACACGGACGAAGCGCGGCACGTTGGGCTGCAACATTATCTCCTTTGCCGCCACGGCCTCGCCGCCGATGATGCCGCTCATCATGTCGGCCGTGTGGGCCATTCCGATGAACCGCCATGTCGTGAGCGAGCCCGGCAGGGTGAACGAGAGGCTCACCGTACCGTCCTTGTCGGCAAGCAGAGCCGGATAGAAGAACGCCGTCTCGTCAAGATTCTCGCGCATCTGCACTTCCTGACCGCCAACACCGGCACCTTCATCCGCAGCGTCAGCCGCGGCCTCTTCGGCCTCCTCCTTGGCAGGCGCGCCGTTTCTCATCTTGAGTCCGCCTATTGTTCCTCCCGACGCTGCCATTACCGGAGCATAATCGGCCATATCGGCCTTGGCGGCAACCTTCACCTCGTCGCGCAACACGGCAGACTGTTTATACATCCTGCTGCTCTCCGCCATCGTTGTCAGCACCTGCCCAAATCCGTAATATGAGCCGGGGAAAAGACTGTGGTCGAAGCGGCTCGGGGCAAACGCCTTCCACGAAAGCGACTTCCACGAGGCCGTGCCGTAGAACGACGCGCCAGAGAAAGAGGGGCCATTCATGTTCACATACGGCACATTGAGCCACACCGAAGGGCTGAAATGCCAGTCGTGGCGGGCTATCTGGTCGAGCGACTTGTCGTAGAGCGTGGCCATGAGCTGCGCGTCGGCGGGCGTTCCGTCGGGTTTGAGCACGGTCATGCGCCACTCCTCTTTCTGCCCGGGAGTGAGACGGTCGCGGAACGTTGTCCACTTCATCTTCAGCTGCTTGTCAGGAACAGGGCGCCGTATGGTGACATTATATGTATGGCACTCGCCGTTCTTTACCCACGCAAACACCATGGACAAGCCGTTGCCAAACTTCTCGTCATACGTGAACTTGCGGTTTATCAAGGCATTGCTGATGTCGGTGCGGCCGCTCTCAACGATGGTGTTGCCCGACACAATGGTGTAGATGACGTGCACATCCTTGTCCGACGAGCCCACCTGAAGCGTCACGGGACCGCCGTCACGCGGGAACGACTCCGCCGAAACGTAGAACCAGTCGCGGGTGTCGGTGGGGGGCACTGTGTCGTCGAGGCCGAAAACGACGAAGTCCTGCTCCAGCGTGTCGGTCTCACATACGGCCACAAGCCGGTGCCGGCCCGAGGCAAGCCGCCCGTCAAAGGCAAAGGCATTGCCCGTGCGGGCGTTCTTCCATTCGCCGTCGCCAATGCGGAAACGCACGTCGGCATCTACATTGATGCCCGCCGCATTGCGCAGGGTGAACGTCAGCGTCTTCAGGCTGTCGGCCAGAATCTTCTCCGGAACATCGCTCGTGAGCACTGTGGTGCGGCTGCCGAGCGGTATGCTCATGCTCCCGCTGTGGCTCTCGCCGCCCATGTCTGTAACGTCGGCATCAACCACGAAGTTGTAGAACACCGGCATCTTGCGGTTTGCGGCAGCCACGGCATCGTCGGGCAACACCACCGGTACGTCGACGGCAAAAGCTCCGTCGGCTCCCGTCGTGGCGGTTCCTGTAAACACAGTCTCGCCCGAAGCGGGATAATATGATGACATTCTGTCGTACATGCTGCAACAGCGCCACCACAACGCCACGTTGCGCCTTACGGTATACCGCACCGCTGCGCCCTGCACCGGCACGCCGGCGTATGTCAAGGCCTTCGCCCTGACCGTCAGGGTGTCGCCGTTCTTGTACTTTTCGTTTATCTCGGGGAACTCCACGCGGAACGTGGGGCGCTTGTACTCCTCCACCCGCACCGCCGATGACGAGCCGTTGACCACTACCGTGAACATGCCGTTGAGCGCGCCCACGGGCAGTGTGAAGTCGGTGGAACAGGTTCCGTACTTGTCGGTGGTGAGCTCGCGCTCCTCCACCACCTTGTGGTTGGCGTCGCGAAGCACGGCCTTCACCGTCTTTCCCGCCACGGCCTTGTGGTCCACCGCGCCGGCGGGTTCATAGACAACGGCCGCCACGTGCACAGTCTGTCCGGGGCGGTAGATGCGCCGGTCGGTGAACACGTCGGTCGACTCGCCGCGATTTCTGTTTTCTCTATAACTGTTGTATCCGGACCACTCCCGATATATAGGATTGGCCTTGTCCTTATCCGTATATGCAAATATCTCTTGTCCGTAATGTGCGTTCGGCAGCTTGCAGACGGCCTCACCGTTGGCGTCACACGTCAACGTGAACGTCGCGTCGGCCTGTCTGCGGCCCATGCCCTTCACCCGGACCTTAGCCCCAGGCAGCGGCTGTCCCGTGGTGGCGTTCACCACCACATAGCGCATCGAATCGCCCGGCAGGGGATTGACCACGCAGTAGACATCGCTCACGTAGTACATGCGGCGCTCGGTAGTAGTGGCCGGCACGGTCTGTAACTCCACCATGTAGACGCCCACAGGCAGCGGGCCGAGCGTCAGCGAGTCGCCGAACGTCTGCCAGTCGGGGCGCGACATGTACGTGCGCACCTGCCGTTTGTCGGGCAGAGCCGTGAGAAGCGGCTTCAGACGGCGGTAGTCATTATTGTTGGCGGGCGTGCCGCTATAGTCGCCGCCCACCGCAGCACGGTATACGTTCATCGTCAGCGACGTGATGTTGCGCAGGTTGTCCAGCCGTATCGTCTGACTGACACCCGGCTCCACCTTGCCTTTCTCCATATACGCCGCAAACTGCGACGCCGTGAGTTCGCGTTCGGCATTGCGCAGATAGTTTGCCCGCTGCCATCCGCCCCACTTGTCGAGGGCGCGGCGTATGAAGGCGACTTTGTCTTCCGCCGTCACGTCGGGGCACTCCTGCATGTAGTCGTACCGCTCTATGGCCACCTCGCAAGCCACATCGAGGTCGCCGAAGACATGGATGACGGAGTCGAGCGAGTTGATGTATTCCGACTGCTTGTGGCTCTTTCCCACTGTCGGCCTGCCGTGGCGCAACAGCTCGAGGGCCGAGATGCACGTGGCCCGGCGCATGCCGGTGGTCTTGTACCAGTTGAGCATGGTCTCAAAATCTTCTGTCTCGTAGCCCAAAACGCTGAGCATGTCGCCGCCGAAAACAGAGGCGTTGTATCCCTTTTCCACCAGCGGCTCATAGCCGGTGGTCTTTGCCGCCGCCAGTTTCCCGGGATTTGCCATCGCCAGCCGGCGGTAGCGCGCGGCCACGGTGTCGCTCCCCTCGCCCATACGGCGTGCATTGTCGGTGTATATCCGGTAGAGCACGGCGGCATAGACGGCCTGTGTCACGCCGTCAGGCTCTGTGCGTTGCCTGGCTTCCATCCGCCTTACGGCGGGCATGAGCGAGTCGGGCGACACGACGGCCTGCACGGCCATGCCCTTCAGTTCGGCCTTTATCAACTGGCCGTACGCCTTTTCGCCGGCGGCCTTATCGGCTATCTTACGCAGAACGTCGAACTGTGTCTTCGGCAGATCCTTCTTTTCTGCCGTCCGTTCCTGTGTCCACAATGCCGTGTATGTCTGCGCGGCAACTGTCAGCGGCAGCAACAGCATGGCCGCAAGTGTTATTTTCCGTATATTTCGCATGATCATATTCTTTTTGTTTCCTGTTTATTGTTTCATTACATTTCCGTAAGACATGTCAAGCATGATGTATTCATAAACATCATATTGAGACAACAAAGATAAGACATTTATCCCACAAAGCAAAGCTTTTTCACTGTCATAAAGCATGTTTTCCATTTTTTTAATGTGTAAGACGGCAAATCAATCCTGTGGCGGGGTAAAAACGACCGGATGTGAAGCCACAGGCCATGTCCGTACACGCGTCGGACGGTCAGGCATTTCACACCCTTTGGGTATATCCCGACCAAAGAAAGAAACGATGAAACGCGCACTCTGAAATATCATTACTTTAACGTATGTTAAGCGACACCCTGACCGCCATTTCTGCACTACGGCGCGAAATACGCGATTTTTCGCAAAAATGGGGAGCGCTGACAGTCAGGATGTTACGCGAATGTTAATTTGTAAACATAGCAGAGAGGCCTCTTTTACACTCCAATTAGGCCGTAATTGCATTGCGGTTAGGCCGTAGTTGCAATGCAAGTACGGCCTAACCGGAGTGTAAGGAGGGCCTAAAGGCAAGTCCGGGGCCCCAAAACGGTGTTTCAATAAGGCAAAAAAGGCCTTGTCGTCTCTCTATTTTGAGAAAAAAGAAATGTTAAATTTTCGACATTTCCATTACTTTTTAATATCTCTTAACGCGGCATCCGGAAATTCAATCACGACTCCGCCCATACGCAAAAAGTCATTCCCGCGGCCGTACGGAGGACCGGGCGGTACCCTTGCATCCGGGACATTTGCCCGTTCCACCGCAGTTGCGGCAATCGACAAAGCGCCCACCGTCTTGCGACATGACATAATTGCGTTTGTTTCCGCCGCATGCCGCACACACTCCCGAACCGTCGCAATGGGCGACATCGGCAGGAGAGGTCTTGCGGCACGGCACGGCTGCCAACCGGAATGTCCGCACATTCGCTGTCGTGTCGGCCACGGCCGGTGCCAAAGTGTCTACCGCCGATGTGTCGGAAGGGGAGACAACACGCATAACCGAGTCGCCCACCATCTCTATCTTCACGCCCTCCACCGTCTTCAGCGAGTCGCGAATACGCTCCATCCGCTCCTTCTGCATCTTCTTGATAGCACGGCTGGACTTTATTCCCACATATATTCCATAGCCTATCGCAGCCGGCGGATAACTTGTCCAAAACGGCATTTTATCACCTTTTTCCTTCTTCTGCTTTTTCTTCTTCTTTTTCTTGCCTTTCACAACCACGCTGTCGGCACCGGCACACGCAGTGTCAGCTGCCGCCACGACCGCCGAATCACAAGACAACGTAAACTCCGACGGCAACGGCGGACGCACGCCCGGCGCTGACAACAAAGACGACAGGGAGGGCACGGCCACAAACACTGTCAACAACGACAACACAGTCAAACTCTTTATTACATTCATTTTCATTAGTTTTATATATCACACTATTTCGTCAAGCCTATTGTCAAAGTGAACTTTTCCGGACATTTCCATAACAAAACAATTTGTAGGGCTAAGCGAAAAAACGTGCATAAACATGAATCTTAGATAAAAATATGTACCGCAAAGATAGGCATTAAACATTCAAAATCCAAAAATCTTATAAGTTTTTTGGATTCAATTCCAAAATTATTATAAGATTTTTGGATTTCATTCCAAAATTATTAAGGTCAGAACAGATTGAGACAAAAGGATAACACTGCTTCATTATCCGTCAAAACACAGCAGCAATCCTTTTTATCTCCTGCAATTTCTTCAGAAAAGACTTGTCACGCTTGACGGTAAGCATGTCATAATCGTTCTGCAAGCCCATCAGGATATGGGCAGGAACGCCCAATGCCGCCTCACAGAGTAAGGCAAACTTGGGGTTTACAGACCGTTTACCATTCACGATGTCGTTAAGCACCGTGTATGACACTCCCATCTCAGCAGCAAGCCGGCGTTGGGAAACACCACGACATTCAATCTCGTCTTTCAGCAACTCGCCGGGATGTGTCGGTTCAAACGGCTCCACGTTGTTGGCTATCATATCCGGACTTACGCCTGCTATCTCTATCATAGTTGCAGTTATTTATAATGGTTTGACAATTCTATTCAACCTTTCTCCCACTGTCCTCATATCTTACAGGCAATCGTCCGGCGGTAAATCACCGTCTGCACCGCACCGCGCGAGGCGAGATAGAGCGTCATGGCGAGCCACAGGGCATGGTTGCCGAGCGACGGACTGAGGCCGAAGAAGGTGGCGAAGAAGACTGCGGCGGATATGGCAAGTGACACGAGCATGCCCCGGGTGGCGGTGACACCGATGAAGATGCCGTCCCACACGAAGGCGGCCATGCTCGACAGCGGTATGACAAGCGCCCACGGGAAATAACCGGACGAGGCACTGATGACAGCCTCATCGTCGGTAAGCAGGCGCAGGAACGGCGTTCCGCCAACGGCATAGACAACGGTAAAGGCCACGGCCATCAGCAGCCCCCAAAGGAAAAGCCGCCTGACGGTGTCGCGGAAAGCCCCGCCGTTGCGCGCCCCGTAGTATCGTCCGCCGAGCGCCTCACCCGCATTGGCAAAGCCGTCCATGACATAAGAAAAGAGCAGGAAGAGCTGCATCAGCACCGTGTTGACCGCCAGGATGACCGCCCCCTGGCGCGCTGCGGCGGCTGTCTCTTATACACATCTCCGAGCCCACGAGACTACGCTGCATCTCGT
>ENA-OYXU01000174-OYXU01000174.1-human-gut-metagenome-genome-assembly--contig:-NODE-174-length-27308-cov-5.582064_pt1 | contig 27308 bp, 21 predicted proteins | sample MGYA00243243_ERZ653435 | MGnify/ENA primary metagenome ERZ653435 (study PRJEB26926, sample SAMN06165113) | human gut metagenome | biome: ENVO:00009003; feature: ENVO:2100002; material: ENVO:00002003... | reverse complement strand
GCGAAGCTCAACGGGCTTGGTGATAGCCTCTTTATATGTTACCTGCGGACGGCCCTGGTTGCACTCTACCTTGAACTCACGACGCAGACGGTCGATGATGATGTCGAGGTGAAGCTCGCCCATACCCGAGATAACGGTCTGGCCGGTCTCTTCGTTGGTCTGAACGCGGAATGTTGGGTCCTCCTCGGCGAGTTTCTGCAGGCCGACACCGAGTTTGTCGAGGTCTTTCTGAGTCTTGGGCTCGACGGCGATACCGATAACGGGATCGGGGAAGTCCATAGCCTCGAGAACGATCGGATGATTCTCGTCGCAGAGGGTGTCACCTGTGCGGATATCCTTGAAGCCTACGCCTGCACCAATATCACCGCAACCGATGACTTCTTTGGGATTCTGCTTGTTTGAGTGCATCTGGAAGAGGCGCGAGATACGCTCTTTTTTGCCAGAGCGCGAGTTGAGCACGTAGCTGCCGGCGGGGATTTCGCCCGAGTATACGCGGAAGAAGCACAGACGGCCTACATAGGGGTCAGTTGCAATCTTAAACGCAAGAGCACACATCGGAGCCTCCGATGAGGGCTCGCGGGTCTCGACTTCATCAGGATTGCTGATCGAGTGGCCTTCGACTGCGCCGGCGTCGAGAGGACAAGGCAGATATGCGCAGACTGCGTCGAGCAGGCACTGCACGCCTTTGTTCTTGAATGACGAGCCGAGAATCATGGGCACTACGTTCATCGACAGAGTTGCCGCACGGAGAGCCTTCTTGATTTCGTCTTCGGTGATAGTCGAGGGGTCGTCAAAATATTTTGCCATGAGGTCATCGTCATACTCGGCGATTTTCTCAAGCATTTTGTCGCGCCACTCCTCAGCCTCTGCACGGAGATTGTCGGGAATTTCGTCGACCTCGTAGTCGGCGCCCATAGTCTCGTCGTGCCAGAAGATGGCCTTCATGCGGATAAGGTCGACAACACCCTTGAATGTCTCCTCAGCACCGATAGGTATCTGAATGGGACATGGGTTTGCGCCGAGCACATCTTTGAGCTGACGCACAACTTCAAAGAAGTTTGCACCCGAGCGGTCCATCTTGTTTACATAACCGATACGGGGAACATTGTATTTGTCAGCCTGACGCCATACGGTCTCTGACTGAGGCTCAACACCGCCAACGGCACAGAATGTGGCGACAGCGCCGTCAAGCACACGGAGCGAACGCTCTACCTCGACGGTGAAGTCGACGTGTCCCGGGGTGTCAATAAGATTGATTTTATATTTTTCGTCGTTATATTTCCAGAATGCGGTGGTAGCGGCCGATGTGATTGTGATGCCGCGTTCCTGCTCCTGCTCCATCCAGTCCATCGTAGCGGCGCCGTCATGCACTTCGCCGATTTTGTGGGTCAGACCGGTGTAGAAAAGAATACGCTCTGATGTAGTTGTCTTGCCGGCATCGATGTGAGCCATGATGCCGATATTGCGCGTATATTTAAGTATTTCGTCTGCTTTAGCCATTTTGGATATTTCGATAGGAATTAATCAATGACATGGTGGATTAGAAGCGGAAGTGTGCGAATGCGCGGTTGGCCTCGGCCATCTTGTGCATATCTTCTTTACGCTTGAATGCGCCGCCTTGATCGTTGAATGCGTCTACGATTTCTGCGGCAAGCTTGTCAGCCATTGTTTTGCCGCCACGTTTGCGGGCATAAAGGATAAGATTCTTCATTGATATAGATTCCTTGCGGTCGGGACGAATTTCGGTAGGTACCTGAAATGTAGCGCCGCCGACGCGACGTGATTTGACCTCTACCTGAGGGGTCACGTTCTCGAGAGCTTTTTTCCAAATCTCTAAAGATGTGAGCTCTTCGTTGGGCAGTTTCGACTTCACAGTCTCGAGTGCGTCATAGAAAATCGTGAAAGCGGTGTTTTTCTTGCCGTCATACATAAGGTGATTGACGAACTTAGTTACTCTCACGTCATTGAAAACGGGATCGGGCAGAATGATCCGTTTCTTAGGTTTAGCCTTTCTCATTTTTAATGATAATCGTTGTGTTTTTGATTGCTTGGTTGCTTTCTTCTTTATTCTTCAGTCCGTCCTCCGACGTGACTTACTCAACCTTTGAGGCAGCTTTTCAAGAAATGCAAAAACGAGTTAATTGAGATGTTTGATAATTACTCGCGGCGCGTTTAGTAAATACTTCACCGCTCCGAGCGCCAGCTGTGGGGACTCTCAGAGACGATTACTTCTTGGCTGCACCGGCCTTGGGACGCTTGGCGCCATATTTCGAGCGACGCTGGGTGCGATCTTTCACACCGCTTGTGTCGAGCGTGCCGCGAACGATATGGTAGCGAACACCGGGGAGGTCTTTTACACGACCGCCACGGACGAGCACGATTGAGTGCTCCTGAAGGTTGTGACCTTCACCGGGGATGTACGAGTTCACTTCTTTACCGTTGGTCAGGCGCACACGGGCCACTTTACGCATAGCCGAGTTAGGCTTCTTGGGGGTGGTGGTGTAGACGCGCACACAGACACCGCGACGCTGGGGGCACGAGTCAAGTGCGGGCGACTTACTCTTATCCTCGAGAGCCACACGTCCTTTTCTTACTAATTGCTGAATGGTAGGCATCTTAGTTTCTTTTGTTTCGTTAAATGTTTACTATTCTCTTATGTTTAAAATTCAATCTTTAGCAGACACCGCAAACGCCACCTATCGCCGTCTCCATCAAAGACTTAGCGACAGAAGGGCGCAGTTGTGCCTTTAAAATCTGCGCAAAATTACAACTTTATTTTTTGTTATGCAAATATTTTTGCGCTTGATTTTCAGTCGATTTCAAAAAAAAATTCACATCTGCGCCGACATGTTGTCAGACTCTCCGCCCCACCCTGCCACACATCACGGCGACCTGCCGTCAAACATATTTTTTTATCGCCGGAGATATCATATATTTGCATCGTGACAGTCCCCGGCTCCGGTCGGCGTGCTGCACATATACATTATTTATAATACGACTCCCATGAAAAAAGTTCTCGCCGCCGCAGTCATAGCTATTTCTACCGCCTTTGCAGCCGCCCTGCCCTCAGCGCCCGTCAAAGTGACATGGCAGACCCTCGGCAACGCAACAGATTCAGCCGGCAACAACTTCTACACTCAGCGTCTCACAGTCAGCGGCGTCCTCGACTTCGACATGCTCGCGTTCAATCAGTTCGCCAGACGCATGCACACTCTAAACCCCGCCGACACGCTCCGCGAGATTGTTCCCGGCTACTATGTCATAGCATCACCGCGCTTCCGTCAGGCCGACGACAGCGTGGTCATAGACATCGTCACACGCGGCGCCATGCAGAATGTCTGCTACGAGCCCGACGGTTTCCATACGGTCACTCTCCCGTCAGGCCTTACCGGCCCGGTTGAGCTGACGCGGCGCTCACTTCTCGACCACCCGTCGCTTTTCTCCACTCCGCGCGTCAACCGCATGCCTCCGGTCGACGAAATCTACCGACTGAACGAACGTCTCGCCGAAGCCGCCTCCACAGCCTCGCCCTACGATATCATCCCGTCTTTTAAATCAGTCACAAAAACCGGCAGGCGCACCGTCACTCCCCTGCGCAAGACTTTTAAAACTGTCGCCCCGACTGACAGTCTCGGCACATACCGCATCGTCATCGCCGGCGGCGAGGCCCGCGTCGAGGCTCCGCACCAGTCAGCCGCACTCGCCCGTCGCCGCTTGGACACACTGCTTGACGGTCTCCCTGACGGCACTGTTATCGACGAGGCGGTAATCATAGACCGCCCCGACTTCGGCTATCGCGGCGTTATGATTGACATTGCCCGAAACTATCAGACGCCCGCCCAGATGCGGCGCATCCTCGACCTGATGGCACACTACGGCTTTAACATCCTCCACTTCCATTTCGCCGACGACGAAGCATGGCGCGTAGACATCCCCGGCCTGCCCGAACTTGTCGCGGTAGGCGGCCGACGCGGTTATGCGCCCGACGAGAGCGAGCACCTGTGGCAAATATTCTGCGGTGACGGCAATCCCGCGAGCGTCAATCCCTCAAACGGATTTTTCACGACAGACGATTTCATCGGCATGCTGCGGTATGCCGACAGCCTCGGCATCAGCGTCCTGCCCGAAATCGAATCGCCGGGACACGCCCGCGCCGCCATCAAGGCCATGGAGCGCCGCGCACGTGTCTGCGGCGACAGCACTCTGCTGCTGACCGAGGCCGCAGACTCATCGGTCTACACATCGGCTCAAGCATTTCACGACAATATCCTAAATCCGGCACTCGAATCGACCTACAGATTTATGTTCCGAGTCTTCGACGGTCTGATTGACCTCTACGCGCAAGCCGGAGTTGAACTCCCCGCGATACATATCGGCGGCGACGAGGTGCCGCGCAATGCGTGGAGCCAGTCGCCGGCCGCACATGCCCTCGCCGACAGTCTCGGATATGAAACTCAGAAACAACTGCATGCCCACTTCGTCAGACGACTCAACGACTATCTCGCCTCTCGCGGCGTGAGACTGTCGGGCTGGCAGGACATCGCTACAGGTCGGATGGACGAATACAACGCCGCCGTCAGCCCCAATGTCTTCTCCATCAACAGCTGGACACTGTCGTCTAAAAGCGACGACTCACCATCTCGTCAGGCTCTCGAAGGCGGTTATCCTGTCGTGCTCAGCAATGTCGACCGTTTTTATTTAGACATGGTCTACAGTTATCATCCCGACGAGCGCGGTCTGAGCTGGGGTGGCACGGTCGACGAATTCAAGAGTCTTGGAGGCTATCCGTCGTCACTGTGCATCGTCCGTCCTGACGACCGCGGGCACATCATCGGTGTCTCAGGCCAGCTTTTCGCCGAGACCATACGCTCGGCCGCAGGGCAGGAAGAATTGCTGCTGCCAAAAATGCTCGGCCTCGCCGAACGCGCGTGGAATGCAGACTCTACCTACAGCGTCGAGCGCTTCAACGATGTCATCGCCCGCCGCGAGATTCCTTACTGGCAGCGCGCCGGCTACAATTATCACCTGCGTCAGCCCGGCATAATCTCTGACGGGAAGCACGCTCATTTCAACTCGCCCTACAAAGGCATAGGAGAGATTCGTTACACCATCGACGGCTCCGAGCCGTCTGCCACGTCTCCGGCAGCTGACCGCGAGCCTGTAGCAATCCCGGCCGGCACGAAAGAGATACGCGCAGCCTATTTTCTCAACGGTCGTCGCTCGGTGACGACAATACTTTATTTATAGGACTCCGCAGCCTCGCGGATGGCCATGAACATGGCGCGGTCTGCGTCGGTGAGTTCCACCGACCGGCGCGCCATCATGCGCTGCGCCGTGTCAAAAAATTTGCTCATCGACACATCGGTAAATCCGGCATTGCCGCCGTCACTGAACGAGGCGACAAAATTACGCGGGAAACCGGCGCCGTGAATATTCACCCCTACCCCGACGACTGTCGCCGTATTAAACATTGTGTTGATGCCGGCCTTGGAGTGGTCGCCCATAATCAGGCCGCAGAACTGCAGCCCCGTGCGCAGAAAACGATGCGACGGATAGTTCCAGAGCTTTATCTCGGTATAGTCATTTTTGAGATTTGAGGCCGTGCATCCGGCGCCGAGATTACACCATGCTCCGATGACCGCGTTGCCGAGAAATCCGTCATGAGCCTTATTGCTGTAACTGTGGATGACCACATTGTTGAGCTCGCCGCCTACCTTTGACCACGGTCCGATGGTGGTGTCGGCATAGATGCGCGCCCCCATATTGACGACCGAGTGCTCGCAGACAGCTATCGGCCCCCGCAACGCGGCACACTCCATCACTTCGGCACACTGACCTATATAAACAGGTCCATTTGTCACGTTGACGGTGCAACCTCTGACCGTCGCACCCGGCTCAATAAACAATTGCTCACGGTCGCCTATTACCGTAACTGTCGGGTCAATAGCCGCACTCTCACGACCTGCTGTCAGCGCAGCGAAGTCGGCGCGCAGAGCCTCGCCGTTAAGCCTGAAAATATCTGTTACATTATTTATAGACATGTAGTCGCCCTCATAGCTCACGCGTCGCATTTCTTCGCCGCGGCAGGCGATAACCCGTCCCTCGCGGTCGGCAAGTGCTTCGCCCGGCTGCAGCGACGCGACTGCCTCGGCGAGCCGACGGTCGGCGACGACATTGCCGGCGATGCTTAGTGTAGCCGCGTCGGCAGCATCCGCCTTGCAGGGAAATTTCTCGCTAAGATATCCCGGTGTCGAGTAGCTGTAGTCGCCCGGCAACAGACGCTGCCACTTCTCGGCAAGAGTGAGGATGCCGAGGCGCAGATTGGCCACAGGACGAGTATAAGTGAGAGGCAGCAGATTGTCGCGCACCTCCTGAGAGTCAAATAAGATGATATTCATGACATGACGGTGTTATATCGTTTGACGGTGCAAAGATAAGCCTATTGCGCCGAGCAACAGCACATCATGTCGATTTTTTTGTCGTATCAGCCCGGATTAGCCGTCATCAGCTGATATATCTGACGAGTCTCACGCTCGGTCAGACGATAATATCCGCCTATGGTTTCGCCCTTATCCTCATGGAGTTTTCTGACGAGCAGGTCTATATCGGGGTCGGCGATACCGAGATCTCTGAAAGTCAACGGCATGCGCAGGACTGCCCCGAAGAATGCACGCAGCGAAGCCACGGCGTCTATGGCCGCCGAGCGGTCGTCGGGAGCGGTCACACCGAAGACGCGCCGGCCGAGCTGCGCGACTTTCGACGGCTTGTGATGAGCCATAAACGCCATCCATGCCGGGATGACCACTGCAAGTCCGGCACCATGCACAACGCCGTAGACCGCACTTATTTCATGTTCCATAAAATGCGACACCCAGTCTTCGCGCCGGCCGCAACCGACGATACCGTTATGGCCGAGCGTTCCGGCCCACTCGATATTGGCGCGGGTCTGATAGTCGGTCGGATCAGACAACGCCTTGGGAGCCTCGTTGATTAACGACAGCAGCAGACCCTCGGCAAGACGGTCAGACACCTCCACGCGGCTCGTCGGCGAAAAATAGCGCTCCATGATGTGTGACATCATGTCGACCACGCCGCAGGCTGTCTGATAAGCCGACAGTGTGAACGTCAGCTCCGGGTCGATTATGGCGAAGCGCGGACGGAGCACCGAGTCTGTACGCAGGCTTATTTTCTGCAGCGTGTCACGCTTAGTGATTACAGAGTTGCCCGACCCCTCACTTCCCGACCCCGGGATAGTCAGCACGACGCCGACCGGCAGTGCATTCTTTACAATCTGTTTCCCTGCATAAAAATCCCAGAAATCGCCGTCATAGCCTATACCGGCGGCTATAGCCTTGGCTGTGTCGATAACCGATCCTCCGCCGATGGCGAGCAGACCGTCGATGTGCTTGTCACGGCCGAGCGCGATGCCCTCATAGACGCGGTCGTCGGTCGGATTCTGCTCTATACCGCCGAATTCCACATACTCTATGCCTATGGTTGAGAGCGACATCTCGATGCGGTCAAGCAGACCGTTGGCCTTTACATATTTCTTGCCGTAGACAATCATTACCTTTTTGGCCCCCATCAGGAATGTGAGCATACCGGTCTTCTCCTCGGCTCCGCGCCCGAATTCATACAGCGTCGGACTATAATAAGTAAAATTATCCATCTTAAAATTCCTTTTTATAAATTATTAACCGACTGTGGTGCACACTTGTTCGCGATTATTTACGTTAATAAACATATGTATGACATCGAAACCATACTCCAAGCCCTTGCGCTGACTTTCGTGGCCGGCGCGGCCACGGGCGTCGGGGCGCTCATATCCATAACTGCGCGCAAGACCGACACGCGTATTCTCTCCGGAGCGCTCGGTCTCTCGGCCGGAGTGATGGTCTACATCTCCTTTATGGAACTCTTGCCCGAAGCCATAGCCTCGATGTCAGCCGACCATGACACACGCGTTGCTCAGATTATTTCGCTTGCGGCATTCTTCGGCGGCGTGGCCCTTATAGCGCTCATCGACAGATTCGTGCCCGAAGACGAGAATCCTCACGAGATGCACACCATGGACGAGCTCTCGCGACCCGGCAACCACCACCTGCGGCGCACGGCCACAATGCTGGCTCTCGCCATCGGCATCCACAACTTTCCCGAGGGCATGGCGAGTTTTATCTCGGCCCTCGACGGTCTCGATGTAGCCCTGCCGGTGATTATAGCGATTGCCATCCACAACATCCCCGAAGGCATTGCCGTAGCCGTGCCGATTTATCATTCGACCGGCAGCCGACGCAAGGCCATCAGATACTCTCTTCTCTCCGGCATGGCCGAGCCTGCCGGTGCAATTGTCGGCATAGCCGTATTGCTGCCGTTCTGGTCGCCGGCCGTCAACGCAATATGCCTTGCTGCCGTAGCCGGCATAATGGTCTACATATCGTTCGACGAACTGCTGCCGGGAGCCGAACGGTTCGGCCATCACCACATGACCATCACGGGCGTAATTGCCGGCATGGCCATTATGGCCCTGACAATGCTCTGGCTCTGAGACTCGGACCGTCATTTCATAAACACGAAATAGACGGCGAGCACTAAGCAGACAAACGCTGCAAGGTGATTCCACTGCAGTGACTCACCCTTGAAAAATACGACCGTGAAAAGTGTGAACACCACCAACGTGATGACCTCCTGCAACACCTTGAGCTGCATCAGCGAAAACGCCCCCCCGTTGCCCGCAAAACCGTAACGGTTGGCCGGTACCTGAAAACTGTATTCGGCCAACGCTATGCCCCACGAAAGAAGTATGACCACATAAAGCGGCGTGTTTGACCCGATGACATGCATCTGCTGCAGTTTCAGATGTCCGTACCACGCAAACGTCATAAAGATATTGGAGATGACGAGCAGCCCGATTGTTAGCCAGATATTCATTTTAATACACTTTAACTTTTAATGCTGTAACGAATTATTTCCCATTGCGTCTTATATACAAAGGACATAAAGAAACAGCAATCTTTAAAAACATTATCAAGTCATCCGTGACGCCGGTTTGTCGAGGCGTCGCGGATGTTTTTTATTCGGGAGCATAGACGACGGTCACTGACGGCCGGGCGAATATATCCCGGGCTGTCGTCATGGCTGATTCGACGCTTACAAGCCTCCGCTGACGCTCAACGGTATCGTTGACATCCTCTCCGTGCATCACCGCCATCGCGAGCGACGCAGCCTTGGCCTGATAACCCATATTTGAGAAATTGAATGTCGACTCAAATCTGTTGAGCGAACGCTCGAGCTCCCTGCAGCTTATATTGCCGGGCTCGCACAATTGTCTGACCTCGTCGAGCATTATTCGTCGCGCGCGGTCGACCGCCTCATCACTGCTGTCAGACAATCTCACATTAAGCATCAGGAATCCTTCGCACTCGCTGCCGGCTATAGATGCATCAGCGTCTGTGAAAAGCCCGTCACCACCGACAACCAGCCGCCGGTAGAAACGCGAAGACTTGCCGGCCGCGAGGATATCGGTCAGCGAATCAGCTATAAAATACTCCGGATTGCCATAGGCCGCCATCGGGAATGCGATTGTAACAGCAGTCTGCGGCACGGCACCAGTGACGCGCTCGACTATGTCTGACGTCGGGAAGACCGGATGTAGCGCGGGACGCGGCTCAGTAGTGCGCCGTTCGATTGGGCCGAACCATTTCTCCGCCAGCTCCCTGACTTTCTCATAACTTATATTGCCGGAAACAGCGAGTACAGCTTTCTCCGGGCCGTAATGGCTGTAAAACCAGCGACGGGCGTCTTCAGCTGTGACCGACGCCACATGCTCCGGTCTAAGGCCTATGACCGGCCACCCGTAAGGATTATTCTCGCCATAAAGCAGACGACGCAGATGATGGCCGAGATCACCGTACGGACGGTTGAGACACTGCTGTTTGAACTCCTCTATAACCACCTGTCGCTGCACAGCGACGGTGCGCTCGCTCAGAGCCGGTGACAAAAGACGGTCGCTCTCAAGCCAGAATGCGGTCTCGACATTGTGGGCCGGCACGATGTCATAAAAATTTGTATAATCGTTGCTCGTCCACGCGTTATCACTACCTCCCGCCGCCTCTAAAGCGGCGCTGTAATCCGTGACATTAGCCGAGCCGCCGAACATAAGATGCTCGAACAGATGGGCAATCCCCGTCTGACGCGGTGACTCGTCACGCGCACCCGTGTCATAAAGCACATTGACAGCCACCATAGCCGTCTGAGGGTCGCAGTTATGTACGACCCTCAGACCATTATCGAGCGTAAACGTCCGATATTCAATCATTTGTTTTCAAATGTATGCGTTCAGTCCACGATTTTCATAGATTCGATGCGGATATCGCTGAGAGGACGGTCGTGGCCGTCGGTCTTAGCTTTCTCGATTTTGTCAACAACGTCCATGCCCTTGATGACCTCGCCGAAGACTGTATAAGCGTTGTCAAGATGAGGCGTGCCGCCGATTTCGAGATACTCTTTTTTCATCTCGTCTGTGATGGTCACGGGGTGTGCCTCGACGTATGCCTCGGTCTCCTCAACTAACTGCTGCTGAAGTTTCTGCAGACCCTCGCTATCCTGAGCCGTACGCATCTGGTTGATTTCGCCCATGTGCTGCTCGACGAGCTGGTTGAAGCGGTTGCTCATGGCCGTATTCTTGACATAGGCCTCCAACTGTGTCATTTCGGCGGGTGTAACCTTCTTGCCCGTCACGATATAGAACTGTGAGCCTGACGAAGCTTTAGTCGGGTTGACTTGGTCGCCCTGACGGGCAGCAGCGAGCGCACCGCGTTTGTGGAAATGCTTCGGATAGTTGATTTCTGCGGGGATGGTATAGCTCGGACCGCCGCTGCCGAGCATCTGGCCCGGCTGAGCCGTCTTCGACTCGGGGTCGCCGGCCTGCACCATAAACTCGTTGATTACGCGGTGAAAAAGGGTGCCGTCATAGTAACCTTCTTTGACAAGCTTGACGAAGTTGTCACGATGTCGGGGAGTGTCGCCATAGAGCAGCACGGTTATGTCACCTAAAGTCGTCTTGATTTCGACGGTTACCGACGTGGTGTCGGCCGGATTGAAGTCTGTTGCCATTGTTTCACCGGTTTTGTCTGTTAAGCTGTCGGCACCGTTGGCCTCGGCTTTCTCGCCCGAGGCTGACGAGCTGCATGCGCTGAGCCCGAAGAGCACGGCTGCCGCAGTAAAAATCTTTTTGAACATTTGTTATACTGTAATTATATTGATTATTTTCTCAGATGGCCGACTGCGGGAAGAGACGCTTGTAGATGCGGCGGAAATTATTGTCTGTCGCGATAAGCTCGGAGGCACGGTCGGCGTAGTCAGCGCCGTAGATGCTGTTAAGTATGTCAGGCAGATAGCGGTGCTCGCGGTCTTTGTCGATAGTCGATGCTATCAGACGCTTGACCGGCTCGGCGAAGCGCTGTGCGTCTATGGCGTGAAGATAACGTGCGGCCGACGCCAGAAACTGCCCCGTCAAATCTACAGTCACCATATTGTCAACTAAAGCATCGAGGTCTGACTCACTACATTCGTCAATGTGATTAGCTATATATTCGTAGGTCATAAGACCGTCCGGATCACGTTTTAGCTCTTGTATCTCTTGCTGGGTCATTATCGTTGGGTTTATAACATTATTCACTTGTTTCAGACTCGTCACGCGACAGACGGCGATACACATAGTCGATGACCGTCTCGGCGAGTTCATCCATGCCGAGCAGCGACGAGTCAAATGTGAGGTCATAGCTGCGCGCATCGCCCCATCGCTTGTCTGTGTAGAAATTATAGAAATTAGAGCGCAGTTTGTTGGTCTTTTCGGCGAGAGCACGAGCCTGTTCGGCCGTCACTGTGTCGGCGCGCTCAATGATTCGTCTGACGCAACACTCCATGGGCGCATGCACAAAGATATTGATGACATTATCCATATCGCGGAGCACATAGTCAGCGCTTCGGCCCACTATCACACACGGTCCGGCCGACGCAATCTCATGAATGAAATCACACTGCGCCTGATAGATGCTGTCAGAGCTGATTGACGTCGACCCAGCATAATAGGCCATCGGGTTATATCCGAGATTAAACGAGAACAGACCCGATATGAAACTCGGCATACGTTCGTCGTTTTTCTCAAAATACTCAGTACTGAGACCCGCTTTCTGGGCTGCCTTAACCAACAGCTCCTTGTCATAAAACGCTATGCCGAGGCGGTCTGCAATAAGACGCCCTAACTGACGGCCGCCGCTGCCGAAACTGCGGCCGACCGTGATGACATACCGGTCAGGAAGTGACTTTGTCGGCTTGTTTTCCATATCGCATGACAGTCTTGTTATTACTTTCACGGCAAAAATAGACATTTTATTCGGTTTTATCAATAAAAAGAGTAAGCGACCGGAAAACTCATGCTGCCTATACCCGTAGAGCGCCATTACCGGCTTAAACTTTTTATATAAATTATCATACTAATGTTAAACATTATATCAGTCCGCACTTTTTTACAATACCGATTGTTGTGATATACAGATTGTCAATAAAGTGAATCGACAATCGCGATGTGCGTCGGCGCATCGTGACAACATGTCGGATTGAAATAATTATTAACTAAAGACCCTAAATGGCGGTGGCACGAAAAATCCACTTTTTTTCTCTGCACTTCTGTTCGGTCGATTTCTAACATAAACACACTAATTAAATTTAAATTATTATGGCACAGAAAACGTATTCTCCCGTAGTGCAAGAGCTTGCCGATCTTATTAAAGAAAACAATTGGCAGGACAAGTTTAATCAGGCTATCGCCAAAGTGGTCGCCTATAAGATTCCCGGTCTGTCGGATATCGCTTCGATTGACGACTATCTCGACTATCTTGAGGCTTATATGCACTGGGTTCCGTCTGAAAATCAGGAAGGCACACATGTCTATCAGCACCTTTTCCGCTCTTTCTTCCTGCTCGATCAGGAGCCTGTGAAATCGCTCCAGACTCCTTGCGTGCCGGCCGATCAGCAGCCCAAACTGACTCCGCTGTCACAGTGGATGGTAGACTATTGCTACGGTATCGGCAACTGGCTTGACAGCCCTGAGTCTATCACCGACGACAGCGTCAAGTCATTCTACAACAGCGCAGTCTACAACATGGACGAATACCTCGAGCCCCGCGGCGGCTGGAAGACATTCAACCAGATGTTCGCCCGTCACACCAAACCGGGTTATCGTCCTATCGCCGGCCTTAACGACGACCGCATCATCGTTCACCCCGCCGACGCATGCTTCGGAGGTCAGTGGGAAATCCGCCCTGACACCCATGTACGCATCAAAGGTCTCGACTGGAGCATCGACGAACTCCTCGAAGGCAGCCCCTACAAAGACAAATTCAAAGGCGGCATGTGGTGCCACTCGTTCCTCAGCTGGACCGACTATCATCGTCAGCATGCGCCTCTGTCGGGCATCGTCCGTGAGGCTCGTGTCATCCAAGGCGCAAACTATGTCGACCTCGTTGCAGTTCCTGACAAAGTCAACCCCGTCACAAATCAGGTCGAGGCATGGCGTGCAACCGCTCCTGATCAGGCCGGATACGAATTCATGCAGACACGTGGCCTGATTGTGCTCGAGACAAAATACGGTTATGTAGCCATTCTGCCTATCGCAATGCCTCAGGTATCGTCAGTTGTCGTAACTGCCGAAGAAGGCATGGCTCTGAAGAAAGGCGACGAGATTTCTTACTTCCAGTTTGGCGGCTCTGACATCGTTTACCTCTTCTCGGCTAACATGAACGTGTCTATTTCAGCTCACAAAGGCACCCACTACAAAGTAGGCACCAAGATTGGAGAGATTTATCCGGTAGTCGAGCTTTAAGCCGACCGGCAAAAAGCTATCGAGTAAACTGAAATTTATTCATGGCCTGATCCTACGGTCATGATGCAAGGCGGAGGCCGGCATCAATGCCGGCCTCCGTTCCTTTAATTCACACACATCGTTTCACTAAATATAACCCGGATTTATGAATACCTCGAATACTCCCAAAACGTCATCCTCCCCGGCGCCCAAGACTCCGGCAAAGGCACTGATTTCGACAGGTGCGATGACGATTATGATTATTACGACCGTGGTCAGTCTGCGAGGACTGCCGTCGCAGGCCGAATTCGGCATACAGTCAATATTCTATTATCTGTTCGCCGCGTTATTTTTCCTTTTGCCTTTTTCGCTTGTGTGTGCCGAGCTCGCCTCGACCTATACAAAGTCCGGCGGCCTCTACCGCTGGGTGTCTGAAGCCTTCGGCCCTCGCTGGGGATGGTCGGCTATGTATCTCGAGTGGCAGACACTGGTCATATGGTTTCCCGCCGTGTTGATGTTTGCCGCTGTCTCGCTGGCTTATATCTTCTGGCCGGAGTCGTTTGACGCCAAGCTGTCAGCCAACAAGATTTACACGCTAATAGTGGTCCTCGCCGTATACTGGATTACAAACTTCATAGCCTTCAGAGGCATGAAGTCGTCAAAGATTCTGAGTACGTTAGGCGGTCTTTTCGGCACGATCGTCCCGGCCGCCATCCTCATCATACTCGGCGTCGCCTATCTCTGCATGGGTAAACCGATAATGCTGACACACGAGTCATTTTTCCCCGACTTCACCAAAATAGGCACAATTGTGCTGGCTGCCTCTATCTTCCTGTTCTATGGAGGCATGGAGATGAACGCCGTGCATGTGCAGAACATGAAGAATCCCGCGCGCCAGTTCCCGCGGGCCATTTTCCTCGCCGTCGCAGTTATCGTGATGATATTTGTCTTCGCCACATTAGCCATCGGCTTTGTCGTTCCGGCCAAAGACATCAACCTGCTTGCATCGCTGCTTGTCGCCTATAATGACTTGTGGGCTGCCGTCGGCGCTCCGTGGTTAGGCAATGTTATGGCCCTGCTGATTACCTTCGGAGTCATCGGTCAGGTAAGCGTCATCATCGCCGGCCCGTCCACCGGTCTTGTTGCAGTCGGCGAGAGCGGCTATCTGCCTCGTTCGCTCCAGAAAGTCAACAGCAATGGGGTCAACAAACCCATACTCTACATACAGGCGGCTTTCGTCAGCCTGCTCTCTCTGGTGCTTGTCGTATTGCCTTCGGTACAATCTGCCTATCAGGTTATGTCACAGATGGCTACCGTCATTTATTTGATTCTTGTGCTGATGATTTACTTCGCATTCTTCCGCCTGCGTCACACACAGCCTGACAAACCGCGCGGTTTCCGCGTCCCCGGCGGACGATTCGGCGAGTATCTGATTGGCGGCGTGGGTGTCCTCGGCGCTTTCATCGCCATGATTCTCAGCTTCTTCCCTCCGTCGCAGATCAACACCGGCAATCCGATCGTCTACGTACTTATAATCCTCGTAGGCGCGATAATTTTCTTCTGCCTGCCGCTGATAGTCTTTGCCAAACGCAAACCGTCATGGCGCAACCCGTCGGCCGATTTCTATCCGTTCGACTGGCAGATTGAAAACCGCAAACCCTCAGAGGTGTCAAAATGGGCTGCCGACTATCAGCCGACTATGGCCGATATCGCCGCAACTGATGCACGTGTTCTCGCTATCGAGAACGGCGAGACCGAGGCTGCGGCTCAGAAGATTGCCGCCGAAGCCGCAAAGGCCTATACAGACGGCGCCAATCCTCAGGCGGTTGCCTACAGTGTGTTCGATAAAAGTAAAAGTGCCTCCGCATCCGACTCCAAGTAACTCGGTGACGGCCTTTCACCCCGAAAAAATCAAAGGACAATGAAGATCAACACCGGCAAGGGGACTATACCCCTTATGACGCTGATTGCCATATGGTCAATCTCTCTGACAGTCAATCTGCCGGGGCTGGCCATCACGCCCATGCTCGGAAATCTCGACAAGATTTTTCCCGGATCCTCAGAACTCGAGGTGCAGCTCCTGACTGTTCTGCCCAATGTGTTTATCATTCCCTTTGTGCTACTTTCGGGCAAGCTGTCACTCTCAAAAAGCAAAATCAAGATTGTAGTGGTTGCCCTCGCCATATATCTGGCGAGCGGCATCCTCTACTTCTTTGCCGACAGCATGATCGAGCTGATTGTCATAAGCTGCATGCTCGGCATAGGTTGCGGACTCCTGATACCGCTTGCGGCCGGACTGCTTGCCGACACATTCACAGGCAAATACCGCATGCAGCAGCTCGGCATCAAATCGGGCATATCAAACATTGCACTCGTGATTGCAACCTACGCTGTCGGATGGCTTAGTCACGGCAGCTGGCGCATGCCGTTCCTCGTGTATCTGATTCCGGCCATACCGCTGGTACTGTCAGTATTTCTGCGCGAAATACCACGCGATGACCTTTATCAGCCGGCCGGCGCCCCCTCTCCTGACATGAAAGCCACCGCTAAAGCAGCCGCAAAGGCTGTGACCGCGGGCACACCCGCCGGAGGCATCCGCGCAAAAGCTCCCGCCGGAGCTATCGGCAGTTCGCGCATACGCAACGGATTCATTGTCTCACGCGTATGGTCGCTCATTGCCGTATATTTCTTCGTGTGCTACGCCACGGTGATTGTCAGCTACTATACTCCGTTTCTGATGCAAGGCAACGGCATGTCCGTCTCTGATGTCGGCACTGTTACTGCTGTCTTCTTCCTCGCGGTATTCCTGCCCGGGTTCATATTGCCCTATGTAATTAAAGTATTCCGTCAGGCCACCCTGATAATCTGCTCGCTTGTCATGGCCGCGGGAGTTTTGCTTATGGCCATGGGACATTCCTTCGGCGTGATGTGTGCGGCTGCCGTTCTCGTCGGATTCGGCTACGGTGTCTTCCAGCCGCTGATTTATGACAAAGCGACACAGATTGTCACCGTCCCGGCCAAGGCGACTCTCGCCCTCGCGATTGTCCTCGCGGCCAACTATCTGTCGATTAGCGCCACTCCGTTTATTGTCGACGGTTTACGTGATATTTTTGATCCGCAACATCTCAATAATACATTCCCCTTTATCCTCAACTCCGTGCTTCTGGGCGCATTTACAATCGTGGTATTCATATTCCGCAAATCGTTTGTGTTCAGCATCGACCGGTCTTATTATTAATCAGCGTTTTCAAACTATTTAAAGAATTAATCTTACAAATGAATACCTTTATACGCTCCTTGTTGCTGATTTCGGCTTTTATACCTGCCTGCGGGGTGCTCGCCCAGAATCATCCGGCTGCCGCTCCTCGCCACGACATAACCATCCTTAATCCCGGCTGCGACAGCGGCACGACTGTCATAGACATATACGGGATATTTCAGGAAAACGCCCCTAAATCCTATAAGATTCCCGGGGCTCCGCGATTTGCCATCGAAGGCAAAGACCGCAAGTTTTATTTAGGTATCGGCGGAACAGCCAAAGCCACCGTGTCATATGACTGGGGTAACCCTATCAACAACGCCTATGATTTTACGACCTCTTCGATTCCGATGCAGCAGCGTAAAGGCGACGGTGGCCTCTATCAGTTCTCGGCAGCGACCAGCGGACTGTTTGTCAACTTCGTCGCACTCCCCGGGACAAAGAATCAGGTCGGAGTCTATTTTAACTTCAACCTGACCGGCAACGGCAATGACTACGGGTTCAACCTCTACTATGCCTACATAAAATATCGCGGCCTGACCGTCGGATATGATTTCAGCCTTTTCAGCGACATGGGCGCCATACCTCCGAGCATTGACAACGAAGGCCCTAACGCACTGACAGCCATCCCCAACGGCGTCATTGACTATCGGCACAGCTTCAATAATCACTGGAGCGCCGGAGTCGGGGTCGAGCTCCCGATGGCATCGGCTACGACAGGCGACGGCACATACATGGTCAATCAGCGCATACCTGACATTCCCGCCTATGTGCAGTATTCATGGGGCGGAGGCAAAAGCTGGGTGCGTCTGTCGGGCATCATACGTAACATGCTCTATCGAGATGAAGTCGCCGACCGCAACCGCGACTGCGTCGGATGGGGCGTGAAAATGAGCGGAAGCGCCTCGTTCGGACCCGTCGTAACAGCCTACTATCAGGCTGCTTACGGACGCGGCATAACAAGCTACTTTCAGGACCTCTACGAAGGCGGTCTCGACATGACCCCTGACGGCAACGGACGTCTCCACGGCGTAAAGGCGTGGGGCGGCTATTTCGGACTGCAATATAATATATCTCCGAAAGTATATGCCACCACCACCTACAGCCATTTGCGCAACTATGCATCCGCTTATAACGGCGGCGCTACACCGTGGGACAGTCAGTACCGCTATGCGCAATATGCACTCGCAAATGTGATGTGGAACATCACATCACAGATTTCCACCGGTATCGAATATATCTACGGCCGACGTGTCGACATGGACGGTGTGTCACGCCATGACAACCGCATCCAGACTATGCTGCAGGTAACATTCTGATTTTTCCCTACACGGCGCCGTTTTCAGCAGACAAGAGTCTGACGCGGCGTCGTGTTATGTTTTTATGCCGGAGAAAATAATGTTTTCTTAATGAATATTTATAATTTTGCCCTATATAAATATGTATAGATAATGAAAGGACGCAAATTGATATTCACGGCCGTAATGGCAATCGCGATCGGCACAACACTGATTTTAACCTATCGCAGCATACGTTCGACAGGAGTCGTAATCTCCGGAGGCATACTCTTCATACTGGCGGGCGTAATCAACACTTTCACTTCTCTCGGCACACGCGACAGCGATGGCCGCAGCCGAGCAAGCTCTTGGACAATGGCCCTCGGCTGGATAACAAGCGCCGCAGCAGTCGTACTCGGACTGTGCATGCTGATTTTCCAGTCGACATTCATCGGTCTCGTGCCCTTTATCTTCGGTGTACTTGTCGCCTTCGGAGCCCTCTATCAGTTTTTCCTCTTGGGATTCGGAGCCCGTCCCGTCACACTACCCGTGTGGCTATTCATTGCGCCGGTACTTCTGACAGCCGGGAGCATATACATCTTCATGCAAAAAGCCGGCGCTGACGACAGCTCGATAATGTTGCTGACAGGCATAAGTTTCGCGGTCTTCGGTGCGGCAACCCTGATAGAAGGCATAATTATCGGAAGCCGCAACCGCTCAATGCGCCGACGCAGTTCACAGCCTGATGACAATAACGTCCGGAACAGCGACGCCCCGGACGACGTCCAAGACGTCGACGCGACTGAGATACGTCCGCTCGACAGCCCCGAAATACCCTCAAAAAACACGCCAAAAACAACTTAAATCATAAAATATCACCTCAAAAGCACAAAATATTGTGCGAGATTCAAAAAAAAGTACGATATTTGCACTTGCAAATTAAAACAGACGTCTTTTGACGTATTAAAAACTTGCATATCAACGATATTAATAAACCAATAACCGTTAAAAATAAATCAACAATGACAAAAGCTGACATCGTTAACGAAATTGCCAAAACTACCGGCATCGACAAGCCCGCTGTCCTCGAAACTATCGAGAAATTCATGAGCATCGTCAAAGACTCGCTCGCTCACGGCGAAAACGTTTATCTGCGCGGCTTCGGCAGTTTCATCGTTAAAACACGATCTGAGAAAACAGCCCGCAACATCTCTAAGAACACAACTATCATCATCCCCGCTCACAAGATTCCGGCATTCAAACCTGCCAAGGTCTTCATGGAGGATGTGAAATAATATCTCTTAAATCATTCATGTGTCGGCTATCGACATTCATGATATAATTATTAACCCATTAAATTAGCGTAAAATGCCCAGCGGAAAGAAAAGAAAAGGCCACAAGATGGCTACCCACAAGCGCAAAAAACGTCTTAGAAAGAATCGTCACAAGAAGAAATAATTTTACTTGACCGACTATTCAATCAACGCTATACGAAGAACAAACTTGACGCGGGGAGTATCCACAGGGATTGTCTGTCCCCGTTCAAGTTTTGTTCTTTGTGTGTTTAAGACACTACCGCTCTCCTTTTAACAATCACGTCATAATCCATCCCTCACCAACACGCAAAAATGAAAAGCGAATTAATCGTAGACGTGCAGCCCGGCGATGTGTCAATCGCCCTGCTCGAAGATTCGCGCCTCGTTTCTCTGCAGAAAGAGGCACGCAACATCGCCTATGCGGTCGGTGACATCTATCTGGCTAAAGTCAAAAAACTTATGCCGGGACTCAACGCCGCATTCGTCAACGTGGGGTATGAGAAAGACGCATTCCTCCATTATCTTGACCTCGGCTCTCACTTCGCATCTTACTCGGCTTTCGTGTCGCAACTGCTCGGCGACCGCAGCAAAGTGCCGGCCCTGTCAAAACAAAAACTTCTCCCCGACATCGACAAACACGGCTCTATTACCGACCAGCTGCAACCCGGTCGCGAGCTCCTTGTCCAAATTGTCAAAGAACCGATTTCGTCAAAAGGCCCGAGACTGACCACCGAGATCACATTTACCGGCCGATTCCTTGTGCTGATTCCTTTCAGCGACAAAATCTCGATTTCTCAGAAAATCAAGACTACCGAGGAAAAACTTCGCCTGCGTCAGCTCGTCGAAAGCATAAAGCCAAAAAATTTCGGCGTCATCGTGCGCACATCTGCCGAAGGCAAACGTGTCGCAGAGCTCAATCACGAACTCAAGACCCTCCTGCAATGCTGGGAAGACACTATCGCCAAAGCCCAGCGTGCAGCCGTCCCGTCTCTCATCTTCGAAGAAGAAAGCCGCATCGTAGGCATGTTGCGTGACGTTTTCTCGCCCTCATTCGAGAGCATAACCGTCAACAACCCCGACATTTACTCACAGATTGCAAAGTATGTCGCCCTGATTGCCCCCGAGCGAAAAGACATTGTCAAGCTCTACGACAAAGACGAGCCTATTTTTGACCACTTCTCGATTACACGCCAGATCAAATCATCGTTCGGCAAGACTGTTTCTTTCAAGTCAGGAGCCTATATAATCATAGAGCATACCGAAGCCCTGCATGTAATCGACGTCAACTCCGGCAACCGCACAAAAGCAGGCTCGGACCAAGAGACAAACGCCCTCGAGGTAAACCTGCGCGCCGCAGACGAGATAGCCCGTCAGCTGCGTCTGCGCGATATGGGCGGCATTATTGTGGTTGACTTTATCGACATGGCAAAGGCCGAGCACCGTCAGGAGCTCTATGACCACATGCGTGAAATCATGGCCAATGACCGCGCACGCCACAACATCCTGCCTCTCAGCAAATTCGGCCTGATGCAGATAACTCGTCAACGCGTGCGCCCGGCCCTTGACATCACCACCACCGAGACATGTCCGTCATGTTTCGGCAAAGGCGAGGTACAGCCGTCGCTACTCTTCACCGACACTTTGCGCGAGAAAATAGACTACCTGATTAACATCCTGCAAGTCAAAGACTTCATAGTCTATGTTCATCCCTTTGTCGATGCATACATCAAACGCGGCATATTCTCGTCTCTCTACGGACGATGGCGACGCTCGATGGGACGCTGTTTCAAAGTCATGCCTGACGAATCTCTCGCATACCTCCAGTATCGCGTGCTTGACAAAGATCGCAACGAGATTAATCTGCGCGAAGAGAAAGACTCCGGCTCATCATCGACCGAAAAAACAAAAAACAAAGCCCGTAACCGGGGAGCCGAGGAGCAGGACGAAACACCCGCTCCCAAACCCAAACAAACTAAGGCTGAGACGAAAGCACGGACTCAGAAGAACGAACAGAAAAAGCTACAGCCTAAAGCCGAGAATGCACCACGACAGGCAGAAGAACAACCGGCTAAAACCGAGCAGAACGACACTGATAATATAAGCGCAGCCGACATACAGCCCGCTGCGGAGCCGGCCGGTCAAAAACCGGTCAAAAAGGCAAAATCAAAACCACAGCGCAGCCCCGAGAAATCCGCCGCTACGGACAACGGTTCCACTTCAGAGACGGATGAAGCCCTCGGCATCTCTGCGTCTGTCAATGACGTCAGTGACACTGTGGGCTCCATTTCCGACGAGACTCAGGACAAATCCGAGTCTCAGGAAAACGCGACATCTCAGGACGCCTCAGAGACAAAAGCCAAGCGTTCGAGAAGCCGCCGTGGACGCCGCAACGCCGCAAAGAAATCTCAGGGCGCAAACGACTCCACGGGCGACGACGGCATTTCGTCCGCTCCACTCGCCCTCCTGCCTGCACACACCGACTCTGACGAGTCACCCTCAGAGGAATAATTTTTTCATACTCCGATAAAAAACGGCCGATGAAACCATCGGCCGTTTTTATATCTTAGCCATATAGGGCTTATAGGGCCCATACGCCCTATAAATCAGCTAAAACGCGTTCTTCTCGCCTTGGAAGGCGTTTATGACCGTCCGGGCCATAATCTTAAGGTCGAGCAGTAGCGTCCAGTTTTCGATATACCACACATCAAACTCGACACGGCGCTCCATCTTCCACAGCTCGTCGGTCAGGCCGCGGTATCCGTTGACCTGCGCCCAGCCCGTGATGCCCGGTTTGACAATATGGCGCACCATATACCTGTTGACAAGCTTTGAATAATCCTCCGTGTGCTTGAGCATATGGGGACGCGGCCCGACAATCGACATATCTCCGCGCCACACATTGATAAACTGAGGCAGCTCGTCGAGCGACGATCGTCGCAGAAAATCACCGAAACGCGTCTTGCGAGGGTCATCTTTCGTGGCCTGACACGAGTCGGCTTTCTTGTTGACATGCATCGTGCGGAACTTCAGACAGTCAAATGACTTGCCGCGATAGCCCGTACGTTTCTGTCTGAAATAGACAGGTCCCGGCGATGTCAGCTTGATGGTGATTGCCACCGGTATATAAATCAGAGGATATAAAGTGACTAAGAAGACTGTCGAGAAAAGAAGATCCACACCGCGCTTCACCGCACGGTTAAACGGATTTTTAAGCGGATTACGGCGGCCGGCAAGTATCGGCATCGGACCGATATTATGAAGCTCATAACCGCGCCCGAGCACCGGTTTGACCTGCGGCACATAGAAGAACTCGCACACCGTGTCGTCGGCAATCTTGACCACACGTGCCATGTCTCCGCCCATAAGTTCGTTGAGCGTATAATATATCTGCTCTACCTTATTCTCGCGGATAAAGTCAGTCAGAGAGTCGATATTTCCCACATAACGCTCGGGATACATGAAGTCATCACGACACGCGTCATCAAAAAAGCCGAGAAAACGGTAACCGTAACCCGCATCGCTCTGCAGCTCCTCCATCAGACGCGCCGACGTGGGATTGGTGCCTATAATCACTACACGCGTGTAGTTATATCCCCGGCGCCTGTATGACTTGATGAAATAGCGTGTGATGAGATTGACAGTCGGTACAAGCACCACAAGCATCGAATAATAGACCGCATAAAAGGCCACCGGAACATCTCCGACTGTCATAATCTCACTTAACGACAGGAAGAAAAGCGCATGTATGCCGACATTTATCAGCGAATCGGCCACCACACGGTCCATCAGTATAGTGCGCATCGACTGTTTCAGGCCGGTCTGGCGGAAAAGCACCGGCAGATAACCGACATTGACCAACAGCCACATCATGCGCAGGTCTTCACCTGACACATGCGAATATACGACCACCGCCAATCCGAATATAAGATTAAACATCGCCAAGTCGCATATATTCAATAACGGCTTGACAAAGCGGCCTAATCCGTTGTGAAATGTCAGTATCGGCATAATGGTTGGCTATGAGACAGTCTTTTTGCGGAAGATAGCGCGGTCTGATTTCCGCCCCACTCCTCCACGTTAATTAACGTAAACGAGGCATGACTTATTGTGACACTGACGGCCGCCATCGTAAAATAGCGGCCGTCATAATATCTATAGAGCTGAATCTCAAAGCTTACTGTCTATCAGCTTGACCTTTTCGTCAATTTGGTCAATATCGGCTTTGAGTCGCTCGATTTTGCGTTGGAAATCTCTTAACATCGAGTCACCCGACTTGCTTTTGGCCGAGAGAAAGCCGAGATTATTCTCATAAGTTCTGAGTTCGTTGCGCTTGGCCTCGGCCACACGCAAGAGTTTCTCGCGCTCTCTATAGAGCTTGTTGTCATCGCCCTCTATCTCGGCCACGGCGGTCTCGAAGCGGTTCATACGCTCGCGGTGCTCACGGAGTTCGAGAGCGTCACGCAGCTCATTGAGCTTGTCACGGAACGCCTCATAGACCTTGTCCTTCTCGCGGAAAGGCACATGTCCGATTGATTTCCACTCGGCCTGCAAGGCTTTAAGGCGCTCGATAGCCTCCTCGCGCGGTGTCTCGGCCGTGATTTCATCCAGACGGGCTATAATGTCACGTTTGGCCTTGAGATTGGCATTCTCGGTCTGTCGCACGCCTGATGTTGCCTTCTTTTTCTGCTCGAAGAAGTGGTCGCAGGCGGCAAGGAAACGCTGCCAGACGGCATCGCTGTGCTTCTTGGCTACAGTGCCTATGGTCTTCCATTCCTTCTGCATAGCAACAAACTCGTCACCCGCCTTGCGCCAGTCTGTCGAATCCTTAAGCGCTTCGGCACGCTCACAGAGAGCGACCTTGGCCGCCAGATTGCGCGACAGTTCGTCACGGGTCGATTTGAAGAACTCCGATTTGGCCGCGAAAAATTTGTCACAAGCCGCGCGGAAACGTGCGAAAAGACGGTTATTGAGCTTACGCGAGGCAAAACCGAGAGTCTTCCATTCAGTCTGTGCCGCGATAACTTCTTTAGTCGCCTCATCCCATGCTGCAAAAGTTTTCAGTTTATCTAAATCGATGGCCTCCACGCGCTCGCACAGAGCGGTCTTGCCGGCCTCGTTCTCGGCCTCACGGGCCTTGCGTGCCTCGAAATAAGCCTGATATCTCTTATTGATTTCAGCCGAGAAGTTTTTAAACTTCTCCCATATTTCTTCTCTGATTTCCTTAGCTACCGGACCGACCTGACGCCATTTGTTATGGAGCTCCTGAAGGCGGCGATAAGCCACGATGACATCTTCTTCGGCCGTCAGACCCTCAGCCTCGCTGAGCAGCAGCATCTTGCTGTCAAGATTCTTCTTGAAGTCATAGTCGCGCAACTCTTTGTTGATTTTAAGATTATCGGAGTAGCGCTCGCGGGCATCCTGAAAACGTTTCCAAAGGTTTGTCTCCTCGGTTGCAGGCACATCGCCGCATGCGTTGAATTCGTCCTGCAGCTCACGATAGCGCGGGAACGTACGGTTGACATTGTCCGTGTCTTCGGCCAAAGCGATAATCTCGGCTATAATAGCGTTTTTGCGCTCGAGATTGGCCTGACGCTTGGCCTCCTGCTCGGCGGCAAGGGCAGCCTTGCGCTCACGCAGGTCATTGAGTATCTTCTTGATTTCGGTATCTTTCTCGTCGTCGGCCGGCTCAACAAAGCTTCCGGCATCATTGCCGGCTTCGGCCCATGCCGTGCGGGCCTCGTCTGTCTCGTTTTTATGGATAGCGTTATAATGCTGACGCAGACGGCGCAGGTCATCACCGCTGATTTCAGCGATGTCTTTAGCCTCAAGCTCACGGGCGGCAGCAAGCATACCGTCTTTGTCTAAAGCCGCAACTGCCTCGGCTGACTGCTGCTCGGCCTGCTCTACGGCCTCGCTGACCTCGGCTTCGAGATCGGCAAGCGGCGCATCAGTGACCTCTGTCCCGGCGGATTCATCTTCTGACGGGGCAGAAGACTCGGCCACAGTGTCTGATACAGATGATTGTGTTGTTTCAGGGTCAAGACTTTTGTCGGCGGCGTCGTTGACAGGCGCCTCGCTGAGAGTTTTTTCGGCGGCATTAGCTGACGCTGCCGAAGGATCACGCATTTCCATAATGATTAGTTTTAAATTGTCATAGTCTGGCGTTTGATGACAGACGTGTAAGCGCGAATTTAATAAAAAACTTTGATTTATAGGCAAAAACCCGATTTTTTTATCCTCTGTGTGTTAATTTAGCTCCCTAAGCTTTTTAACTATTATAGCTATTTGAGCCCCGTCCGGCTTATCCCCCTCAAAAAACACAGCGCCGACGGTCATCATCTGACCGCCGGCGCGAGTATCGGTTAAATCAGGCTCTGATTATTTGCCTGAGAGTTTCTCTTTGAGAGCTGCAAGAGCCTCGAGGTCACCGAGAGTGGTCTTCTCGAGCGGAGCATTGAGTGCGGGAGCCTCTTCTGCCTGCTTTTTGGGCTGGCGGCGTACTTTACGCTCGGCTGCTTTCTCTGCACGTGCCTCATCTTCGAAGATGCGGCTGTGAGAGAGGATGATGCGCTTGCTGTCCTTGTTGAATTCGATTACCTTGAAGTCAAGCTTCTCGTCAACCTTGGCCTGTGAGCCGTCCTCTTTAACGAGGTGTTTGGGAGTAGCGAAGCCCTCTACGCCATAAGGCAGAGCAATCACGGCACCCTTGTCGAGCATCTCGACGATTGTGCCTTCGTGGACTGAACCTACAGTGAAGATGGTCTCGAAGACATCCCACGGATTCTCCTCGAGCTGTTTGTGGCCGAGGCTCAGACGACGGTTGTCTTTGTCGATGGCGAGAACCTCTACCTCGATGTCAGCACCGATCTGTGTGAACTCGCTCGGGTGTTTGATTTTCTTGGTCCAAGAGAGGTCGCTGATGTGGATCAGGCCGTCAACGCCTTCCTCAATCTCGACGAATACGCCGAAGTTGGTGAAGTTGCGCACTTTGGCTGTGTGGCGGCTGCCGAGAGGATATTTGGTCTCGATGTTCTCCCACGGGTCGTTCTTGAGCTGTTTGATGCCGAGGCTCATCTTGCGGTCCTCGCGGTCGAGAGTGAGGACTACGGCCTCAACCTCGTCGCCGACTTTCATGAAGTCCTGAGCGCTGCGCAGGTGCTGCGACCATGACATCTCGCTGACATGAATCAGGCCCTCGACGCCGGGAGCGATTTCGAGGAATGCGCCGTAATCAGCCATGACAACGACTTTGCCTTTGACTTTGTCGCCGACTTTGAGCTCGGGATCGAGAGCATCCCAAGGATGGGGATGAAGCTGCTTGAGACCGAGGGCGATACGTTTTTTCTCGTCGTCGAAGTCGAGGATAACGACGTTGAGCTTCTGGTCGAGCTCCACAACCTCGCTCGGGTGGCTTACGCGGCCCCAAGACAGGTCAGTGATGTGGATGAGACCGTCGACACCGCCGAGGTCGATGAACACACCGTAAGCGGTGATGTTCTTGACTGTGCCCTCGAGCACCTGACCCTTCTCGAGTTTCGAGATGATCTCGCGCTTCTGCTGCTCGAGCTCGGCCTCGATGAGAGCCTTGTGTGATA
>ENA-OYXU01000173-OYXU01000173.1-human-gut-metagenome-genome-assembly--contig:-NODE-173-length-27785-cov-4.767869_pt1 | contig 27785 bp, 16 predicted proteins | sample MGYA00243243_ERZ653435 | MGnify/ENA primary metagenome ERZ653435 (study PRJEB26926, sample SAMN06165113) | human gut metagenome | biome: ENVO:00009003; feature: ENVO:2100002; material: ENVO:00002003... | reverse complement strand
AGCGTAGTCTCGTGGGCTCGGAGATGTGTATAAGAGACAGGTGTAAATCCAGACGCTCCCCAGTTCATCGCTGGCTCTGTCGGTGTACGGGTTGTAGTATCGCGACATGGCCATGCCGGGTCCCTTGAAATAGTTTTCCATCGCGGCATCGATCAGTTCAATGGCGCGCGAGGTGTTGGCAGTGGCGCTGGTCTCTGTGCCCGGCTGCGGATCGCCGTTGTTGTCCGGCTCCTCCTTGTCGCTGCCACAGGCTGTGGCGCCCATGGCGGCGATTACCGCCAGGGCTCCCAGTCTGAGTGTGGTGCTTTTTATGAAATTATAGAAATTCATAGTGGAAAAGCGAAGATCAGTTCATTTTGATCGAGTAGAAGCAGAGCTTGTTCTCGTCGCCGTTCTCCTCACCCTTGAACACGCCCATCGCGATGGTGACGTCCTGGCCGTTGAAGCTCGACAGGTCGTAGACAAACGTGCAGTAGCTTCCGGGATCGGATGGAGTTCCTGCGTCATGCTTGAACTTCCAGCAGCCGTCGGCAGCGGCCTCGGCGGTCTGGGCGTTGTTGCTGACCGGCGACAGGTGCGTCACGGTGCCGTCGTTGGTGATGGCCGTCACCTTGAAGAAGGTGTAGTTCGATCCGAAGTTGCGGACAGTAAGGTTGAACTTGTTGTGTCCCTCGGCGATACTGAACTTGGAGTAGAAGTAGGATTCAGGCACCTTGGTGTTGACGTTGTCGCCGCCACGGGTCTTGATCAGGAAGCCTTCCGACGGGAATACCTCGGGATCCTTGGTCAGCGGCATGTAGCTCCATTCGGCCGCTACATGTGCCACGTCGCGCCATGAGCGGTAAGCGTTGAAGTAGTCGTCGCGGTTTCCGCTGACGGGGCTGATGCCGGTGAAGCTGCTCTTGGTATGGGGCATTGTGGAACGAACCATCTCCATTGTGAGTTTCCATCCCTCCAGACCGGGAACCTCGGTGCCGGGGAGCCATGCCCACAGCGAGTCGATGGGTTTCGAGGTGAAGGCTATGCGGCGGATCACGAACTGCTTCCAGTAGTCGCCGGCATCGTGGCGGAAGGTTCCTATGGCTATGATCACCTCTTTGCCGATGTAGTCACTGAGGTCGGTGACGATCTGGTGGTAGTTCTCGGAGGCCAGCGTGCGGACGCCCCCGATCAGGTGGGCCACAGGCTCGGCTTCGGACAGGTCTACGACTTGAACGCCGAAGTATGCCGGAGCATCATCGGAGGCATTGTGGGTGCGGCTCTCAAGAGTCATCAGGCAGTTGTCGGCCGTGATCAGTTTCCTGCCGTAAACGAAGGAGTCGAACATCTCCATGTCCACGGGATTGTTGCGCTGGTCATCGCCTGAGTTGCGGATGCGCAGGGTGGTACCCTCGTTCTGCTCCTCATAGTCGCCGACGAACTCCAGGGTACACATGTAGTTGCAGGCCCAGTCCCAGTGGGGATAGTTCTCGGCGTTGCGGCCTCCGCGGTACTCATTATAATACCACTTGGGGGCGTCCATAAGGGCCGACTTGGTGAGGCCACGCAGCACGAAGGCGCTTCCCATGGTGATCTGCAGTTCGGCTACGCTGTCAACGAAACTGTCGACGTTCACTTGCTTGGTCACATCGGGATATCCCTCTTTCTGTACCGTCAGCGTATAGTCCTTAAGCGTCAGGTTGCGCAGCTCGAAGTTTCCCTGTGCGTCGGTCTCGGTGGTCTGGAAGTCGCTTACCTTGACCACGGCTCCTGCCAGGGGCGCATTGTCATGGTCAGCGTCGAGGACGGTACCCTTGATCGACGCGTTGGCGTAGACCATGGCCACGTCGACCGTGGTCGCGGTGAGGTCCCCGAACTTCTTGGCCGTTACGGTAACGGCTGTCGTCTCGTAACCTTCCTTCTCGAAAACTATAATGCCTGATGTCATCGGCACGTTGGAAAGCGAGTACTTACCCTGGGCATCGGTAGTTGTTGAGTTCTCGGTCTTGTGAAGCGAGACCTTGACGCCCTGCAGCGGTGTCTGCTGCTCATCGGTCACGGTACCGGAGACTGTGCCCATTCCGACCACGTCGTCTCCGTTGGAGTCAGAACATGCGCCTGCGCCGACTGCGAACAGTCCGGCGACGGCAGCCAGTCCTAACCATTTCAGAAATCCGTTAATTTTCATGTTAGAGATTATGTTGATAAAGTTTATTGGCGTTTTTTAAGGTGTAAATGTGGTGTAATTAGTTTTTAAGGTTTTTTAAATTGTCTTCAAAACTTTTCACACCGCAAAATAAGCATATAAAAAAAGGCAAAGTGTAATCCAGTTGCGCCAAATGAGTATTGTCTACGACATGAATACAGATTTGGCAAGGATAGAAACTGTCAGGACACATTAATTATGTACCTTTACACCGTAATAATAAAGGGGATAGATTCCACGTGATAAGATAGGACAAAACAACATAAAAACATCAAAGAACTCAGAATGCAAACAAGAAACATTATGAACATCGCAGCGGTGATGGCGGCTTCGGTACTGGTGTGTACGGAAGCCGAGGGAGCCGTGAGCCGTGCCACAGGACCGGTGGATTATGTCAGCACGCTGGTGGGAACACAGTCGAAACATTCCCTTTCGACGGGTAACACATATCCCGCCACGGCAATGCCCTGGGGCATGAATTTCTGGACTCCGCAGACGGGCAAGATGGGCGACGGGTGGGCCTACACCTACGACGCGGACAAGATCCGTGGCATCAAGCAGACGCATCAGCCCAGTCCCTGGATCAACGATTACGGACAGTTCTCGATCATGCCTGTTACCGGCACTGCTGTTTTCGACGAGGACAAGCGGGCTTCCTGGTTCTCGCACAAGGCCGAGACGGCCACTCCGTATTATTACCGCGTCTATCTGGCCGACCATGACGTGGTGGCCGAGGTCGCGCCCACGGACCGTGCCGCCGCAATGCGTTTCACGTTCCCCGACAACGACAGCTATGTTGTGATCGACGCCATGGACAACGGCTCGGCGGTCCAGGTGATTCCGGAGGAAAACAAAATAGTCGGCTACACCACCAAGAACAGCGGGGGAGTTCCTGACAATTTCCGCAATTATTTCGAGATTGTGTTCGATACTCCCATCACATACACGGCGACCGTGCTTGACAACGGGGAAATCGTCAAGGACCGGAATTCCGTTGAGGGCAACCATGCCGGGGCCATAGTGGGATTCCGCACGCACAAGGGTCAGCTGGTCAACGCCCGTGTCGCATCCTCGTTCATCAGCCAGGAGCAGGCCGGGCGCAACCTGAAGGAACTGGGCGACGGCGACCTGGACCGTATCAAGAATGAAGGCCGTGACCGCTGGAACGATGTCTTAGGCCGTTTTGAGGTCGAGGACAACGACCTGGACCGTCTGCGCACGTTCTACTCCTGCCTGTACCGCTCGGTTCTGTTTCCCCGTTCATTCTACGAGTTCGGTGCCGACGGCAAGCCTGTGCATTACAGTCCCTACAATGGCCAGGTGCTTTCGGGATACATGTTCACCGACACCGGTTTCTGGGATACGTTCCGCTGCCTGTTTCCGCTGCTGAACCTGGCGTATCCGTCGATGAATCAGAAGATGCAGGAGGGTCTCGCCAACGCGTACCGCGAGAGCGGCTTCCTGCCGGAGTGGGCGAGTCCGGGACATCGGGGCTGCATGGTCGGCAACAATTCGGCATCCGTAGTGGCCGATGCGTGGCTGAAGGGCGTAAAGGTGCCGCAGAAGGATATGGACACACTGTGGGAGGCCGTGGTGAGCGGTACGACCAAGGTACATCCATCGGTTTCCTCCACAGGACGTCTGGGACATGAGTATTACAACAAGTTAGGCTATGTGCCCTACGATGTGGATATCAAGGAGAACGCAGCCCGTACGCTGGAATACGCCTACGATGACTGGTGCATCTATAAGCTGGGCCAGAGCTTAGGCAAGTCGGCCAAGGAACTGGCTCCTTTCAAGAAACGAGCCATGAATTACAGGAACCTGTACGATCCCGAGCACAAACTGATGCGCGGCAAGAACAAGGACGGCAAGTTCCAGTCGCCGTTCAATCCATTGAAGTGGGGCGATGCGTTCACCGAGGGCAACTCCTGGCATTACACATGGTCGGTTTTCCATGATCCGCAGGGTCTTATCGACCTGATGGGCGGTGACGCCGAATTCACAGGCATGCTTGATTCAGTATTCTCAGTGCCGCCGATCTTTGACGAGAGCTACTACAACTCCGTGATCCATGAGATTCGTGAGATGCAGATCATGAACATGGGCAACTACGCCCACGGCAACCAGCCCATCCAGCATATGATCTATCTGTACGATTACGCCGGGCAGCCATGGAAGGCGCAGTACTGGATCCGTGAGGTGATGGACCGTATGTACAATCCCAATCCCGACGGCTACTGCGGCGACGAGGACAACGGCCAGACTTCGGCATGGTATGTGTTCTCCGCCATGGGATTCTATCCCGTATGTCCCGGCAGCGGACAGTATGTGCTTGGAACGCCGCTGTTCAAGTCCATGAGACTGAAACTGGAGAATGGCAAAACGTTAAGCATAAACGCACCTGAGAACAGCGATGACAACCGCTATATATCGGCAATGACGCTCAACGGCCGGAATCTCGACAGAAACTATCTGACCCACGACGAGTTGAATTCGGGCGCTGCAATCAGTTTCCGGATGTCTGCGCAGCCTAATGAGAAGCGCGGTGTGTCGGCCGATGCCCGCCCGTACTCGTTCAGCAAGGAAGCGGATGTTAAGACTGGCAATAAGACAGGCAAGAAGACAGGTAAAAAGAAAAGATTGCCCTGATCACCTATAAGTTGTGCAATGAGAAAGCCGGGCGAGTTATTCGTCCGGCTTTCTATTTGCTGTATGTTGATTTCTCGGATTATTTCTTCAATCTGTTCTCCAGCATCTTGATGTAGTAGCCGCCTACTACGGAACGAGCCTGGAAGCCACGCTGGTCGGCACGGTCGGTGTAGACCCAGTCGCTCATCGGTACACGGTGGCGGGTATCGTTCATGAACTGATGTACAGGAGCGATGAACTTCTGGAAAGTAGCCTTGTCGGGAGCCATGGTGGCGGTCCACATGATCCAGTCGGTCTTGGTGTAGGTCTCGCGGTTGTCCAGCGGAAGACCGTACTTGTTCTGCTTTTTCAGATAGTAGGGAATCTCCTTCTTCATGATCTCATCAGGGAAGATATCCAGACCCAAGAGTTTGTCCCATACCAGGTTGTATTTCTGACTCCAGGTTCCGGGCTTGTCGAAGGTCAGTCGGTAGTGGTCGCCGTCATCGGCCATCTTCTCCCATTCTCCGGCCATGGCGCGGGCCTTTGCGAAGTATTCCTTTGCGATGTTCTTCTTGCCCAGCATATCGGCTAACTGTGCATAAGAGGCTACTGCCAGGATTGCCTTGATGGAAAGGTTGGCGTTGTGGGCGAAGTGTCCGGCGAAGTCATCGGTGCAGAGCTGGTTCTCCGGGTCCAGACCATATTTGGCCAGATAGTTGGCCCAGGTGGACAGGACGTTCCAATGCTTGGCGGCATAGTCGGCGTTACCCTCGACTTTGGCAAGGGCGGCGCAGAGGATCAGCATGTTGCCCGATTCTTCCACAGGCATGTCGCCGCCGTAGGTCTGGCCGTTGGCCAGCGGATAGGTGCCGACGTCGTGTGCGGCGAACGGCTTGTTCCATTTTCCGCTTTCGGAATAGTAGAAGATATGGTTCATCATTCCCTTTACGAGTTCGGGGTTGTAGACCAGGAACATGGGGGCGGAAGGGTAGGTGATGTCCACAGTTCCGATGGAGCCGTTGCTGAAGTTCTCCTTCGAGAACCAATCGATCTCTCCTTCAGGAGTCTCCACCAGTTTGTGCGCGGCGATTGCCTGACGGTAAGCCAGCGCGCAGAGGTCGGCGTAATCGCTGCCTCCTACGGTTGTGGCCTCGTCCATCAGCTGACGGTCGAATGTGGCTGTGCGCGTCATCAATGAGGAATATTCATCGGCTGCCAGACGCAGCTGTTTCATGATGTCGGAATCGTTGTTTCGGTTCCAGTAGGGACGCAGGTTGGTGCCGAAATACTGGATGGAATACTGGTCGTCGTAGCCGACCATCAGATAGCCGGAGGCTTTCCGGGTCTCTCCGATGTTGACCGTCATTCCGACCTCATGACCGGAGACGGGTTTGCCGGCTTTCCTGCCGTTGCTGAATGCCTTGCGTGCTGTCTTTGACGATGCCGTCCAGGGAGTGGCGTTTGACTCCACGGAAGCAAGATAGAACGTGCCCCAGTCTATACGCACGCCGTCGCCGCTCTTGCCCAGCACCTTCTGATCCACGCTGGAGACGGTGGCGCATCTGATGCCATCCTTGTCGACCAGAGCGGAAGTCGTTTTCTGAGCGATGTTGTCGATGGCCCATTCGCGGCCGGCCTCGAAGTAGATGCGTACGTTATGGTCACGGCCGTCGTTGCTGGCGACATTGTAGGTGATATAGTTCACCGGACGGCTCAGCAGGTCGAGGTTGTCCATGAACATCGGAGCCGTGAAGGTAAGCGTCAGGTTCACGCCACCGCACTTGAAGTCATAGACCGTGTTCATGGGAAGCACCTGGCAGGCGGTCTGCACGGCGGTCCTGTTGAACGTGGTGGATGGATTCTCCTCGATTTCCAGGCCGAAGTCCAGGAAAGCCAGGCCACCGCGGTCGCGGCACCATGCGGCGATCAGGTTCTTGCCGGGACGCAGGGACTTGCGGGCCGCTCCGTCAAGCAGGAGGCGCACGCCTTTATGACACTGGTTGCCGGTATCCACGACCTTGATGCCGTTGATGTATATGATCACGTCATCATCGTGCGAGTAATTGAGATAGACCGGCTTGTTGCCGATTCCGGACGGGATGTTCACCTCGCGGCGAACCCAGATCTCCTCGGTGTTCCACATAGTGTTGGCAAGATGTTCCTGCGGAACGGATCCGAAAGCTCCCTTGTCGGTTTTCCAGGACGATGCGTCGAATCCGGGCTCGTACCAGTCGGCCGCGGGTTTGGCGGTGGTGTAGCGGCCGGTCCATGCCTCGCCATCGGCGGTGGGCACCAGCATCGACAGGTCGGGAACCTCCTTGCCCATGAAGCGGTAGTCGGTGCCGTCGACATTGACCACTCCGATCATCGGGAACTGAGTGCCTGTCCAGTGGCGGGTGACGTCATCGTACAGATTGTCCGACATGGACCAGCAGCTGGTGTAGGGGTCAACCGTTACAAGAGGAACCGCTGGCGCACGCAACGCCGACCAGGCTGTCGACATTCCTGACAGCATCGCCGCTGCAAGAATAATAGGTTTGAAGTTCATGTTTTTAAGGTTTTATAATGAGATTTTGTTGTTTCTGTGCAAAGTTACCAGCTATTGCCTCAAGATGTGTCATTGAATGTGCCAAATCTATTGTGTATCCACGCAAATACATTTTTGTCATTATCCTGTACAAAATTCAAAGGTATGCCGGGCGCTTAGGTGAGGGCAACATATTGCGTATGTCAAAAATGATAATTAATTTTGCAGACTGAAAATGTCAACGAGCCTTTTCTAAAACTATACCATGAAAACTGAATCTCGAATCAGAATCATACTGACTGTTCTGTTTATAAATGTCGTGCAGCTCGTATGTGCGTACAATATGCGGCAGACATCAAACCGCGACGGTTTGTCGAACAGCGCGATCCTGTCCATGGCTCAGGACAGCGACGGCTATCTGTGGTTGGGGACCTGTGACGGAGTCAATATAGCCGATGGCCGGACTGTCAACAGTTTCGGACAGATATTTCCCGGGCAGGCATTATCGGGCAACATAATCGAATCCCTGAGCAACGGCGGGGAGGGACGTATGTGGGTGTTGACCAACTATGGACTCAATCTGGTGGATTCCAGAACCGGATGGGTAACCACGTTCAAGCAGTTCGGCGGTCAGGAGCAGCTGGCGTCGGGTGCGGACGGCGTCATGTACGTGCTTGGCGAGAATTCAGACCTGTATCGTTTCAAGGGCGATAAGGAAGTGGATTTCGAGAAGTTAGGCAAACTTGGACAATCGTTCAGGGACGTGCGCCGTCTGGCTGTGCGTGGAGGCAGGCTGTGGGTGCTGACCAATCATGGCATCCGTGTGGCATCGATTCCATCAGAAGGCAAAGAGGACGGACATATCGGCGTAAGGGTCGTGGACAATGAACCGATATTGTTCGCAAAGGCCTTGGGCAATGATATATATCTGGTAAGCGGCGACGGGTGGATATGCCGTGTGCTTGACAATGGAAGGCGTCAGCGTCTGGCCGACATATCGAAGGAAGTGCGGCGTCGCGGCCGTATCTCGGATATAGTCCGCAATAAGAAGGGCCAGTATCTGGTGTCGTTCAGCACCGATGGAGTGATTCAGGTGGACGCTCACGACCCGTCTAACCCTGTCATTGCCGATATGGGCCTGAAGGTAGGTGTGTTCTGTCTGGGGGCGTCTTCCCGACAGGATGTGGTGTGGATTGGTTCCGATTGCCAGGGTCTGTTCACCTGCTGGGAGGATTCTTACGGAATACGTTCATTCGATTTCAACGCTTTGGGCAATAAGCTGACGCATCCGATACGCTCCATATTCATTGATGACCGGAAGACCCTGTGGCTTGGCACTAAAGGTGACGGTTTGCTGAGAATCAGGAATTTCGATGAATCGTATCCGGAATCATCTCTCGGCACAGGCTCTCTGTTCACATCCGCCAATTCTCCGCTCCTTCATAATTCCGTATTCGGATTCGGACGGAGCTCAAGGCCGATATTATGGATCGGAACAGAAGAGGGGCTGAATTACTACAGTTACCGCACCGACCGTATCGGCAGGGTGGATTCCAGGAAGGACGTGCGCTATATCCATCAGGTGGTGGAGGTTGGGGACACATTGTGGATGTGTACCTTGGGACGCGGTATAATCAAGGCCGCGATCGGTGGCTCGCCAGACAGTCCGGTGCTGACGGACATCAAGGAATACAGACTCGACAACGGCGCTGTTTCGTCCAATCAGTTCTTCTCGATAACGCGGGACGCATCGGGCAACCTCTATTTTTGCAACCGTGGCAAGGGAATGTACCGATACAGCAACGGCAAGCTGGCCCCGATTCCGTTGAAGAACAAATACGACACCAACGGTGTGCGGGATGTGTTCGATGCCGCTGCGGACAGAAACGCGCTGTGGATCGGCACCGGCAACGGTCTGATAAAACGTACGCCGGACTCCGAAAAGCATTTCTCCGGCATTGAGTTCGGATTCCCGAACAATACTATACACGAAATACTGAGTATGCCGGACGGGAAGATATGGATGTCGACCAACAACGGTATCGTCAGTTTCAATCCGGAGAACGAGGAGACCCAGATCTATGCAAAGAACTACGGCATCGACGTGACGGAATTCAGCGACGGAGCCAGCCTGCACACGGGGCGCGCCATGATATTCGGCGGCATCAACGGTCTGGTGATCATCAACAAGAATGAAGGATACAAGGGAATAAAACCCTATATGCCGGCATTGAGGCTGCAGAAAGTAAATATCGGAGGTGTCGAGGCTGGAATGTCGGATTATCTTGACAGGTCGGGAGGAACCGACAGGCTGGAATTCGGACCGAAGCAGAACCACTTCTCTCTGACATTCGCGGCTCCTGACTTCATCAACGCCGATAACTATACGTATTACTATACGCTGAACGGCAAGCACTGGATCAACAACGGCTCATCGCCGGTAATCTGGTTCAACGAGATGAAATACGGGGGCTACAAACTGATGGTGAAATACCTGAACAGAGCCACTGGAGTCGAAAGCAAGCCCTGCGCTGTGGATATAGTGGTCAGGGCGCCCTGGTATCTGAGCTGGGTTGCCAAGGTTTTCTACCTGATGTTGCTGATCGCGGCGGTGGCAGGGGGGATATACATGTACCTGCGGCGACAGCGGGAACTCCAGACCAGGGAGATTGACCGGATGGAACAGCAGCATCGCGAGGAACTGTACGAGGAGAAACTCCGGTTCTTCACCAACATCACGCATGAGTTCTGCACCCCGCTGACTCTGATCTACGGTCCATGCGAGCGCATCCAGACATATCCCGGTACCGATGACTATATCAGCAAATATGTGGGATTGATCCGCAACAACGCCGAACGTCTGAACAGCCTGATTCAGGAACTTATAGATTTCCGGAGAATGGAGACCGGCAACAAACGTCTGAAGATACGCAGTGTGGCGGTGAGTGACCTGTGCTCGGACATAATGGGTTCCTTCTCGGAACTGTCGGACCGTAACAGTATTGATTTTGTCAGCGGGATTGATCCGGAGATACAGTGGAACACTGACTTCAGCTGTCTGCGTAAGATTGTGACGAACCTGATATCAAATGCCTTCAAGTACACGAATCCAGGTGGCACCATTAAGGTTGGCCTTCATGTGGTGGACGGGAAACTGCGGCTAAGCGTCTACAACACAGGAAAGGGAATCAGGCCGGAGGACCGCGAGCGGATATTCAACCGCTACAGCGTTCTTGACAATGTGGAGGAAAACGCGGTGAAGGGTCTGTCGCACCGCAACGGACTTGGAATGGCCATCTGCCACAGCATGGTGGACTTGCTGCAGGGGCGTGTCGAAATCGAGAGCGAGGTGGGAGAGTACGCCGAGTTCATCGTTACATTGCCGCAGCTGGAAATAACCGTAGACACGCCTGAGGTCAGCCGGGACGCACCGACAGAGCATCCCGTACTTCCGGAGATTTCAGTGGATACGGCCAAGCCCGTGACGACGGGAGTGAAGCCGAAGGAAAGCAGCGGCACGGTGCTTGTGATCGATGACAATCCGGAGATCCTGACAATGATCCGCGACACCTTGGCTGAGTACGACGTAGTGATCGCGAACAATGCCGAGGAAGGTCTGGGAAAAATCGTCCAGCTGTCGCCTGACTTGATAATCAGCGACATCATGATGCCGGGAATGAACGGTCTGGAATTCACGCGCAGGGTGAAGCAGAACAAGCACACCATGCACATACCGTTGATCCTGCTGTCGGCCAAGACCAGCAACGCTGAGCGTGTGGAGGGGATCGAGGCAGGCGCGGACGCCTATATCGGCAAGCCATTCAGCCTGAACTACCTTCGTGCTGTGGCCAAACGTCTGATTGAGAACAATATCCGGTTGCGGGAATACTACAACACCTCGGCCAGCGCGTTCGAGTTCAACAACGGCAAGCTGATGCACCGCGAGGATAAGGATTATCTGGAGAAAATCACCGAATTCATCGACGCGCATATCGAGGACAGTGAACTGTCGCCCGACCATCTTGCCGCCCATATGAAGATAAGCGTGCGCAACCTGTACCGTAAGTTCAAGGACATGGGGTGGCTGCCGCCTAATGACTTCATCAAGAATCATCGAATAAGTTTCGCCGCGAAACTGCTGCAGACAACATCCTATACCGTTCAGGAAATCATCTACCGCAGTGGATTCACCAACAGGTCGCATTTCTATAAGGAATTCGACAAGCGTTTCCACATGACTCCGAAAGATTACCGAAACAGCACCAAATGTTGCGACAATTCGCTTGTGGAAGCCAGGAAAACAGAGTAAATGTCCCGTGTGTCCGTTTGTGACATTTTTGTATGGCGCTGCTTGGATTCAAGGATAACGACACACTTGTCGCCTTCAGATACAGACATATTAAGTAAAATATGTAATTTTGCATTGGATTAACGAATTAAATGTCATGAACAGAATTATAATCACATTAACGGGAGCATTGGCTCTGTCGACGGTGAGTCTGGCGTATTCGGCGGAAACGTATATCTGCCAGCCGGACAACGTCACGACTAAGAAAACGGCTCGCGTCGGTTACAAATGCCAGCGTCCGGCGCGTTCGGAGCGGCTGTTCCACTCCGATGCGGTGGAGAAGGAGATAAAGAGGGTGAAGTCCTTGCTGACCAATCCCAAGCTGGCATGGATGTTCGAGAACTGTTTCCCGAACACGATCGACACGACCGTGCATTACAGGACCGGTGAGGACGGCAAGCCCGACACATTCGTCTACACGGGCGACATACACGCCATGTGGCTCCGTGACTCGGGTGCGCAGGTATGGCCGTATGTGCAGCTGGCTAATTCCGACGAGCAGCTGCGACGGATGCTTGAGGGAGTGATCCGCCGTCAGTTGATGTGCATCAATATCGACCCTTACGCCAATGCCTTCAATGACGGGCCTACGGGCGGGGAGTGGCAGTCGGACTACACCGACATGCTGCCGGAACTGCACGAGCGCAAGTGGGAGATCGACTCGCTGTGCTATCCCGTCCGTCTGGCATACGAGTATTGGAAAGTGACGGGCGACACATCGGTGTTCGACCAGGCATGGCTTCAGGCCGTGGACAACATCCTGGCCACATTCCGCGACCAGCAGCGTCGTGACGGCCGTGGCAAATACCGGTTCATGCGCAAGACAGAGCGTGCGTTCGACACACTGAGCAACGATGGCCTGGGCACGCCTGTGAAGCCGTGCGGCCTGATCGCCTCCAGTTTCCGTCCATCGGACGATGCCACGACGCTGCAGTTCCTGGTGCCTTCCAATTTCTTTGCCGTATCGATCCTGCGCAAGGCTGCCGAGATCCTTGATACGGTGAACCATGACAGCCGCCGGGCCGCTGAGTGCCGTTCATTGGCCGACGAGGTCTATGGCGCGTTGCAGAAACATGCGGTCTACAATCATCCGGTTTATGGCAGGATCTATGCTTTCGAGTGCGACGGTTTCGGCAACCATATGCTGATGGACGATTCCAACGCGCCAAGCCTGATGTCGCTTCCGTACCTGTCAGATGTGGATGTGAACGATCCGGTCTATCAGAACACGCGAAGGTTCATATGGAGCGACAGCAATCCTTACTTCTTCAAGGGCGAGGCCGGGGAAGGGATCGGCGGTCCGCATATCGGTTATGACTATATATGGCCGATGAGCCTGATGATGAAGGCGTTCACAAGTACCGACGACGCCGAGGTGGCGCAATGCATAAAGAGTGTAATGGACACGGAGGCAGGAACGGGCTTCATCCATGAGTCGTTCCATAAGGATGATCCTGCGAAATTCACCCGTGCTTGGTTCGCATGGCAGAACACGTTGTTCGGCGAATTGATCCTGAAACTCGTCAACGAGGGGAAAGTAGACTTACTGAATAGCATATGATGAACAAAAACAGAGTAATCTTAGGATGGATCACGGTCATGGTGTTGCTGGCGTTCAGCGGCACCATGTCTGCAGTTGAAAAGGCCGTGTTCAATGTCGCAAGCTACAACCTGCGGCAGTTGAACGACGGCGACACCAAGGCGGGGAACGGCTGGTCGCGGAGATGCCCGGTTCTGGGTCAGTTGATCAGGTATCATGAATTCGACATCTTCGGCACCCAGGAGGGTTTCAAGAGCCAGTTGGAGGAACTGAAGGAAGAACTGCCCGGTTATGACTACATCGGCGTGGGCCGCGAGGACGGCAAGGATGCCGGCGAACATTCGGCCATATTCTACCGTACGGACATGTTCACGCTTCTGGACCATGGTGATTTCTGGATCTCGGAGACTCCCGGTAAGCCGGGACTTGGCTGGGACGCTGCCTGTCCGCGTATCTGCTCGTGGGGTAAGTTCCGTCACAACGAGAGCGGCAGGGAGTTCGTGATGTTCAACCTCCACATGGACCATGTCGGGAAGAAGGCCCGCGTGGAGGGAGCCAGGCTGGTGCGCGACCGCATCGATGGCTTCGGCAAGGACTGCCCGGCGTTCGTGACGGGAGACTTCAATGTGGATCAGACAAGTCCGTCATACAGGACTATCACCGCCGGGGGTGACCTGAAGGATTCCTATGAGGTGGCAGAGTTGCGGTATGCCTTGAACGGCACGTTCAACAGCTACAGGACGGACAACTATACCGAGAGCCGAATAGACCATGTGTTCGTGACGCCGGATGTGAAGGTGTTGAAGTACGGTGTGCTGACCGACACCTACCGCACGCCTGAGAACAGTGAGCGTGTGGCCGCCAAGGATGCTCCCGGCGAGATCGAGGTGAGCCGCTATGTGGCCCGCACTCCCTCCGATCATTTCCCCGTGGTGGTAAAGGTGGAATTATGAAATTCTAATGTAATAATACAGGCAATCCCCGGCGTACCTGCCGGGGATTGCCTGTATTATTGTGCTTGTCAGAGTTTCAGCAGGGAGGAACCGTTGTCGGCGTTGTTCAGGTTGCGGCGGACGGTGCGGAATATGGAGCCGAAATCGGTGGTGTAGCTTACGGACAGAACCACCATGTTGCTGTTGTTCTTGATGTAGCGTTCACTGCGTGATGGATTCACCGATGAGTAATTCCATGAAGGATAGCGGGTGCCTTTCCTGTCGAACATGTACATCCAGCTGGCTCCGATGGTCCAGTGCCTGTCGGGTTGCCATTCGAACTGCAATGCATCGCCGTTCTCATCCTTGCCCACATAGTGGCCGCTCAGATATTTTCCCGGGAATTTACGCCAGTAGGCAATGGTAAACGGACCCTTGTTCCACCAGAGGAACAGGCTGGCGTCGAACGATGTCAGCTTATGGCTCCACCCGGCACCGGCTGTCTGATAGTGACTCAGGCTCAGATATAGGTTTGCTCCGAATCCGTGCAGGTCACTGATGCGCAGGCTCAGGTTGTTCTGGAATGTTCGTGAATAACGCGCATTGACGGATTGGGACAGAAACAATCCATCGCCCAGATATGAGACGTCTGTGATCACGCTGTTTCTGGTGTTGTAATATCCTGATTGAAATGATGCCTGCAATTTCTTATACGAGAAATCGACCCCAAGCCTATAGCTGAAATTCTCGGCGACCTTCAGGTCAGGATTTCCATTGGAGATAAGGTAGGGCGTGGTCTGTTGCGGATAATCCGTCAGTGCCGTCAGCGAGGGTATCGACGGACTGTATCTGAAGGATGCCTGGAGATTCCACATCTGGTTGATGTTCCAGGATACCTGTGCGGTTGACAGATTCCTTATGAAGTTGCGCCTGTTGAGGTCATTGTTTATCCAGAACAGTTTCGCACCTGTGGAAAGATTGAAATAGAACTTCCCGACACGCTGACCCAGACGCACGTAGGCATAATTGTTGTTTTCGGTCAGTACGGGCTTGTAGTCCGAGGAGAGGTAAGTGTTTCTGCTATGTGAGACAGTGTTCTGGTATCCGGCGGACAGAGAGGTATTCTGGCTGAATGTGTGGATATAACTGACTTCCGATATCAGGCTGCGGCGATGGCTGTCGACGTTCATTATATAGGAATCCTCGCTTCCGTCGGCGTAGAAGTAGTTGTTGTCGCGACGGTAGTCGCTGGAGTTCAGCGTACCCACTACCTGCACCTCCAGTGAGTTCTTCTCATTGAAGTCCTGACGGAGGAAGAGGTCGAGCGATGGTGTCATGTCCTTGCTTCTGGTGGTGTTGTAGTTGTCGTATTGCCCCAGTTCCGAGTCTTCGGTATGGGCAATGGAGCGGTTTCTGTAGTAATTGGGAGTAATGCTGAAGGTGGCGGAGAACAATGTCTTGGTGGTCGGGCTGAGATCATATTTCAATCTTAGACCATGATTGTGGTAGTAGAATGGATTCCGGTCGTGTTCCTCAAGGTCTACATGGAAGTCCTTGCCGATATAGCTTTCTGTGGAATTGTCGTAGACAGCCTGGTAATTGCGCCACGAAGGGGAGTATTGCAGCGTGAACTGCGAGGGTCCCTGATGGTACGAGGCCCGGACATTCGCATCGACGAATGCCGTGTTGACCGCGCTGCGGCCCCATACATAGACCTGGCCTCCGTCATTTCTTTTCTTCAGTGTGATGTTTATGAAACCTGTATTGCCGGAATCGGCATATCTGGCCGGAGTGAGGCGGGAATACTCTATTTTCTCGATATCCTTGGGCTGCAAGGCGTTCACATCGGTCATGTTTGATGGTACCCCGTTTATCAGGATTACCGGTGATCCTCCGTCGACCGACAGCGAACGGTTGATTGGATTTGCCTGCAGACCGGGCAGCGGTAATTTCTGGAACAGACTGATTGATGTGGACGATGCCTTGACGTCCGCGCCGGAAGGATATACGATGGTGCGTCCTTTGGATTGCGTCACGGCATTGCCGATAACGGTGACTTCCCGAAGATTCTTCGCGTCATCAAGGTAGATGGCGCCGAGATCGATGTTCTTTGATCCGGCTTCGATGATTATGTCGGTAGGAGAGAAACCTGTCATGGAGACCTCAAGGGATAATGCCGATTTCCGTTCCGTATTGAGGGTGAAGCCACCTTCGGCATTGGATGTAGTTCCATTTATAAACTTTCCATCGGCAAGAATCCGGCAGTCGGCTCCGGCAACGGCTGTGGAGTCATTGGCGGACAGCACGACACCCTGGATGGTCCGTGCGTTCAATATGGAGACGCCTGTCAGCGAGCACAAAGCCAATATTGACCATCGTTTGTTCATAACATAATCGTTTTATTAATCTTAATGTTTCATAACATTCTATATAAGAAAGAAACGCATCATTTCGACCATTTGTGACAGTCCAACGAATATTTTCTAAAAATTCGTTTTGAGGAATTCCCGAAGGTTGACGTGTTCAATGCCGGGATATTCGCTGAATCCACCACTGACAGGATCCATCGATACAACATATTTGGGGTAGTTGTCTTTGATTGCGGCAAGATTGCCGAACTCCCGCTTCACAGTGTCTGCGGAGGCAAGGAGATATGCCACTTGAACGTATATTCTTTTATCCGCTTTGGTTGCTACGAAGTCAATCTCTCCGGCACGAAGAATGCCGACAGTTACTTCAAACCCATGGCGTCGAAGATGATTCCAGACTACATTCTCAATTATTTTCTCGATACTGCCCAGGATATTGAAACCGCATAAATAGTTGCGTATCCCATGGTCGGAGAAATATAGTTTGTTGTTGGACTCAAGGAGCAATTTGCCATGTATGTCAAACCTGTTTACAGGAATCGCAAGGAAAGCATCCTTAAGATATTTCAGATAGTTGGATACCGTCTCATCGCTGATCTTCTCACCTTTGGATGTAATGAATTTCATGATATTGGTGGTGGAAATCGGTTTCCCGATATTGTCTGCGACGAAGCGTACTATATTCTCCAGTTGCGTGACGTTCCGGACTTTTTCTCTCCTGACGATATCCTTGACGAGAATGGTGTTGTAAACACCCTCGAAATAGTCGGAGATCTGCGATTGTTCCTCAGGCTTGAACGCCATCAATCCGGGTAGGCCACCCATTCTGAGATAATGTATAAGGGCATCGTTGCTGTCCTCCATATTGTGGAATCGTAAAAATTCGATGTACGATAGGTTGTATATCTTTATTTCGATATATCGTCCCGACAGGTAAGTGCCAAGTTCACTTGAGAATATATATGCGTTGCTGCCTGTGGCGATTACTTGGCAACGGTTTTCAGCATGCAGGCTTCGCAAGGCATTCTCATAATGCTCTATATCCTGCACTTCATCTATTAGAAGGTAGTTCTCGGACTCTCGGGGTAGCCTCTCGGTGGCGTAGTCATACAACTGTTCCGCCGTAATAATGTCACGGAATTCCTGTAACTCCTTATTGATATACACCACATTTGCCTCGGGCCGATTATGTTCCAGCCAGTCGTGAAACAGTTCAAGTACCTTGCTTTTCCCGACTCGTCGTTGACCAACGAGAATAAGCATCATGCCACGGTTAATCAGACTGGCTATCTTGTCTATGTATTGTGGACGTGGGATGAGTTCCATAGTTTGAGAATTTTCTGCAAATGTAACCAATTATATTCGGTAAAACAAACAAAGAGTGCAGATTTTCCCGGTTATACTTGGAAAAGTCTGCAAAATATGTAAGAATTTCCGATTATAACCGGGAAAATCTACATTTCTTCCCAGCCTATGGTGTATTTGGTTTCCTTGCCATTCCTTAGTTCAGTGTATCCCTCGACCCAGGAATTATAAACGGAGGCTGATATGTCATATGAGAAGTCAACCATCTGTTCTCTTTGATCTGATGTGATTTCCATTGTCTTGACCATGCTTGCGGACTGCTTGCCTAAGACACCCTGATATTGCAACGGCAGATAGTAGCGACGCATCACAGGTCCCTGCACAATCGGAAGATAATGTGCGGTCTCGCCTGTGAAGTATGTGAATGTCTTGGTAAGCGTCGGATGCTTGGGATTGCTGTATTCGGAATATCTGACCAGATTGTCGTCTGTCCATTCAAGTTCGGCACACCATTCCAGGGCGGTAGGCTCTTCCCAACCGGTGTCTTTGGTACGCTTTTCCGCTGTGTTGACCTTGATAAGCTGCTGAGAAGAATTGTATAGGAAATCAATCGTATAGTTTTTCGTCATCATCAACCCATCGTTATTCCTTAAGGTGGCGATGCCTATGGCATGGCTTGCCGTACCGTCTTGATTGAGATACAGTTTCTCATCGTAAGACCATATATCCGTACCGAACTGTTCTTCAGATGCGATGGATATCACGTTATCATTATCTGGATAGCTATATGAAGATATATAGGAAACTATCCAGTCCGGATCTGACTCATGATATTCAAATTTTGAAATCCTTCCCTTGGAATCGTATTCAAAATCATGATACGAGTGATCGAAATAAATCCATGAAATCCGATATTGCGGAGGATTGACTGGTTCATCCTTGTCATCACATGATGCCGACATTGACATTAAGACGCACAAAATGACCAAATTCAGGTGCTTCATGATTGAAAAATATTTAACTGATGAGCAAAGTTACATCTTTTTTCTGAAATAGCGATAACAATCTGCACTCTGAGTGCCGAATTGTCACATCTAATATCGGTTAGAACTTGTATAATGTCTTTTCAAATGCCAACCTGGTTCCCCATGCGAAATGACATACCCCGAGATTGGTGTAATTCCTTTTGGAAAGAATATGTTGCATGGGCTTGTTTTCAACGCCGGTGTCAATTCGAATGAATTCAACATTCATCTGAAGTGATTTAGCCTCGGCTAAGTCAAATAGAGTTTTTGAGTGCCCTTTACCCCTGTATTTGTCTGAAATTGCGATACGATGAAAAACGGCATAAGTTCCATGGCAACTCCATAATTGGGATTGTTTCTCATATTCCTCGTCATGGGTGGCTATAGCCACGTAACCGACCAAAACTCCATTATCCTCGATAATGTATCCGATACCACTATTAATATCAGTATTCAGGGTTTCAATGGAAGGATAGCCATCTTCCCATTGGATAAACCCGGCTTCACGTTGGGCCCTACGCGCCTGTGAGAAAACCAGCATGACATCCTCAATGTCGGCAATGTTTGCTTTTTGTAATTGCATATGCAAAGTTAAGTATAATTATGAGATTTTCAAAGGAATCGTCCATAAGCTGTATTTTATAGCATACATTTGGGTCTCCGTAAATTAAGGATATAAGTGGCAAAAACTTATATGGGTGGTGGGGTGTTATCTAACAAAAGGATGCTTCTAAGCGTATAAGCCACTATAATGACCTATGCTATGGAAAACAGAGATGAAGGAAAAGTAAAGGAATATGATGTAATCGTAATCGGAGGCGGAGCGACAGGCGCTGGCACGGCACGGGACTGCGCCATGCGCGGCCTGAAGACGATTCTGATCGAGCGGCTGGACTTTACGGCCGGGGCCACGGGACGTAACCACGGACTGCTGCACAGTGGAGCCCGTTATGCCCATACCGATCCCGAGTCGGCCGCCGAATGCATCAAGGAGAATATAATATTGAAACGGATTGCCCGTCATTGCATTGACGATACGGGCGGTCTGTTCGTGACATTGCCCGAGGACTCGCTGGATTACCAGGATGCGTTTGTCCAGGACTGCGGCAAAGCCGGCATCGATGTCGATGTGCTTGACCCTAAGGAGGCGCGACTGATGGAGCCGTCGGTCAATCCGGACATAATCGGTGCCGTCAGGGTGCCGGATGCCTCGGTGGATCCGTTCCGTCTGACCACCGCCAATATCCTTTCAGCCCGTCAGAATGGAGCGGATATATTGACTTACCATGAGGTAATCGGTTTCGAGAAGGAGGGCGACCGCATCATCGGTGTGGAACTGCTGGACCGCAAGACGTGTCGGAAATCGAAGGTGTACGGTAAGGTGACGATAAACGCCTGCGGTATCTGGGGCCATCTTGTGGCGAAGTTGGCCGGCATAGACATCAACATGTATCCTGCCAAAGGCTCGCTGTTGATTTTCGGCCACCGTATCAATCATATGGTACTGAACCGATGCCGTAAGCCCGGAGACGCCGACATACTTGTTCCCGGCGATACAATCTGCGTGATCGGCACTACATCGACGCGCATCGGTTTCGACCAGATCGACAATATGGAGGTAACCCCCGGCGAGGTAGACCTTCTGCTTCGCGAGGGAACGAAACTGTCTCCTTCTTTGGCATACACACGCATACTCCGCGCGTATTGCGGAGTCAGGCCGCTTGTGGCCGACGACAAGGATCCGACTGGCCGCAGCATCAGCCGCGGCATAGTCTGCCTGGACCATGCCAAACGCGACGGGGTGGAGGGATTCATCACAATCACAGGCGGCAAGCTGATGACTTACCGTCTGATGGCGCAGGAAGCCACCGACATGGCATGCCGTAAGTTCGGTGTGGACAGGCCATGCGAGACGGCCGAGATCCCGCTGCCAGGATCGGAGCCTACCGCTGATGACAAGGAAAGACGCCAGCATATCATAGAGCTCAGCACGGAACAGAAGGCCGCCGAGGGGCGTCACGGCTCGATGACGGATTACATCAAGAGCAACGACGTGGACAGCGACGCGCTGGTCTGCGAATGCGAGCAGGTGTCGGTAGGCGAGGTGGACTATGCGATTGACGAGCTGCATGTCAACAACCTGATCAATCTGCGCCGCCGCACCCGCATGGGAATGGGCACATGCCAGGGCGAGCTGTGCGCCTGCCGTGCGGCCGGACTGCTGGAACGGCATTACAAATGCACGCAGAAGAACCTGGACGACCTGGCGTCGTTCATGAACGAGCGCTGGCACGGGATGTTCCCCGTATGCTGGGGCGAGACGCTTGTGGAGGTGCAGTTCACATCATGGCTGTACCGAGGAGTGTTGGGCATCGAGCATGAGCCGGAGAGACATGAGGAAAATCTGTATAACAATGTCGCGACCCAGGAGGCGTGCAAAAACGGTAAGCCATGAGATTCGATACGATAGTGATAGGAGGAGGCCTGAGCGGCCTGGTGGCCGGCATCAAGAGCGCGGAGAGCGGCCGTAAGACGGCAATCGTTACGCGAGGCCAGAGCGCGTTGCATTTCTGGTCAGGCTCGTTTGACCTTCTGGGCCACGGAGCCGACGGAAAGGATATCTTGAATCCCTTTGATCATATGGACGAACTGCCTGCGAGCCATCCGTACAGGAGAATCGGCAAGGACAACCTGCGTCGTATGCTCGGACAGGTGCCATCCCTGTTCGAAGGGATAGGAGTGCCTGTACACGGCGAGATGGAGCGTAACCATTACCGCCTGACACCGATGGGGTACATGAAGCCATGCTGGCTCACACTTGACGATTACGTCATGTTCGAGTCGCCGGACCGGATTCCCTGGAAGAAGGTGGCGTTGGTCAATATACGCGGTTATCTGGATTTCTATCCGCGGTTCCTGGCATATGGTCTGGAACAGCGTGGCGTGGAATGCGTGACGGACAATGTGGATATACCGCAATTAGGACGTCTGCGCGAGAGCACCACCGAGATGCGCGCCACCAACATGGCCCGCTTCCTGAAGGATGACGCAGTGGATGACCTGGCGGCCGAAATCAACAAGGTATCGGCCGGATGCGATGCCGTGATATTCCCGGCTATACTCGGACTGTATTCCATAGAGCCAGTCAACAGACTCCGCCGGAAGGTGAAGCGTCCCATATACTTCGTGGCTACTACTCCGGCGAGTGTCCCTGGGGTCCGTTGCCAGTTGTTGCTGCGCGACCGTCTGCAGCAGCTTGGGGGAGCCTATATCCCTGGCGATTCTGTCATCAAGGGAGAGTTCCGTAACCACAGGCTGGAACGAATCTACACCTCCAACTTCGGAGACATGCCGCTTGAGGCCGAGGACTTCGTGATCAGCACCGGAAGTTTCTTCGGCCATGGGTTGATCGCCACCATCGACCGAATCTACGAGCCGGCGTTGGGTCTGGACGTCAACATGACCGGAGGCCGTACCGAATGGTACGACAAGGACTACTACGCCTCGCAGCCCTACATGAGGGCCGGAGTCATCACCGACGACAGGTTCCGCCCCTGTGTCAAGGGGGAGACTGTGGAGAACCTATACGCCACCGGAGCCCTGCTTGCCGGGTTCGACGCGCTGACCGAAGGATGCGGCGCCGGCGTAACATTGGCTACTGCACTGAGCGCTGCGGAAAACATAACTAAAAAATGACCGCCATGATGACACTACAGGAACAGAATATAAGTGACAACAATTTTGAGTCGTGTATAAAGTGCACCATATGTACGGTGTATTGTCCGGTGACAGCGGTCAATCCCGACTATCCCGGACCGAAACAGGCAGGCCCTGACGGCGAACGCTACCGGTTGAAGAAACCGCTCTTCTACGACGAGGCGTTGAAATATTGCCTGAACTGCAAACGATGCGAGGTGGCCTGTCCCAACAACGTGCGCATAGCCGACCTGATCCAGTCAGCGCGTCTGAAATACGGACACGGACGACCCAGCCTACGCGATTCGATGCTGTCCAACACGGACTTCTGCGGCTCCCTGGCCACGACATTCGCTCCGATCGCCAACTTCGCTCTGGGTCTGAAACCGGTGAAGTTCCTTCTGGACCGTGTCATGGGTATAGACGACCAGCGTACGTTCCCGAAATACGCATCGCGCCGTTTCGTGCCTTGGTTCCGTAAGGAGGCCGAGGCCGACCAGGAGGCGTACCCTCGCCATGTGACATATTTCCACGGATGTTATGTGAACTACAATTATCCGCAGCTGGGCCAGGACCTGGTGAAACTGATGAACGCGGTCGGCGTGGGTGTCCGGCTGCTGAGCAAGGAACGCTGCTGTGGAGTGGCAAAGATAGCCAACCGGTGTGTCAACGAGGCAACCCGCGATGCGAGCCTGAATCTGGAGAGTATCCGCGAGGCCGTCGGCAACGGCGACGAGGTGATCGCGACCAGTTCCACATGCTGCTTCACCATGCGTGACGAGTATCCGCATGTGCTTAAACTGGAGAATGATGATGTCCGTGACCATATCATGCTGGCCACACGGTATCTGTACGACCTGGTGGAGCGTGGGGAGGTGAAGCTTGTATTCCGTGAGGATTACAGGAAACGCGTCGCGTATCATGTGCCTTGCCATATGGAGAAACTGGGATGGACACTATACTCCGAGAATCTGATGAAGATGATTCCCGGTCTGGAATTCATACCGCTGATTTCGCATTGCTGCGGCATTGCAGGAACCTATGGATTCAAGAAGGAGTATTATGAATACTCACAGGCTATAGGCCAGGAACTGTTCGATGACATCAGGAACAGGAATCCCGACATAGTGGCCAGCGACTGCGAGACGTGCAAATGGCAGATCGAGATGTCCACCGGCTATACGGTGATGAATCCTGTCTCCATTCTGGCCGACGCGATCGACGTGGAGGCCACGGTGGCCGCGAACGGGACAAGCCGTTCTTTATAATTTAGAAACCTTAAAATTATAATATACTATGAGTACAAGTCAGCAGGATACCGCGAAATATATCCTGGCTCTGGACCAGGGGACCAGCAGTTCGCGGGCTATAGTTTTCGATCATGAGGGAAACATGTGTTCGGAGGCGCAGCATGAGTTTCCGCAGATCTTCCCTAAGCCAGGGTGGGTGGAGCATGATCCGAACGAGATATGGAGTTCGGTGGCGTCGGTAGCGGCGGAAGCCATATCGAAATATGGAATCAACGGCACAAACATAGCGGCCATAGGCATCACCAACCAGCGCGAGACCACCATCGTATGGGACGTGGATACCGGAGAGCCGGTCTATAACGCCATCGTGTGGCAGGACCGGCGTACGTCGGAATGCTGCGACAAACTGCGCGACGAAGGCCTGGCTGATAAGATCCGTGACAAGACGGGATTGATAATCGACGCGTACTTCAGCGCCACGAAGATCAAATGGATACTCGACAATGTTCCCAACGCGCGCAAACGCGCCAACGAGGGCAAACTGCGTTTCGGGAACGTGGACAGCTGGCTGATATGGAACTTCACGCGTGGCGGCAAACACGTGACCGATGTCACGAACGCCTCGCGCACCATGCTGTTCAATATACACACCATGGAGTGGGACAAGGAACTGCTCGAGATGTTCGGCATCCCAGAGTCGATGTTGCCGGAAGTCCGACCCAGCAGCGGCATATTCGGATACACCACCACCACGCTGTTCGCGCATGAGGTGCCGATAGCCGGAGTGGCCGGCGACCAGCAGGCCGCTTTGTTCGGCCAGATGTGCGTGGAACCGGGAGCGGTCAAGAACACTTACGGCACCGGCTGCTTCCTGCTTATGAACACCGGCGACAAACCGGTACTGTCCAAGAACAAGCTGCTGACTACCGTCGCATGGAAAATCGGCGACAAGGTGACTTATGCCCTGGAGGGTTCCATATTTGTGGGTGGCTCGGTGGTGCAGTGGCTTCGCGACAACCTGCGCGTCATCTATTCCTCGGGCGAGGTGGAGAGCCTGGCGCGGTCGGTCCCTGACAGCGGCGGCATTTACTTTGTCCCGGCATTCACGGGACTTGGCGCGCCCTATTGGGACCAATATGCGCGAGGGGCGTTGTTCGGTCTGACCCGTGGCTCGAATGTGGCGCATATCGCGCGTGCCGCTCTGGACGGCATCGCATATCAGGTCTACGATATAGTCAAGGCCATGGAGAGCGACACGAACCTGGTACTCAGGAACCTTAAGGTGGACGGTGGTGCGTCGCGCAACAATCTGCTGATGCAGTTCCAGAGCGATATTCTCGCCACGGAGGTGCTGCGTCCCCGCATCACGGAGACCACAGCGTTGGGCGCCGCGTATCTGGCTGGACTGGGAGTCGGATACTGGAAGGATATCGAGGAGGTGCAGACACAGTGGCAGGTGGAGCATAAGTTCGAGCCTACTGGCGATACGGACAGGGTGGCACAGGAACTTGCCGGATGGCACGACGCCGTGAGCCGTGTGTTGACCAATGATAAGTGTAAATTATAAATTCAGGTGATATGGATGCGGTGGTTGTGCCTTTCTGGCTGCAATGTTTCTTTGAGTTCCTGGGAACATTCGTGATGATACTGTTGGGATGCGGCGTCTGTGCCTGTACATCCCTGAACAAGTCGAAGGGTTTCGGCTCGGGCTGGGTGGTGGTTACCATAGCCTGGGGTCTGGCCGTGACCTGCGGAGTGCTGATAGCGGGTCCTTACACGGGAGCGCACCTGAATCCGGCTGTTACCATCGGTCTCGCTTCGGCGGCCAAGTTCGCCTGGGCAGGCGTTGTGCCTTACATCGTGGCGCAGGTGGCCGGTGCATTCGTGGCGGCGTTGCTGGTATATCTGTTCTACAAGGATCAGTTCGACCGCACTGAGGGCAAGGAGACCAAACTGGGGGTATTCTGCACCATCCCGGCGGTGTACAATCCTCCGTTGAATTTCCTGTCGGAGGTAGTCGGTACGTTCGTGCTGATACTGGTTATATTGATGATGACCGTCAAGGGTAACACCGCTGAGATAGGTCTTGGCTCGATCGGGGCCATACCGGTCGGCCTGCTGGTGATTGTAATCGGTATGTCGCTTGGTGGCACCACCGGGTACGCCATCAATCCTGCCCGTGACTTCGGTCCGCGTCTGGCGCATGCCGTGCTGCCCATCAAGGGCAAAGGCTCCAGCCAGTGGAACTACAGCTGGGTGCCCATCGTCGGTCCCATCATCGGATCCCTGTGTGCCGTGGTGGTCTATTACCTGCTGGTGGTTGTATTCAACCTGCCGTAATATAGACTTCATGACCCCGGGAATTAGAAAGCGCTTCATGACATTTAATAAGGAACAGCAAAGCCTGTCCAAGGCTTTGAGACTCTTCAACCTGAGACGGGGTGCGCCGAGCGACGCACCCCTTTATTGTATGGCGGGGGCGCTTATAGTACTCCCGCATAATCGGACTGGTTCGGATCGCAAGATATAACCTGTAAAAACGTTATCCGAACATAGGCGACAATTCAAGAAAAAAGTATTCAGCGGAGTTCAAGGCCAAGGTAGTCTTGGAAGTCCTCAAGGAACAGATGATATAGGATAAAAGAAATATTTCAACGGAATCCCAATATCATCATCAATACAGATATTGATGGTTTCCTTTCAGGCATCATGTTGCAAAAATATTGCGGTGCTAAAATTGTAGGCTTCAGCAATAGTAAAAAAGAAATTTGGGTAACTCCCGATGTAAAATCTATATATGACCCGGTTTATATTGATTTATATGTAGCGAAACCCAATGTGGTTTGTATAGAGCAACACATCATTGCGCATAATGACAGTCATCTTCAAGCAATAAAAAGGTTAGGTACCAAAATCAATCCTAATAACGAACGTGGCCGTACTTTTGCCGGTGACGGAGAAGGTGATTATTTTCATAAATATCCATTTGGCACCGTTCATTATCTTATTGCACTGCTGGCAAGAGATGGTATAAACGTGGTTCTTCCATCTCTGGAAGATTCTATTACGGTTCCATATTCGAATATGCAAACATCTCTGGGTCAAGTTTTACTTCGCGCCGATGATGCTCTGTATTCTTCATTGGATGCTTATGCCGCTAATGCTGGAGACTGGTGGAATTACTTATATCGAACGAGTAATAGTCCTGCCATTCGTCAAATTATTCAATATATCGATAGTTTAGACGGACGTATGGCTAAAACATATAAAACGAATATAGGACTATTCTTCAAAAGTCTTGGGTGTGATGGATTGGACGGAGCGTTTGACAATGTCATGAATCCAGATGGTACGCTTCAACAGAGGGTTCAAGATTTTTATGATTGCGTCAAAATCCTTTGTAAGGAAGAATTCCTTCCTCAACTTCCTGCTCAACTTGTTTTACATGAAGGAGTGTATGAAAAGGGTTTTATGAAAAAAGATTCTGATACCGAGGTTCTCTACAATCCCCGAATGTATTCCTATGCATATATACACGGGCCATTCTCGGAATATCCGAATTTTAGCTGTACATTCGATATGAAAGATTGATTGATTCAAATCTGCTTATGGACTTGCCATAAAAAGCCATAAAATTATTTGGTCATGTCAGATATTGTTTGTAATTTTGCGAACAATAGATAGAGATGATATGGCAAAATTAGAGATAACACCTGAACAGGAGCGTCTTGCGAGGTTTGCGAAAGCGATGGGGCATCCCACCCGTATAGCGATTCTGCATTTTCTCGCTCAGAGAAACGAATGTTTCTTTGGCGATATACACGAGGTGCTCCCGATTGCGAAGGCTACTGTATCGCAACATCTGAGCGAATTGAAAGAGGCCGGTCTGATACAAGGCACAATCGAACCGCCAAAAGTGAAGTATTGCATCAACGTAGAGAACTGGAGATTTGCGCGGCAACTGTTTTCACAGA
>ENA-OYXU01000172-OYXU01000172.1-human-gut-metagenome-genome-assembly--contig:-NODE-172-length-27817-cov-4.889669_pt1 | contig 27817 bp, 13 predicted proteins | sample MGYA00243243_ERZ653435 | MGnify/ENA primary metagenome ERZ653435 (study PRJEB26926, sample SAMN06165113) | human gut metagenome | biome: ENVO:00009003; feature: ENVO:2100002; material: ENVO:00002003... | reverse complement strand
TGTGTATAAGAGACAGTGCATGGAATACCTGCAGAAACTTGCCTTGGTCAATCCGCTCCGGCCCGTCGAGGAATTCGAGAAGCACCTGAAGGGATATAAACTTAAGTGATTGAATATGGAACAGCAATACCTGCCGAGGCTGACCGAGGCTTACGAGCGCGGCTATGGATTGAGATACGCCGGGGTGGAGAATCCGCCGGAGAAGAAACTGCATTACTTCAAGACCAAGGAGGATCTGCCCCGTGTGCAGGTAGTATTAGGTTTCCTGCAGGGCGTAGTCCCGGCCGGGCAATGCCGTTCGCTGCTCGACGTGGGCAGCGGACGCGGCGTGTTCCTGTTTCCGCTGCTGCGGGAATTTCCGGATCTGGAGGTGACGAGCGTGGATATACTGCCTCGCCGTGTCGAGCTGCTGGACTGCGTACGGCTTGGCGGCGTGGGGAATCTGCACCCCATGCTGGCGGATATATGCGACGGCGGCTTGCCTGACAAGTCGTTCGACGTGGTGACCATGCTTGAGGTCCTGGAGCATATCCCCGACACAGATCGGGCCGTTAGGAACGCCGTGCGTCTGGCCCGCAACTATGTGATCGTGTCGGTGCCCTCCAAGCCGGACGACAATCCGGAGCATATCCACCTGTTCTCCAACGATGACCTGAAGAATCATTTCTTAGAGGCAGGATGCTCCAAAGTAAAGTTCATGTCGGTGACCAACCACCGCGTAATGATTGCTTACCTATGAAAAGAGAGGACATAATCATAAAGTATCCGAGGACACCGCATATCCAGGGGTCGCGGCTGCAGCCGGGCGACGAGGACCTGCGTCAGCGCCGCTTCAGCGAGATCCAAGGGCGCCATATCGTGCTGGAAGAGAAGATCGACGGCGCGAATTCCGCCATATCGTTCACCGACGGTGGGGAACTTCGACTCCAAAGCCGTGGTCATTTCCTGACTGGCGGTGCGCGGGAGAAGCATTACGACCTGCTGAAGCAATGGGCTGCCGTGCATCGCGACAATCTGTATGAGGTGCTGGGCGACCGATATGTGATGTACGGCGAGTGGATGTACGCTAAACATTCCATATACTACGACCTGCTGCTCAACTATTTCATGGAGTTCGACATACTGGACCGCGAGACGGACCGGTTCCTCGACACCCCGTCGCGTCATGAGCTGATCCGCGACTTACCCGTCAGCTCGTGTCCGGTGCTGGCTCACGGCACATTCACCGGAATGGATGAAATCCTGGGGTATCTGGGCGATTCCAGGTATATCTCGGCCGACCATATCGCCCATCTCCGCGAGGATGCCGAGCGGCTGGGCCTTGACGCCGACCGAATATGCCGCGAGACGGATGCCTCGCGGACCATGGAGGGAATCTATATCAAGGTGGAGGAGAACGACGAGGTGGTGGACCGGATGAAGTACGTCCGGGCCTCGTTCCTGCAGACCGTGGAGGAATCGCAGTCGCACTGGCTGGACCGGCCGATTGTCCCGAACCGCATAACCGTGCCGATAGCCGAACTTTTCGTATGACAGATTATTCCGCCGACATATTGGCGTCGCTTGCCGACCGGATGCGTGGCACGCCCCAGCCTGTGCGATGGCATGGGGAAGGGGACGTCTATGTCCATACCCGGATGGTGTGCGATGCACTGCGGTCGCTGACGGAATATCAGGAATTGCCGGAGCCTCAGCGTGAAATCCTGCTGACGGCGGCGCGGCTGCATGACATAGGCAAGATTCCGACCACTCGGGAAGTTGCCGGGCAGATCGAGGCTCCGCATCATGCCCCCGTGGGGAGCCGTATGGCCCGGGAACGGCTGTGGATGAAGGGTATGTGCGGCACCCGCGAGCGTATGGCTATGCGTGAGGCGGTCTGTCAGCTGGTCCGTTACCATTCTTTCCCGCCGCATGCCATAGATGCCGACGACGCCGCGCTGAGACTGCACCGTATCGCAGCCAACAGCCGTCTGCTGCCCGGATTCTCGCTGCGGTCGCTGTGCATCCTTGCCCGCGCCGATATGATTGGCCGCTTTTGTGATGACCGGGAACCGATGCTGGACCAGATCGCCCTGTGCGAGGAACTGGCTAAGGAAGAGGGATGCCTGGACGGGTGTTTCCCGTTCCCTTCGGACCATACAATGCATGTATTTCTGTCGGGTCGCGACGTATGGAAGGACCAGCAGTTGTACGACGACACATGGGGGCCGGTCTACATGATGAGCGGTTTGCCCGGTACCGGCAAGGACACATGGATTGCCCGGAACCTTCCGGATATCCCGATGGTGTCGCTCGACCGGATCAGGCGGGAGCGTCGAATCGCGCCGACGGATAATCAAGGTCTTGTGGCCAACCTTGGGAAGGAACAGGCCAAGGAGCATCTGCGACATCATCAGCCGTTCGTATGGAACGCCACCGACATCACCCAGACCATGCGTCAGCAGCTCGTCTCGCTGTTCGAGGGCTACAAGGCCCGCGTCCACATCATCTATCTTGAGACGGACTGGGAGACGCTGCTCCAGCGCAACAGTTCCCGCGAGTACGCGGTGCCACGGTCGGCAATCCAGGCGATGCTTGGAAAACTGGAGCTACCGGAGGTCCACGAAGCCACGCGGGTGGACTGGATTTCGGTATGATTGACATCCTCTGATAGATTCGCAAGACCGGTTAACTCAGTATAAATAAATATGGAAAATGAATGAACCTATGGAAAAGACATCTACAAAACGAAATCTGTATGGCAGGAAGATGTTCGTCCTGGACCTGATGCTTGTCAGCGTGTGGGCGCTGTATTTCAGCCGCCATTGCAGTCCCGGACTGCTGCTGGCTATTCCCGTCAGGATCGCCCTGAGCTTCGAGATGCTTCGGAAGTCTCCGTGGACTTTGGTTTCTGCCATAGCCTTCATGATAATCTATTTATGCGCCGACTGTTTCAGTGCTCCGTTTGAGAAGATGCTTTATGATTTCTTCTGCGCTGTCGGGGAGTCTGACATGATGGTCCGGATATATTCCAAACCGTTTGAAGGGGAGATGATGGCGTGGTTCGTTCCTATTTCAATACTTTGGTTTCTCTGGCTCGCGGTATTGCCGATAGCGGATGGCGTCTGCCTCCATAATATGGACCGGATCAGGTGGAAGAACAAATGGATATGGATCTATCTTGTCCCCTTGGTTGCGCTGAGCGTCTGGGTGATGTTCCAGGAAGGAATTGTAGGAGGAATCCTGTTGGGACTGTTCATCGCGGCTCTGCCGATGGCTTACTGGAGCATATACGAACGTCACGGGCGTTCGGCCGTGCAACTGCTTATGAACGACAGGAATGTGAGATGGTATCTGCTATATGGGGTGCTTATGATGGCTGTGGTCACCATAGGGACTATGAATGCCTCTTCGTTGAAAATAGCCGGACTGCTTGCGTTCCCACCTCTGTTCTACATTATGCTGACCCGCTCGCTGCGTCTCGGCGATGCGCTGACCCGTTGCTGTGTAGCGCTGTCAGTCTCCGGATTGATGTACTGGCTCTCGCTTGATACCGTTGAGACCGTGACTATAATCTTGCTGTGTGCCGCGGTGGCCCTTGTCCTGTTTGCCGCCTTGGCGATGGCGTTCAAGACTAAGACCTGGAAGGCCCCCTTGACACTGATGGTGGCCGTGCCGGTGGTTGTCGCACCGTTTACGCTCGGTCTGAATCCATATGTTGTGGTGGACGCAGAGCAGACCCATATGAATGCTTCCCGATTCTATGCGGGAAACGGCCTGTATGTCGTGGGTAAATATGTCGAGAAACATGATGCCGACGGCGTGATTTCGTCTGTCGGCATGAAATATGGACTTCGCGACCGATATGGCCTTATACTTCCGATGGAATACAGTGAATTGAAGCCTGTGGGTCGCAGGAGGCGGTATGTGATGACGAATTCACCGATCCTGTACGGCAACATGATCTCCGACCGCCGTTACGGCATATTCGATCTGTACAAGCGGAAATGGGTAATCGATCCCCGGCAAATGAATGTGGTGGAAGTAAAGATTCTGGATGACAATACATTAAGCCTCACCAATCCGGAAGGTATGCGCTTCGCCACCCTGTATCTGCCTGGAGTATATGACGGGGAGTATCAGCCGGAACCGCGTGTGGAACCATGCCGTGCCGACACTGATTCCATACACTGATTCAAGCATCGTTCCTTAAAAAGTATATACGCTATGGCGGTGGATTTTTAAGGAACGATGCCTGTTTTATGAAATAAAACATCGCCATAGGCCCAATGTGGTTGTCGATGTCGCGGAAGGTCGGTATGATTGGAAGGTTGAGAGAGGACAAGGTGGCATCAGCATGTAATGGTTAACGCCTGAATGTTAAAAAATATAAATATTGCTTGGGTTTTATAAAAATAGTGAAATTTTTACTATTTTTGCTGTTGGATTATATCACTTTACGCGATATCAACCACTTTAGACGATTCCGGATACAGCGTGAGAGGCAGCCGGCAGTACAAACCAAACAAACGTAATTTGTAACTCGTAAAAATCAACTAACATACTGACAGCATATTATACCCATGGTATATGCTGGATACCCCATACAATTATACAACACACGTACGGCATGCGGAGCCGTGAGCCTTGAATCTCTCTAAAAACAACACTATATACAACAACAATAGAGAATACAACAAAATCAATAAACACAATTACAAATGAAGAAGACGTTTACAGCGTTAAGCGTGCTGGCGGCGGTGATCTGCTGCACGCTGGCCTTTGCCGTGAACCGGCACGGGGCCTTGCCGAAACTGTTGAGTTTCGGCAGCTCAACCACAGAGTCCGCTGCAAAGCAGGACAAACATCAGAAGAAATTCGACGGCAACATGCGGCTCGATCCCTCGTCCATCAAGATGGCGATGGCGCTCATGGAACCACAGTCGAAGTTTGGGGCAATAGCGAAGGCTGACAATCTGTCCGAGTCAGGAAGCGAAGGTGAGCATATAGAAGAGGTCGATCTTCTCACTTCCAATCAGAATCTAGGGTATATCGGTGAGGTTTCCCTCCTCGATATCGAGGGTAGGCAGGTGCAGTTCAGTACTGCAGAGACTGATCATGTCATTCTGGCCGGTATCGATGAAAGCGGTTATCTAAACTGGTATTCAGTTTCCGATGTGTCGTATGTCTTCAGCGGACATATCGCGGCTGCTGATTCTGCATCGGTATATCCTTGTATCATATATCAGAATAACAATGATGGATTCAGTGTCAGAGGCCAGTCGCAGGTCACTCTGTGCAGCGAGAATGAATATTCATCGGACTTCTATGTAGAGGCATCCTTCCCGGGGGACGGCACGCCACTGGCGTTTGGCTTCATTGTGGCGAACAGCAGCGCTGAAAATCAATTCACAGCCACTGACCTTCGGTATTATTATACCAGAAAGGGTCTCGTTCCGGAGAAATGGACATCTGAAAACGACCTGGCAGGCCTCGGAATCCAGGATTATATGGCCGACAATGCCTATATCCTGAAGTGTCAGGACGGCGTGACCACCCTGGGCCTGTATTATAACGGATCGGCTTATGTGACCGGAATCAACACCACAGCCACTGAGGTGGCTATTCCCGAGAACATCTATTTAGACGGCAGATACCTGAATATCCAGTATTTCGGCAACGGTGACCCGATGTCATGGGCCGGCGCGCCTTTGTTGACTTCACTTGACTTAGGCTCCGTTTCCGAAGTCAACGCCGATTTCAGTGGATCGGCATTGACTGACCTCTATATCCACGGCAACTGTTGGTTCGTCAACACAAATGACCTGGAGAACATCTATCTGCATATTCCTTATAATATGAATAGGGGAGAGTTCGATTATTACGGTTTCAAGCGTGTGCTTGTAGGCGCCGAGACTCCGGACTGCCCTGTCGGTGAGATATCCAACTGGGTTGTCCCCGGAGACGAGGAGGGTGATTATTTCGGAATCCGGCTCGATGACGGTTATTTCTGGATTGCCGAGATCTTCACCGACAAGGAGTCAGTAACCCTTCCGATAGGAACGCCTTACATGGAAGGCCTCTATTATATCCATGGACTGGGTAGGGATAGTTATTACGGTCAAGAGTATTTATGTAGAAACGCGCCGAACCTTAAATCCGTAACAATCCCGGACAATTATCAGGAGATGGATGTAGTCTGGACAAGTTGCCCGATCACCGAGCTGCACATGCAGGGTGATGTGCCTTCTACTGACTGGCAGTTGCCCGGTTCAATGACTGTGTATGTGTCCAACCAATCCTGTTTCAACAATTATGAGTCCAACAGCAGCTGGAACAGTGCCTCTATCCAGCCCGAGGGCTGGGAGTTTGAATGGATGACCATAGACGTGAAGCGTAAGGGTGAGTTCGCGCAGACTTACATCGAGATGACAGACGCTGACTGGAGCCTCGGTACATATGTCAAGGTGACCGGAACACTCAACGCAACCGACCTGGGCAACATCAAGAACCTGACCAACCTGCGTAAACTGGACCTCAGCGAGGCTGTATTCGAGGGGCTCCCCGATTCTTTCCTTAGGGATGAATATTCCCTTACGGAAGTCATCCTGCCGGAAAATGTAACCGCAATTTCCAATTCGGCATTCTACAATTGCCGCAGTCTGATAAATGTGGTCGCTCCGGGAATTGAAACGATTGGCACCTATGCATTCAACAACTGCAACAAGTTGAAGACTTTCGATATCTCTAAGGTAAAGTCAATAGGAAATTCGGCATTCTCCAACTGTAATGTCTACAACCCCGAGGCTTTCTCCGAGGAAATCTACGCAATCGGCAACAGCGCGTTCTATAACACCGGCATCACAGAGCTGACTCTTCCGGAGACAATGAGGACCTTGGGTTCCTCTGCATTCTCATACTGTAGCCAGCTTGCCAAGGTGGTTCTGCCTTCTTCGATCACCGCTATATATTCATCGACGTTCAGTTACTGTGCGAACCTTGCCGAAATCAATCTTCCGGAAGGTATCACCACGGTGGATTATGAAGCCTTCATCGGCTGTCGGAGCCTTACGGAGATCACCATCCCTTCGACGGTGCAGACAATCGGAAATAATGCGTTCGGTAACTGCTCGTCGCTGACCACTTTCAAATGCAAGGCCATTGTGCCTCCCGTGGCAAACAGTTCCTTTACTTATGGCATGGACCTGAACCACTGTACACTCTATATCGCTCCGTTCGCTATCGACGCTTACCGCGAGGCTGAGAGTTGGAGCGACTTCTACATCATGAAGCCCCTGAACGAGCCGGTCAAGAACATCTACATCAACCGCCCCATGACGTTCGACCTGCTGTCCGAGGACAACGCCGTGCTTCAGGAGAATCCCAACATGACCCTGGATTACGACAATTCAAATGTGGGCCAGCTGTCGGCCAGCGGTGACGGCACACTCTCAGCAGGTATCTTCAAGATCTTCCACAATTTCGGACGTCGAGACTATAGATACAGAAGCGACTACCGCACCACACTGGTCAACGATGCCGAGAACATGCGCGCCGACAGCGTGATGTGCTCCATCGACTTCGAGAAGAACTATTGGCACTTCATCTCATTCCAGTACGACGTGAAGATGGAGGATATCTTCGGTCTGAACGGCACTGACTTCGTGATCCGTCAGTACAACGCCGAGAAGCGCGCTCTGGGAGCCGACAACACCAGCAACTGGGAGGATGTTCCCGCCGACGGCACTCTCAAGGCCGGCAAGGGTTACATAATCCAGGCTGCCAACAACGGGACCAACGAGAACGGCAACACCTATGCCGCCATTGTCCGCTTCCCGTCGCGCAACACCACAACGAAGAACAACCTGTTCACCAACAACAACGTGATCGTTCCTCTGGACGAGTACGCAGCCGAGTTCGCCCACAACCGTTCGTGGAACCTGGTCGGCAATCCGTATCCCTGCTACTACGACATGCACGCCTTGATGGATGACTTCACCACGCCGATCACCCTGTGGCGCGGCAGTTCCTACCAGGCATACTCGCCGGTTGACGACGACATCATCCTGCGTCCCAACGAGGCTTTCTTCGTCCAGTGCCCCCTGGATGCCGAGCAGATGACATTCGGCGCCGAAGGCCGTATGCACTACGCCGCCGCTGTCAGTGCCAGCAACAACGCAACCCCGGGCATCAACTACGCTCCCGCCGTTACCGCCCAGGGCACGGGCCGCAGCGTGTTCAACTTCACCGTTGACGGATGCGGCAGCAACGACCGCGCACGAATCGTGATGAACGAGGAGGCTTCCATGAATTACGAGATCGAGCGCGACGCGTCGAAGTTCTTCGCCGAGATTGCAACGGGTGCCGAACTCTATGTAGACGGCAACGTGCAGTACTCCATCTGCGAGCGTCCGTTCGACAACGGCGAGGCCCTGCTTGGCCTGCGTCTGGCACAGAAGGGCGAGTACACCATCTCGCTGGCCGGCCGCGACACCGAGGGCTGGAGCGTGATGCTGACCGACAACGCCACGGGCGTGACGGTGGACCTCACCGAGACTCCCTATGCATTCCAGAGCGAGGCCGGCGACTTCCAGAGCCGCTTCTCCGTAAGGTTCCAGAAGCCCGGCATCTCCGGAGTTGAGAGCGTGACGGGTGAGGACGCCGAAGGCGACGTACAGGTGGTCAACGCCGCCGGTATCGTGGTGTTCAACGGACGTCTCGATGACTTCAGGGCTACCGCACAGCCTGGTGTCTATGTAGTTGTCTCCAAGGAGAAGACTGCAAAGATTGTGGTAAAGTAATGTTATCCACGCAAACTTATAGTAATGAGATATAAGAATATAATAAACCGCACAGCCATGCTGCTCGTCCTGTTGCTGACAGGATGGGCGGCCGGCTGGCCGGTCCAGACTCAGGCTGCCGAGAGGGTGTTTGAGGCTATCCCCGATCCGGAGACCAATTTGGATGGTGTCTGGAAAGAGGACGGCACCGCACTGCAGCCGTTGAAGGGCTGGTACCTGTCCGAATATGGGGTGGAGTTCACGTTCGATATCGGTACAGGACGCACGGAACCCGCCTATTATTTCAGCTACTCCAATATCCGGGTGTATGCCGGCAACAACATCTATGTCAGCATTAATCCTGTAAAAGGTGAGGTTCTGGAGGATGGTACTGTCGTGGAAGGAGGTCCGTCGGTATCGCGTATCGACTTCCCTAACGACTATACCAGCGGAGACGAGACTTTCCTGACTGCATCGTCAGGCACACTCGCATATGACGCTGACGGCAAGGTGTACACCTGGTTAAATACCGACCAGGCACTGGATGTGGTCTTCACCGTGAACAAGGAACAGGTCAGATTCACCAAGGCCCTCATCTACATGGGCGGCTATGGCGATATCGCATTGAAGCCGAAGGCTCCGGTACTGTCGCAGAAGTCGTGCCAGTTCTTCCAGCAGTTCGACCTGACAATCACCGATCTGAACGAGCCGGCTGCCACCGTCAAGTACACTTTGGACGGTACGGATCCGAGCGCGGAAAACGGTCAGACCTACACAGGCCCGATCACGATTTCCGCCGGTGCCGACGTAACCGTTAAGGCAGTCGCCATCAACGAGAACGGAGTAAGCTCCATTGTTTCGGCCACCTATACCTTCGTACCGAAGCATAAACTGAACTTCAGGCTCCTCAACAAGAACGGCGTAAGTTACATCAGTTACTCGTCCAGTTCCGATTATGGATCCTTCAACGGCGAGGGATTCGGATATGTGACTGAAGGAGAGGAAGTCTGGGTGGAGATTTCCACCAACAGCAGTTACGATGTGACTGCCGTCACTATGAATGGTGCCGAACTTCCCGCGAACCAGAGCGGATGGAAAGGGTATTATACCTTCACCATGCCTGCGGCCGATTCCGAGGTAGTGATTGACTCCAGGTTCAATCCTTCGTCACCAGGTGATCCGCAACCCGGAAGCACCGTGAATAAGTACAAACTGACGTTGGTCTGCAATCCCGTAGGAGCCGGCTCGCTCAACAATGCCGGTGAATATGAGTCAGGTGCCGAAGTCTATGTTTCATCTTACGCCAACAGCGGCTATGTGTTCACCGGCTGGACCAAGGATGGCGAGCCCATCAGTAATAGTCAGTATTTCTACTACACTATGCCAGCCCAGGATGTGGTCTTGACGGCTAATTATGTGTACAACCCGGCTAATCCAGGTGACCCGGAGCAGCCGAAACTGATGCATCCGCTGACGGTGGTCGCCTCGCCGGCAGGTGCAGGTCGCTTCAGCGTCTCGAACTCCGAAGTGGCTTTCGGCGAGCAGTACTATGTCTACGCTTATCCCAACAGCGGTTACCGCTTCAAGGGATGGATCGTGAACGGTGTGGCTCAGGAGACTGTAAGCACCACTCTGACAGGTGTGATGACCGATGCAGGCGCACAGGTGGTGGGACTCTTTGTGTTCGACCCCTCTTCGCCCACCGAGCCTAACGTGAACCATTTCGATCCATTGACTGGTAGAGTGGTTATCGACCGCTTCGCTACCGGTTACCTTAACAACGCGATCAACACTGTCGTGGGGAATAGCGGCTATGACGCCATAACGAGCCTGACTGTAAAGGGCGTGTTGAGTAATAGCGACCTGCAGTGCATCCGCTATATGCCAGCGATCCAGGCTGTGGATCTGTCACGTACCACCGGTATCGCGACGATTCCTTCAGGAGTGTTCACGAATCTTCCGTTGACCACCCTCGTCCTGCCTGAAAGCGTCACTACAGTCAACGCGTCCGCTTTCCAGGGATGCTCCAACCTTGTGTCGCTGTCCGTGCATGCACTGACGCCCCCTGAGGTAAGCGCCTCCACTTTCTCGGGCTTCACTCCCGAGGGATGTGTGCTGCTGGTTCCGGAAGAGTCGATCGCCCTGTACGAGGCCGCCGATGTATGGAAGACTTTTAGCGCGATCATGCCGTTGGGCTCGCTCCATGTGCTGGAGGTGCAGCTGCCGTCGGGTTACCGTGACGGACGCCTGAAGAACCACCGCATCGAACTGGTCAACACCGCTACAGGACGCCGCCAGCGCTATGTGATCACCGACCGCTACATCTACACGTTCAACGGCGTGCAGAAGGATGACGAATATCTGGTGCGCATGGTTTCGGAGACAGGTCTGGAGATGGCCCGTATCGAGAATGTCGTGATTCCCGACGCCGACCATGCCGTATCCTTCACCACGATCAAGGAGATGGTTCCCGTATCGGCACAGGTAGTGACCGAAGACGGCACTGACGTTACGGGCCAGTGCATAGTGGAATGGTATCAGAACACCAAGGACAACTCCAAGGTGTATATGGTCAAGGGCTCCAATGTCGGCAACGTCCCGGAAGGGGAGTCGCTGACCGTCAGGACATCGCTTGGACGCGATCTGGCCATGAAGTATCAGATGCCCGCCGAGGCGTCTGTCGAGGTACAGGCCGGCATGGGTCCGACAGTCATCACCCTTGAGCCGCTCAGGGCAACGGTGATCACCGGTACGATAGTGGACGAGGATGGCTTGCCGCTCGGCAACGCGTCGGTCAACGTGACCCAGCGCATAGCCGGACGTTACGACCGTTCCAAGGCCGTACGTCCCGACCGACAGGGTGTATGGAGCGCAAGCATAGTCGATGCTCCGTTCACCACCGTCACCTACTCCGCTCCGGAGTGCGTGAATGTGACCGATACCATCGCTCCCGACATGACGAGCGTCACCTTTGACCTGGGTCAGAAGGCCCTGCAAAGCAGCGTAGGCGCACGCATCAAGGTGACTTTGGCCTACACCGAGGCCGTCAAGGAGGGAGAGACCGCAACTGAGACTACGGATTACACCGATGTGGACAAACTGGTGTTCCGTGTATACAATCAGGACAAGACCCGCAACTATCCCGTCAGCGTGCAGTACCCCACCATCATGGTGCTGGACCGCGACCTGACCGCCGAGGATGTCCTGCTCGTCACGGTGGCTCATTCCAACGGCGAGATCAAGCCGATGGAACAGACCGTGGCCGTAGGCGACAACGCCCGCCCGGAGGTGAAGTTCGACCTGAAGGGGAAGGGTGGCATCGACGTGTCTTACGGCGCGACCGACAACCCTCAGAGCGTGGCCATGCTGTTCAACGCCGACGGCAAGTATCTGAACCGTCTGACGTTCGACAACAACGCGCTTTCGTTCCATGGCCTTGAGGCCGGGCAGTACACCGTTCTGGCCATGATCAAGTCCGAGATGCTGAACGCCTGCAACACCGTGGGCGCGCTGACTGAGCTTGGATTGAAGGAAGGCAAGGATTTCGCTACGAAGCAGGTGACAGTTGCCGACGGCGTCCTGTCGGAGGTTGAGTTCAAGACCGTTCCATCGGTCGACGAGAGTCTCTACTCCTTTACAGGCGCCAACACGTCGCTGACTCCCAACAAGAGCAGCATCACGTCCGGCCAGTATCTGACCATCCGCTCCATACTGGACTTCAAGCCCGTCTACCGCAACCGTGTATCCAACGTGAAGATGGAATTCATCATCCCCGACGGCTGTCAGTTCGTTGACCAGTCCATGATGAAGGGTTCCAACAAGTACGGCTACACTGAGGAAGGCAACAAGATTGTCGTTCCGATGGACAGTTACTACAGCGACCAGCTGCGTTTCTGCGTGGTTCCGACCACCAGCGGCCAGCTTGAGGTGGTAGGCAACGTGGTGTTCGACCTCGACGGCCAGACCATCAGTCAGCCTGTCGGCGCGGCTGCCGCCAAGGTTAAGGACTTCGACTTCATCCTGCCGTCGCGTACCAGCTACAACGAGATCACCGCAACGGGTACCGCTCCCGCTTCGTCAACGGTGCGTATCTATCAGGACGGCACGTTGATCGGCGAGGGCAAGGCATCGCAGGGCGGCGCATGGCAGGTGGACTGCACGCTTCTGGATACATACAATCAGAAGGAATGTCCGCTGCAGGCCGTGATAACCACTCCGGAGAACGTTGAACTTGTGTCCGGCGTCCGTAATGTGGTGTTCGACGGATTCGCCATCATGATCGACCGCGTCACGATGCTGACCGGCTCGGAGGAAGTGGTGTTCGACTTCAATCACAAGAACAACACCCAGTCCTACACCTGGGTCGACGACCGTCTGTTCACGTTCATCGTGAAACTGACCGACAACGCCCCGGAGAACGTCGCCAACGTGCTTCTTTATGTCAAGCAACTCGACGGCGAAACCAAGGAGTTCAGCTGTTACTACAGTCAAAGCCGTGACGCATGGCTCTGTGTAGGAAACTTCACTTCCGCCACGGCTCCCGTCAATGTGGCGGTATCGATTATCACCTCGGCAGGACTTAAATTCGACCGAACCCACTTCAACGAGGTTGTCGCTCAGAAAGAGGAAGTCAAAGAGCAGGGCCGGGAAATGACTGCGGAACTTGAGAATCTCAATGCGGAAGTTGAGAGCGCCGAGGCTACTGCAGTAGAGATTGAAGCCGTATTCGATGAGGTTATGCCTGGTCTGGACAGTTATACAGAGGATCAGATTCGCGAGGCGATAGCACGTCTGTTTGGCGCTACCGGAGGCGAACTGCCTTCATATGACTATCCTTCGGATGTAATGGCCACCGATGAGGAACTCAAGCAACTGGAAGAGGAGGCCAGGAAGTCATTGCTTCCTACTGAGACTCCCGATTTCACTGAGTTTGACGCCTTCATTGAGTCTATTCAGGATGGTGAGGATTACAGCGACTTTGAATTCAACATCGCTGACACCGACCTCACCGCCGAAACCGACCTTGGAATCGTCAATTATAAGGAAGTCGCATACTCGGATGTTGATTTCAGCCAGTTTGCCGATGAGCAGATCAATGTGCTGAACATGAGCGACGGTTCGCAACTGAAAGTCGTATATGCGGACACTCAGTGGATCATCGCCGATGAAGTCAACGGCAAGGCATGGGTCATCATCCTTGATGAGGCAACATCTGCACGATTCGCCAAGGGTGATCCTATCGCCGAACTCAGAGAGTGGATTAGAAAAGCAAAATCCACTTACGACAAGGTCAAGGCATTCATTGATGTAGTCATATCACAATGCGAGGTAGCCTATAATGCAGCCAAGAATGAAGTTGAAACCTGCAGGGCCTATGCGAATGATTTCTACATGGGCAAGCTTCAGTGCGAGCGCAAAATCCGTATAATCGAAGAGCAACTTGATGCAATCCGAAAGAACGGTATGCTTGATCCGGAGTACGCCAAGAAGATGCAAGGTCTTGTAAAGCATCTTGAGGAAACTCGTAACGAGGACATTAAACTCTTTGAGAGGTATAACAAGAAATGGCTCCAGGCAAATAAGGAACTTGCCAAAAAGCAGGTTAAATTCTTTGCCAAGAAGGCTCTCTTTGACCAGGCAACAAACATCCTCGACGCAATCTGGAGATTATCGAAGATCGTTGACTGGGGACTTAACGGAGTCTCTGACTATAACCGTTGGAATGCGTTTATCAATTCAATTCTTCCCTGTCCGGAGGACCTGCAGAATGCCCAGGATCTTGTGGCTACATCTCAGCAGTTCCGTGATGACGCCTTGTTTGGATACATAAGCGCGGTCTCGCTCGCTGTTGTTTCCGGAGGAATGAGCACTGCACTCGTGTTCATGTCAAGCAATCCCGCCACGGCTGTTACGACCAAGATCTTGACGATATTGGCTGATTACCTGTCGGGATGGATATACGAGAAAGGCAGGGACATCTATGAGTCGACGCGAAACGACTCAAGATTCAACCAGAACTGGTGCAGGGCTCATAGACTTGAGCTGCAGTGTCACAATGACCCGAACGATCCGTTCAACAAGCCGCTGCCCGACCTTCCCGGTGATCCGGATGGCAACAACCGTACCGAGGCCGGCAACGACGCCGAGAAGCGCGTGGCCATCGACCCTGCGGGCTTCGTTTACGAAGGCGTTCCCACCAACCGAGTGGAGGGCGTGCAGGCCACTGCCTACTACCGCGAGGAGACCGAGGATATGTACGGCGACAAGCATCTGGAGGTACGCCTCTGGGATGCCGAGGAATATGCTCAGGAGAATCCCTTGTTCACCGATGCAAACGGTATGTACGCTTGGGATGTACCGCCGGGTGAATGGCAGGTGAAGTTCGAGAAGGAGGGCTACAACACCTCCTACAGCGAATGGCTCCCCGTTCCGCCGCCGCAGCTGGAGGTGAATGTGGAGATCACGCAGAACGCCCAGCCTGAGGTGAAGGAAATCCATGCCTACAGCGAAGGTGTAGACATCACTTTCGACAAGTACATGGATCCCGAGACGTTGACCAACAAGAACATTTTCGTTACCGCCAACGGCGAGCGCCTGAACGGTACCGTTGAGTTCCTGAACGCCGAGAGTTCGGCTCTCGACCCGAACGCCGTAAGCGCCAAGACGCTGGCATCGCAGGTTAGGTTCGTGCCCGAGCAGCCGCTGGCCACCACCACCGGCAAGGTGCGTCTGACCATCAACCGTAACGTGCTGTCGTACGCCGGTATCCCGATGACTGAGACTTTCACTCAGGAACTTGACGTGGAGAAGGAGGTCAAGGAGATAACCGTAGGCGAGGACCTTGTTAAGGTTCTGTACGGCGGTGACAGGAAGATCACCGTAAGCGTGATTCCCGCCGAGGCCGGAAGCGGCCGCAAACTGACTGTCACCAACTCGTCGCCGCTCGTGACAACGGTGAGCGCCGAGGAACTGACCCTGGACGAGAACGGACAGGCCGAGCTGACCCTGACCGGCGATATGCCGGGCTCCGCAAGCCTGAGGTTCACGATGACGGACAACAACAAGACCGGCGACGCCGAGGTACAGGTGCTCACCAAGCTGATCGAGGCCCAGAGTCCTGTCGCCAGCCGTCCCAACGGCAGTGTGGTTTACCGTGGCACCAAGATCGCACTCACCACTGAGTCCGAGGACGCCACAATCTACTTCACCACCGACGGTACATGTCCGTGCGACGAGAACGGCACACGCCGCAAGTACACCGTGCCCATCGTGATCGACGGCGACACGCAGATCAAGGCCATGACCAGCGTGGGCACCGGCGGCAGCGAGGTCTCCGAGACTGTCGAGTTCAACTATACGCTGAAGAAGACCACCGTGGACCTGAACATGGCCGACGGCTGGACCTGGATGTCGCACAACATGGAAACCGCTCTGCCGGTTGCCACAGTTGCCGGTGACGCAGGTGTAAGCCGAATCCTGACGCAGGACAAGGAAGTGGTACGCGACCCGCAGTTCGGCATGATCGGTACGCTGACCGAGTTGACGGCCGACCAGAGCTTCAAGGTTCAGGCCTCCGCTGCATCGTCCGTGAAGAATCTGACCGACTACGCATGGAATCCCGCCACTCCGATCGCCCTGAGCGCGGGCTGGAACTGGCTCGGCTATCCCGTGGACCAGACCATGAGCGTCAACGAGGCGTTCGCCAACACCGACGCCGATACCGATGACGTGATTGTGGGACAGAGCGGTTTCGCCACCTACGATGGTGAGAAGTGGACCGGTACACTGGAGGTGCTGACGCCCGGCATGGGTTACATGTACCAGAGCGCGACGGCCAAGGATGTTGTCTACAACACCCAGATTGTGTCCAATGCCGCCGCAACCTCGGTTGCCGGTATCGCTGACCGTCTCCCGCTGGCGCTTGATATCCACAAGTACGCGTCGGCAATGCCGGTAATCGCTACCGTGAGCGCCGATGACGGCTCGCCGCTGGATAACGAGGACTATCAGGTTCTGGCCTTCAACGGCACCGAATGCCGCGGTATCGGCCGTGTGGTTGACGGTCTGGTGATGATCAACGTCTACGGTAACGTCGGCGACGCCATCACGTTCCAGGTTGTTGACAACGACACCGAGGAATCCTATGCCAACAACGGCGCCCTTGAGGTGCATGAGACCGTGGTCGGAACGTTGGGTAGTCCGTATGTGATCTGTCTGAAGGGTCAGAGCGGCATCGGACGCGTGGAGTACGACGGCAACGTCAAGGTCTACGCCGACGGTGACATGCTCCGCATCAATGGCATCGCTCCGGAGGATATCCGTATGGTCGAGATGTACGACGTGAAGGGTGTCAAGGTGCTGCATGAGACCAACGTCTCGGCATCCGGCGTCCGTCTGCCCGAGATGGTGCCCGGTGCATACATCGTGATTGTGGACGGCAACGGCAGCTACACCTATCATAAGATCTCTGTAAAGTAAGCTAAAACGATATGAAGACAACAATAATTGAGTTCAAGACTGCGATTATCGCTCTTCTGGTCGCCATTCTGGCAGGAGTCGGGGCTAAGGCCCAGACTCCCGCCTGGACGGTGGACCCGAGCGGTTACCGCTATGACATGAGTCTCTATATGGATGTGACGTTCAAGTCGCAGCCTATGGATTACTCGGAATATATCGTTGCGGCTTTTGTCGGCGACGAATGCCGCGGCATCGCGGAGACGCTAGACCTGCCCGACGGCAGCCAGTGCCTGTATATGCGTGTCCGCAGCAATCAGGAGTCCGGCGAGACCCTGGCCTTCAGGTACCGTAACAAGGCCACGGACGAGGTGGCGCCCATCGAAGGGGTGTCGCTGGCGTTCGAGTCCAACAAGCGTGTGGGTTATCCCTCGGATCCGTGGAAAGTCGTCATCGAGCGTTACTATGATGTGACTATCCAGGCCGGTCAGGGGGGTACTGTCAACGAAGCCGGAGGCCGTCTGGTGGAAGGCACTGAGCTGACCATCACAGCCACTCCGTTGGAAGGACACTATTTCGATAAGTGGAGCGACGGCAATACGGATAATCCACGAGTCGTAACCGTTCAGGACGATATCTCCCTGACCGCTGAGTTCGGCATCTACTCATACAAGTTGACCTACACCGTGGATGGCGAGTCCTACAACGAGTCCGAGGTGGAGTACGGCACAGCGCTGACTGCCATCGACGAGCCTGCCAAGGAGGGTTATACCTTCTCCGGCTGGCAGGGACTGCCCGAGACTATGCCAGCCCATGACGTGACAGTTGCCGGTACGTTCACCATCAACACCTATGTGGCGACTTTCAAGATCGGCGATGAGTTCAGCAAGGATGTTGAGGTTGTCTATGGTCAGCCTGTAGAAGCTCCCGAGGCCCCTGCCAAGGAAGGTCATACTTTCGCCGGATGGCAGGATGTCCCGGCCGCGATGCCGGCTCGCGACATCACAGTCTTAGGTAGCTATACGGTCAATAAGTACAAGTTGACTTATACCGTTGATGGAGAGCCTTACAACGAGTCCGAGGTGGAGTACGGCACCGCCCTGACGGCCATAGACGAGCCGACCAAAGAGGGTTACACCTTCTCCGGCTGGCAAGGACTGCCTGCCTCTATGCCCGCTAATGACGTTACTGTCGCAGGTACGTTCACCATCAATACCTATGTGGCCACCTTCAAGATCGGAGATGAGTTCAGCAAGGATGTGGAGGTCGTCTACGGTCAGCCTATTGTCGCTCCTGATGCACCCGAGAAGGTGGGCCATACCTTCGCCGGATGGGATGAGTTCCCGGAGACGATGCCGGCGCACGACATCACCGTCTTGGGTAGTTACACCGTCAACAAGTACAAACTGACCTATACTGTGGATGGCGAGTCCTACAACGAGTCCGAGGTGGAGTACGGCACTGAGCTGACGGCAATCGCCGAGCCGACCAAGGAGGGCTACACTTTCTCCGGCTGGCAGGGCCTCCCCGAGACAATGCCCGCCCACGATGTGACCGTCAGCGGCTCGTTCACCCTCAACTCCTACAAGGCCGTCTTCAAAATCGGCACGGAGGTTATCGAGACCAAGACCATCGTCTATGGTCAGCCCGTCGTCGCCCCCGAGGCGCCCGCCAGGGAAGGCCATACGTTCGCCGGCTGGCAGAACGTTCCTGCGACAATGCCAGCTCATGACATCGAAATCCTGGGCAGCTACACTGTCAACACCTACAAGCTGACCTACGTCATCGACGGCGAGACCTATAAGGAGCTCAACGTCGAGTTCGGCGCCACCATCGAGGCCGAGATCCCCGAAAAAGAGGGTTACACCTTCTCCGGCTGGCAGGGTCTCCCCGCGACAATGCCCGCCCATGACGTGACGGTCACCGGCTCATTCACCATCAACACATACACCCTTTCGCTTTACCTGAACGACGAGCTCTATCTCTCGGAGGAAATCGAATTTGGCGCACCGGTCAAAGTCGAAGACCCCAAGGTTCCCGAGGGCATGAAGTTTGACGGATGGGTTGAGAAGATTCCCGAGACGATGCCGGCTCATGACGTGGACATCCACGGAACATACTCCGAGCAGGTCGCTCTCACGACAATCAACATCGACCGTGATACCCGCGTGACCGTCTGCAACATCAGCGGTCAGATAATCTGCAAAGATGCTGTCTGGGAGGATGTCGTCGGTCGTCTGGAATCGGGCTTCTACATCGTCAATGGCGAGAAATGTCTGATTCGTAAGTAAACCTCTAAAACAGCCTGATTTATCAGTGCCGGGGCGAAAAAGTCGTCCCGGCACTGAATTTTTTAGCTAAAAGTCTGTCATACTTTCGTTTCTGACGAAAATTCCATTATATTTGGCAATTATTCTAAAAATTGAAGACTATGAAGATGATATTGATTATGGCCGCAATGGCCGTCCTGACGTCTGTCAATGCCGGTGCCACAGTCCTGTTCCCGTTCTTCGGCGACCTCGCCCCTAATAGCGAAGTGGTTGCGAGGCTCGTCGATGAGGACAAAAAGTTCGAGCAGATTGTCCGCAAGGGTCAGTCAGGTTGGGGCGGTCTGTCGTCCTGCGTGAGCTTTATGGACGATGTTGTGCCCGAGGATGTGATCAAGCATGGCGACGGCAAAAACGTCGTGGTCTATACCTCGTTGTTCCATCCGAAGGACATAGACACTGTGGCGGCTGACAATAAGATCAGCGCCGTCTACATCATCAACCGCGGCGAAACCGTGGAGATCTACTACACCGAAAGCAGCGATATCCAGCAGCGCGAGTGGGAGAGCGACATCATCGGCGACCGCCTATAAGCCCTGTTTGCCCCATTCGACCTATACCTCCCTCCCCTGCGGCGTTTTGTGAAAGTTTTGCAGCCGATTGTGAAACATCATTTTCGGGCTTTAAGCGTTATATTTGCATGACTCATCATAACCAAAATAACCGACTATGGAATACGTAAAACTTCGTAACGGCGTCATGATGCCTCAGGTGGGCTATGGCGTCTATCAGGTTGACCCCGCCGAGTGTGAGCGGTGTGTTTCTGACGCTCTCAGTGTGGGATATCGCATGATTGACACAGCTCAGGCCTATCACAACGAGGAGGGTGTGGGCGCCGCCGTAGCAGCGGCATCGACCATCACGACCCCGAGGTCGTCAAAATGTTCATGGGCTGGCGCTGCCCCCGCCGCCACAACATAGTGCAAATAACCGTTATGAAAAAACTGATAACTCTTATTATCGCGGGCGCCCTGATGCTCCCGTTCACGACAATGGCACAGAACAATATCAAACAGACAGCCGGACGCACCGCGCTCGGCGATTTCGCACCTAAGTTTGCCGCTCTCAACGACGATGTCCTCTTTGGCGAGGCCGTCTGGAACGACTCGATCCTTTCGCTCCACGACCACTCGATGGTGACCATCTCGATTTTGCTCGGCAAGGGCATGATTGACTCGTCATTCAGGTCTCATCTCGAACTGGGCAAGAAACACGGCATCACCCGCAAGGAGATTGCCGCACTCCTGACACAGGCCGCTTTCTATGCCGGATGGCCCAACGCCTGGGCCGGTTTCCGCATCGCCAAGGAGGTATGGGCCGACCCCGCCGACACGGCCACGGAGAAGGAGCGTTTCCAGCAGGAGATGATTTTCCCCATTGGTGAGCCCAACACCGCCTATGCCAAATATTTCATCGGACAGAGCTATCTCGCTCCTGTCTCTAACGAGCAGGTGCAGTGCGCTAACGTCACATTCGAGCCCCGTTGCCGCAACAACTGGCACATCCACCACGCCACCGAGGGCGGCGGTCAGATGCTCATAGGCGTTGCCGGCCGCGGCTGGTATCAGGAGGAGGGTAAGCCTGCCGTCGAGATTCTTCCCGGCACGGTCATCCACATCCCCGCCAACGTCAAGCACTGGCACGGAGCCGCTGCCGACAGCTGGTTCGCACACCTCGCCTGCGGCATCCCCGGCAAAGATGCCTCCACCGAGTGGCTTGAACCCGTCACCGACACCGCCTATGACGCCCTCCCCGCTGCCAAATAATTCGCGTAAATACCTGATAACCAGTAGGAGCTTTTTTCGAGACGTCCGCCGCAACCAAGCCCACATTCGCTGCAATATCCGCGGTGTAGGGTGAGTGAATGACAAAACATGCTGACTTGTTTTGTTTCTCGGCGGGCGTTCTTCAGAGCGCCCCCTGCTGTGTCCATTCGCCATCTGTTTAACACTCTTTAACTTGAATTAGGCGCTTTTATGCCTAAATTTGCAAGGATATGGCGCGACATGCCGCCCGATGACCCTCTCGCGGCCGTTTCGTCAACATCTATTGCAAATAAGAATATTTATATTGACAGGATTAAATAGCTGGAAGCCCGATGGTTACGGGCATCCTGTCTCAATTGTTTAGAATCATGAATCTGAAAACACTTGCGGCCTCGCTTATGCTCGCAACCTCATCACTGAGTCTCCTGGCCGTGCCGGCCAAGCCGGGACTGATTGACTTCACCCAGCCTGACGGCTCTGTGGTCAGGGTGAGAATACACGGTGACGAGTTTCATCATTTCTACACCTCTGAAGACGGCTATTATCTGGCACCGGCCGACAACGGAGTGCTCTGCTATGCCGACGTCGACGCCAAAGGGCTGACTGTCAGCTCGGGCATCCGAGCCACGGCCCCGTCGGCCCGCACGGCTGCCGCTAAGTCGTTTCTCGCGGGCGTCAATATGGACCGTGTCATCTCCGTTATGGAGACACAGGCTTCGTCGCGTCAGAGTCGCATGGCTCAGACCGTCCGCCGGGCCATCCCTGCTTTTGATCGCAATGGCGCTGCCGCCCGTCGCGCCCAGGCCGGTCCCGGCCTTTTCCCAGGTACGCACTTCCCCGCTATCGGCGACCAGAAGGGCCTGGTGATTATCGTCGAATACCAGGACGTCAAGATGACAACCCCCGATGCGCTCGACTATTTCACCCGTATGCTCAATGAGCCGGGATTCTCCGATCACGAGGCCACCGGCTCGGCCGTCGACTATTTCCGCGAGTGCTCCAACAACCTCTTCAGACCTCAGTTTGATGTCTACGGTATCGTGACACTCCCCCAGAATATGAGATATTATGGCGGCAACGACTGGATGGGCAACGACTCCCATGCCTATGAGATGGTCACCCACGCGTGCGAGCTGCTCGACGACGAAATTGACTTCCGCGAGTATGACCGCGACGGCGACGGATATGTCGACAACGTTTTTGTCTTCTATGCCGGCAGGGGCGAAGCCTCTGGCGGTTCGGCCGACACCGTCTGGCCCCACTCATGGGACATTGAGTATGGCCTCGGCTATGCTCCCGAGTTCGATGGTGTGAAAATCAACCGCTATGCCTGCACGAACGAGTGGACCGGCAACCGTCCCGACGGTGTCGGCACGTTCTGCCACGAGTTCTCCCACGTCATGGGCCTTCCCGACCTCTATGCCACAAGCTACAGCAACTCTTTTACGCCCGGCGAATGGTCGGCCCTTGACTACGGTCCTTATAACAACAATGGCTGCACCCCGCCGCTCTACAGTGCCTTCGAGCGCTATGCCCTGGGCTGGCTTGAGCCCGAACCTATCGACAAGGCTGTCAGCGCAATCCTGCCGCCCATCAGCTCTAACCGCGCCGGCATCGTCAAAGTCTCCGACAACGAGTTTTTCCTCTTTGAAAACCGTCAGCAGGAGAGCTGGGACACATATATCCCCGGCCACGGCATGCTCGTCTGGCACGTTGACTATGTACCCTCGATATGGACAAGCAATGCCGTAAACAACACACCCTCCCACCAGTATGTCGACCTCGAGGAGGCCGACGGTCTGCGCGGCGACTATACGCGTGACGGCGACTGCTTCCCCGGCGTCTCGAACATCACTTCGTTCACAGACGACACAACGCCCTCTATGAGGTCGTGGAGCGGAAACCATATGGAGACTCCCCTCACCGACATCAGCGAGAATGAGAACGGCGAGATAATCTTCAGCGCCTGCGGAGGCAATGAAGGTGTCAGTGTCGCCACCACAACCCCACGCGACGCCGACGATGTCGACGATGTCAGCTTCACGGCCGCATGGGACAAGGCTCAGGGCGTAGCCGACGCCACATACTCGCTGTCGGTCTACACCGCCGATGACGCACGCTCTGACGGCCGCGTCTGGGTTATGCGTGACCGCAATGTCGGCGATGCAACCTCATATCGCGTCGAAGGACTTAAGGCCGAGACCGAATATTTCTATGCCGTGCGTGTCGTGAGTCGCGGCTGGGAGTATTCCGATTTATCCAAGTCCGTCAGCGTTACGACCAAGGCGGCTCCCCTGTCGAAACGCGCAGTCACCGCGCTCCCCGCCACCGACATCGCCTCTGACGGCTTCACCGCCGCATGGGAGAAAATCGATGTCGCCACCAGCTACACTCTCGAGGTGTCGCGCAAGGACATCACCGGTGTCAATCACGACATTGTCGACTTTGACTCGGGCGTCACCGTTCTGCCCCGCGGCTGGTCATCGTCAAGTACAACCGCCTATAGGAACGACGATTATTCCGGTAAGTCACAGCCCTCGCTCCGTATGTCGGTTAACGGCGACGTCTTGACTTCACCCGTCTATGACGGTGAGGTTCACTCCATAACCTTCTGGCATCGCGGCAACAACACTTCGGCCGATGACCGTATCATCCTCAGCGCCAACACTCCCTCGGGATATGTCGAGGTTCTCTCGCTTCCGGTCACTACCGAAGCCGGCGGTCTGACAACTACCTTCGACTTCGACCCGGAGACCACCGGCCCGGTCACCAGCATCCGTCTCGAATTCCGTCGCTCAGGCAAACAGGGCGCCCTCGCCATTGATGATATCGACGTGTCATATGGCGCCGTTTATGAACTTGTGCCCGTCGAAGGCTTCTCGCCCGTCGCCGTCGGCGACAGCGACAGCCGTCGCGTCAGTGGTCTCGAGTCTCTTACGACCTATGTCTATACCGTCACAGCCACTGACGGCACTCTCGTCTCGCTTCCCTCTCAGGTCATCGAGGTGACCACAGCCGAGCCCTCGGGCCTGGATAACGTCATCGCCTTAACCGCCCGTCTGAGTGTCAGCGACGGTGTCATCACCGTCAGCGGTCTCGCTCCCGGCTCATTCGTCACCCTGACTGATATCGCCGGACGCCTTGTCGCTCAGGCCGCTGCCGATACCGCCGGCCGCGCCGTCCTGAGACCCGCGCTTCGCGGCGTCTATATCGTCGCAGCTACCGCTTCGGGTCTGACTGCAAAGGTAGCCCTCTGATTCATCTGAAATTTCCGAGCCGTTCCGGAGCCGTCACCCGACTCCGGGACGGCTTCACGTCACAATTAAGGCAGCTTTTTGCAATAATAACGGCCCCCGCGACGTTTGTCAGTCGTAGGGAGCTGCGGGCTCCCGGCCCGGCGTTTCGCGCCGCTCTGATAAATCACGGCATTTAAACTCGATTGGCCTCTGTCAAGACAAACCTGGTTCTGAACGGAATTAACACGGTCACATCGCTGTTGTTTCCGCTGGTCACGTTTCCCTACGCGACAAGGGTACTCATGCCCGATGGCATAGGTCTTGTCAACTTCCAATATTCGATAATCAACTACATAATCCTGCTGACGTCGCTGGGCATACCCCTCTATGCCGTCAAGGAGATTGCGCGTGTGCGCGACGACCGCAGTCAGCGCGACCGTGCCGCCGTCGAGATTATCGTCATGAGCGTCATGCTCTGTCTCTTAGGCTATGTGGCTGTCTGGGCCATCGCCTCCTTTGTCCCTCAGATTCACCGCAATGCCTCGCTGTTCTACGTGCTGAGCGCCGCTATCCTATTCACCTCCATAGGTGTCGAGTGGTTCTATAAGGGTATCGAGGATTTCAAGTTCATCACCATCCGCGCCATCGTCGTCAAGACCCTCTCGGCCGCAGGACTTTTCATTTTTGTCCGCACCGAGGCTGACATCGTGGCCTATGGCGCCATTCTGGTCAGCACGTCGGTGGGTAACAATCTCGTCAATTTCATCAACCTGCGGCGCCATATCTCGCTGCGGGGCATACGTCTGTCTGACCTTCGCATCTGGCGTCACGTCAAGGGCGCGACACAGGTGTTTGTGCTCAACCTGATTATCAGCATCTACGTGCAGCTCAACACCGTCATGCTCGGGATCATGGCGGGTGACGACGCCGTCGGCTTTTTCGTCGCCGGCACAAAGATTCCACATATCGCCCTGACGCTCATCACCTCGGTGGGTGTCGTTCTGTTGCCTCGCTGCTCCAACCTTGTGGGCCAGGGCAAGATGGACGAGTTTTCGGCTCTCATCACCAAATCGCTCAGATATACCGTCGGCCTGGCCCTCCCGATGACCGTCGCCATCATGATTCTGGCCCGACCGGCCACGATGCTTTTTTGCGGACCCGAATTCGGTGAATCGGTGGCTGTCCTGGCCTTAAATGCGCCGGTGGTGCTCGCCGTGAGCCTCACCAATGTGCTTGGCATTCAGCTGCTCTATCCGCTGGGTCGTGTCAGGATTGTTGTCTGGAGCGTCAGCGCGGGCGCCCTGCTTAATGTGCTGCTCAACTTAGCTTTGATTCCCACAATGGGCGCCGTCGGAGCCTCCATTGCCGCCACAGCCGCCGAGCTGGCCGTGTTGGCCGTGCAGGTCTACATGGGGCGCCGCTATTTCCCCTTCACGCGCCGCGACATACGTGTGGGCGCTTATCTCTCGGGCACCCTCGTCATGTCGGCCGTGCTCGCGGCCATCCTGGCCTTCGGACTCCGTCCGCTCTGGACGTTTATCATCTCGGTCACCGTCGCCGGTGGCGCCTATGCCGCCTGGCTTGTCGTGCGACGTGACGAACTGGCGTCCGACGTCCTCTCTCTCATCATGAAATCAAAAAAGACCACACCGTGATACAACACTACGATTACCTGATCGTCGGCGCGGGCCTGTTCGGCGCCACCTTTGCGCGACTGGCCACCGACCGCGGCGCCCGCTGTCTCGTCATCGACCGCCGCGACCATCCGGGCGGAAATGTCTATACCAAACGCATCCATGGCATCGACGTACACTGCTATGGCGCCCATATCTTCCACACGTCTGACGATGAGGTGTGGCGCTTTGTCAACTCGCTGGCGCGGTTCAACCGTTTCACCAACGCCCCGGTGGCTGTGGCACCCGACGGTCGGGTCTACAACCTGCCGTTCAACATGAACACGTTCAGCGCCCTCTGGGGTGTCAGAACGCCCGCCGAAGCCGCCGCCCGTCTCGACGAGCAGCGCCGCGAGGCCCGCGAGGCCATGCTGGCCGCCGGCGTCTCCGAACCGCGTAATCTCGAGGAGCAGGCGCTGTCGCTCGTGGGTCGCGATGTCTACGAACTTCTGGTCAGGGGCTACACTGAGAAGCAGTGGGGACGTCGCTGCAATGCCCTGCCGGCTTTCATCATACGCCGTCTGCCTGTGCGCCTGACCTATGACAACAACTACTTCAACGACCGCTATCAGGGCATACCTGAGGAGGGCTATACGCCGCTCATTCAGCGTCTGCTCGACGGCTCGGACGTCAGGCTCGGCTGCGACTTCTTCAGCTGCCGCGACGAGCTGACATCTCTCGCCTCTAAGGTTGTCTTCACGGGCCGTATCGACGAATATTTCGGTTATCGCTTCGGCCGTCTCGACTACCGCTCTGTCCGTTTCGAGTCCCAACTGCTCGACACCCCCAACCATCAGGGCAACGCCGTGGTCAACTATACCTCCGCCGATGTACCCTGGACGCGCATTATCGAGCACAAACACTTCGCCGCATTCGGCGACGCCGTCTATGACAACCCCGTAACCATCATCTCGCGCGAATATCCCGCCGAATGGCATGAGGGGCTCGACCCCTGCTATCCCGTCAACGACGCCGCCAACCAGGCGCTCTATGAGCGCTATCGCGAGCTGGCCGACGCCGAGCCGGGCGTAATCTTCGGCGGACGTCTGGCCGAATACCGCTACTATGACATGGCGCCTCTGATACGCCGCGTCATGGACATCTTCGACAACTCAACCGACCGCCTCCCCTGATGAAAACCGGATATCTCTCGCGCGCCTATCAGCCTGTGGCCAATGCCGGGTCAAAGCCGCGCTATGACGTCGACACGATGCTCACCTGTCTCGGCGCGAAGCCTCTGGGGCTGCCTACGCGCTACATCCGCGGACCGCTGGCCATGCGCCTCTACAACAGGCTCTCCGACGCGCTGACACGACTGCGTCTGCGCCGCGCGGAGACGGTTGTGGTGCAGTATCCTCCGCTCAACTACGAGATGGAGACCGTAGACCGTCTGCTCGACGCCGGATCGCGACTTGTGCTCCTTGTCCACGACATCGAGACCCTGCGCGGAGCCGCGCGCGACCCCCGTGAGCGGCTCTTTGAGCGCGCCTCGGCCGTGATTGTCCACACCCCCGCCATGGAGGAGTGGGTCAGGGAGCGGACCGACGCCAAAACCTGTCTCTTATACACATCTCCGAGCCCACGAGACTACGCTGCATCTCG
>ENA-OYXU01000171-OYXU01000171.1-human-gut-metagenome-genome-assembly--contig:-NODE-171-length-27872-cov-7.945717_pt1 | contig 27872 bp, 22 predicted proteins | sample MGYA00243243_ERZ653435 | MGnify/ENA primary metagenome ERZ653435 (study PRJEB26926, sample SAMN06165113) | human gut metagenome | biome: ENVO:00009003; feature: ENVO:2100002; material: ENVO:00002003... | reverse complement strand
TGCAGCGTAGTCTCGTGGGCTCGGAGATGTGTATAAGAGACAGGTATAATCCCATACAGCATAATTTTCTTCGCCTGGATAGAAACCGATGCGTTTCAATTTTAAGGCAGACAGCAGCCTTTCTTCCTTGGACTCATAGGTATCCGTACCTGCTAAAACCTTCTCTACGGTAGCCGCATCCAGTTCTTCAATATGAAAATCAACATACTCCTTTACATCGCCTCCATCTTCATAATCGGCACGAATGGCAGCTTCCACATCGGTTTTATGTTGTTCCAAGTCCTTGACATAGTTTTCGTATTCCTCAGCCCAGTCATGGCCCGGCACACCATCATAGAAATTCAAATCCAATTCTATCTGGTGATTGTCAATTGTAACCTTTCCTTCAGTTGTTTCTTGGGGAGAGTTGATTTCCACTTCTCCAAAGTAAGTAATGTCCTTTTTCATATTTCGTTCTTTTTTTAAGCGATTAACGTAATGCTAACAGCGTATTTGGCTATATTATTCATTCGTTCCATTCGCGGGTTGTTTTATCGGTGGCGTTGTATTGTTTCCAATGTCCCGATTTCTTTCCGTCGGTATATTGTCCCTCTATTGTTATATAGGGTTTTCCGGCGCGTGTTGAAACCATACGGTAAGAGCCGTGAAGCCTGCCGTTGCGATAGTGGCGTATGTGCTTGCCCTGAGCATCGCGCCCGTCATCATATATCTCCCACTCCTCTCCCTCTTTCTTGCCGTTCACATAGTGAGATTCAAACATCTGCTTGCCAGTCTTGCTGTCAAAACGGCGCTCACGTCCGTTCTCCAAGCTGTGCTTATAGCCCTTTTCGGTTTCAGTCTTGCCGGTGCGGAAGTAAGTCTTCACCGTGCCGTCTATCTTGCCTTGCAGCATGGGTGTTTTCTTGCGGGGAGTGACACCGTCCTGATAATACTCCGTGAATGTGCCGTTACGCCTGCCCTTGACATACGTGCCTGTCTCACGCAGCACACCGTCGCGATAGCGGCGATAATCGCCGTCCATCACTCCGCCGGAAAGCCTTACACATTCCTCGTCAAGTCCCCTGATTATGCGATATTCACCCTGCAACGGGTGCTTTTTGCCCTTATCATAATAGACCGTGCGCCGTGTATTGTCCGTTATAATCTGCAAATCGCTCCATTTCACTATCTGCTGTGCGGAAGCCGTTCCCCACAACAGAAAAAAGAGACATAGTGTTATAAGTTCTAAATTTCTCATTAGATGTGTTTTTTTCTTTGTAAAGATACCGCAAAGGTACTATATTTATTTTAATTGACAAAATTAATAGAGACTTTTTTATGATATTCAAGAATCTTCGTAACTTTGAGTGGAGTAAAGAATATTTCTATTTTTCCACGGCGTGCTCCGCACTGACACGGCTGCTCTTTGAGCACACACAGACAACTTAGTGAGGCGTGTGGAGCTACACGGTATCATCATACGATGATGAACGGGCATCCTTTAGATGACACGGCGCGTTTGCGCATATATGGCTTAAAGAATAGCCGTGTGACCGCTTTTGCGGTTTCGTTCTATTGCCTAAGGCAGTGCAGTGTCAGCATGATTTATCCGGAAGCAAAAGCAGTGTCAACCCGCAGGGTGCAGTGTCAGCTCGCAAGAGCGCAGCGGATAAATATTAGTTTGCAAGCTCATCAGCTTCGTAGTAATTATATAAATTGCCGCGAAATATACTGTTATGCCGAAAATCTCACTATTTTTTCATAGGAAAATGCCGAAAATCTCAAAATCTTTCTATACTTTTATTATTGATAGCTGCTCACCCTACTGACCACTCCGTCCTTTATTTCCAAATAACGGTTGTGGCTGTAGTTCCAATACTCGTATGTGCCGTCCGTGCGCTCCGTCCTTTGCGTTCTGTATGGCTTGCCCCAAGCGGCAACCGCCATTTCCGCGGTCATGCCAGTGACAACTTTTCTGAATGCTATCCGCTCTCCATATTTCTTGCCATAGCGCTTCGTCATCGATGCCATGCGGCTGGTGCTGACAAACTCATACACTTCATCACCTATGGGAAACGCCTCTACTCTGATGCCGTCGGCGTTCTCCATAATCAGAAACGCCCCGTCGCTATTCATCTTTAGACCAACATCAGCACAACGGAATTGCGCACCCTCCGCAGGAGTGATTACTTGTCCGTCGGCAGTCTCCACAGGCAGGGCAAGAGACAGAAACGTTTGCCCGATATACCTTTTAAGCTTTTCGTAGAATCCAAGACAGGTCATTGCCCGAGGATATGCGCTGGGCTTATAGTATATCTCATCACCCGTATTCTTCTCGCGGGGAGCAACAGACACGATGCAGCCCCGTATGACACCGTATGCACCCACGCTTTCACCACTTGATAATACTTACCATCCACCTCACTGGCTGGAGTATTGCCTGTGTTGTCTGCCTTATACTCCGAAGCCTTTCCCGTAAGGAAGTTGCCTGTGAAGAATGCCTCATAATACCCTCCCTTGTCGTTTCTTCTTGCTCCGTGCATATAGAGTGTTTGTCCCGGCAGTGCTGCATAGTTCTCCACATTGGTAAGGCTGTCGTATGGCTGTGCGTTCTCTGCGATGTACTCCTTTATGCCATTATTACCAGGCACAATGTTGAGCTGCGCCTTAGCATACAAGGCACAGCTCAACAATGAGAATATTAACAGTCTCTTGTTCATTTCCCCGTAACAGAATACAGATACAGCGATATACCTATCGCAACGGCAAGTATCACACCTATGCAAATGCGGTACATTCCCAATCATTAATATTATCAAACATACACTTCCTTTTTAGACATACAAATCGGCATGGATGCGCTTAATTGTTCCCTCCCAATATAAATGGGGAATGATACCGTTACTGGGCAGATAGCCCTTCGGTAGTTCCTTGTCCTCCACTACAAGTCTGCGCACACAGGTGTCAGCTCCATCTGCCATACTCTCAGGAAGTTTTAATTGACTCCAGTTACTTTCGTCAGAAATCATATCCATAATATCCTCGCAATCAGGAGCAATATGCTGCTTGCCCTCACTCATAAGTCTGAGAGGTTCCATCACCTCATGCAACCACTCTACATTACGGATGTGCTTCTCGTCCAAAGCATACACACCGATAAACTGATGCGTGTCCGATTCGTGCTTTCCGCCTTTCCATGCCTCAGCAGGAGCGCTGATTACACCCACATACACAATCTGCCCCTCCGTATGCTTCCGCATCCACGATTTCTTTCCGAACCAAGGAGCTTTCCCTGCCACTTTTTTGAAGAACGGAGTTTCCGTACTGCGCGGTGTGTCTATATAGGGAGTAAGTCTGTCGAGACTGACAGGATTCTGCCACATCTCCCTGTCTCTCTTAGCCTGTTCAGCTTCCTGTGCCCTGCGTGCGGCAAGTTTTTCACGATAGGCACTGACATCAAGTCCTTGTGCCTCCATCTGGTCGAGCTCGTTCTCGGTCATTTTCTTTTCCCACTCTTTCATGGGATTACTGAATAATTTCATAATTGTAAAATTTAAATGTTATTTTTACTGTCAACGATTGCTCATTTCAGTCCTTATCGTCCTGCATAAATCTATTTCGCGATACAGTTGCTCCAGCAGATGCTCGTTGTCCAATGACTTTCTTCCGGGACGCAGGAATCCGTCGGGAGTGCCAGAGGCATAGTAAAACATATTTTCGTTGAAGGAGAACATCATATCACGGTTGAAAGACCGGCGGAACTCCGTAATCTTTCTCATCATGGCAGGAGTGAGAATCATGCGTGCCTCCACCTCGTCGTCGGCATAAACGGCAAAGAAGCTCTCAAATTCAGGGTCTTCAAGATGCATAAACCTCGCACCGAACTTCTGTTTAAATCCCTGTACTGTCTGTGCCAGATACCCGATTTTATTTTCCAGATGATCGGGCAGCAGAATGACTGAGCCATTTATTGGACGTTGAAGCTGACAATGACAGAACATACCGCGAAAGCTGTGCATGGTGCTTTCCACCCTCACTCCGAAAATTGGACGGACGAGCGACTGATACAACAGTCCGAGGAAGTTCATTGACGACAGGGCATTCTTATTTTCCGCAGTAACGCCCACATCGGAAATCCTCATCTTTTGGTCGCCCACGGGAATGTCTATGCGTCCATAGCTTGTGGCATTGACGTTTTTCCACGACGATTCAGACACGCCAAACAGGCGGCTGTGCGCCAAGAGACGTAAATTAACTATGCCCTGCGGATTGTATTTCGCATCGGGAAACAGCTGTGCAATGATTTTGCGCATTGTCTGGTATTCCTGCCTGCTTAGTGCTGTGAGGCTAAGCATGAATATTGCATGTGCCACAAGGAACACGGCGAAACCTATAAGCACATATATCCATGTGTTTGCCGAGGCTGCATAGCCGGAATAGCCGATAAGGAAATTTCCGAAAAAGCTGAATCCAAACCATATTAGGACAATGGGATAGACGATGCATGCCATGCAGCGCACCATTTTGCGCAGCCTGCCGGTCCTCATCAAGTCTGCCCGCATTTTGCGGTACAGTGATTTAAAGTCTATTGCTTGTTCCATAGCGCATTACTTAAACAGGTCCCCCACCCTGACATCTTTCATCTCGTTTTCTGGAAACTCCACCAGCTCCTGCATCTCGTGCCTGCGCCATGAGGCGATTACCGACGAGGGAAACATCTCTATGTAGTTGTTATAGTCGGTCACAGCCGCATTATAGGTGCGGCGTATCGCCTGAAGCTCGTTCTCCATCTCCTCTATTTGTTCCTGCAGATGCATAAACTGCCCGTTGGCTTTCAGTTCAGGATAGCCCTCCACTGCCACTTGCAGCCGTGCCAGCAATGACGAAATCTCAGTGCCGCCCTTTATCTGTTCACTTTCAGATGCCGTCGCCACTTTTGAGCGCAACTCGGCAATGCGAATAAGCACCTCATTCTCATGCCCCATGTAGGCTTTCACCGCTGCAACAAGATTGGGAATCATGTCGTTGCGCTGTTTTAGAGCCACACAGATGCCGCTCCTGCATTGCCTCACACGGTTGCGCTTGGCTATGAGGTTGTTTGAGGTGAACACAGCCCATAGCAGAATCGTTATGAGCAGCAGTGCCATGATGCACGAAATAATTATTGCTATCATATTTCTTCAACTGGAATATTATGTTCTTTTGCCCAGTTTTCCATAAAGTCTATGAATTTCTGGAAAGCTGCATGATTGTTGTTTCCGCAAACATCTTTCTTTTCTCGCCACAAATCAAAATTGTTGTCATTGTCTTCGGCATCGAAAAACAAAGTTACAAAGGGCATACGCATAATTGTTTCCTTCCGACCGATATGCATATGATTCACGTCAGCCAAATTAATTGCCGCCGACGGCTGATTTTCGGGCATCACAAGCTCGCCGTTAAGCAGTTTACACGGTATCACAAGTATCTGGCTGTCATTATAGGCAAACACACGGGTAATATCCGTATTTGCAAAAGTGCTGCCCCACACAAGCTGGAAATCTTTTGGATTAAAGCCCTGAAGGATTTGCTGCAGATAATTGCTCATAGCCTCTTCCGCAGTGCAGTCGGTGACAACACCCTGAGTCTTTTTAACCAGCAGATTACGAATTCCAAACATGAAAATCAAGTAGGCAACCACAATGCCTCCAATGATAAAAAGATAGGTTATACTCATTAGCGTTACAAGTTTAAATTATACATTAAAAAAATTACTGCAAAGATACGCAATCTTCGCAGAAAGTAAACATTAGTTTGTTTTTTTTTGCATATTTTAGTATTTTTAGCAGTGCAAACCGGCTTTTGTATTCTTTTGACGGCAGGATGGCTACTTAAATATATAATAAATTAAAACTTTTTTCTTATACGCATGCGTGTGAACTCTCAAAAAAGCAAATGCAAAAGTTCCTACCCGCGCACGTATATGTTGAAAAACACTTGCCAAACCTGCCATCCTGCCACCCCCAAACAGCGATTCAGAATCGCCAATCGGCGATTTTAAACCAAGAATCGGCGATTTACAACCGGGAATCGGCGATTTAGAGTCTCCAATAAGCGATTGGGAAGTCTGAATGTATCGTTTAGCCGTGCAAACGTATCGTTCAGAAATCCAAACGTATCGTTCACGCTCGCAAACGATACGTTTACAAGCGTGAAATTTGGATAAATATTTTATCACATAATAGTTGAACAGTTACAATTTTTTTTCAAAACTAAAAAATATGCAAATTTTCGGTCAAAAATATGGGATTCTCGAATATTATCACTAATTTTGCAGAAGATGAAACAAAAGAAATAACCAAAAACGGGAAACTTATGATAAAGGTTTATGTAATGGAGACATGTCCCGACTGCACCGCAGTGAAGGCGCAGGTGAAGGACGACAGCAGATATGAGGTGATAGATATAGGCAGGCATGTGAGAAACTTGAAGGAGTTTCTGCGCCTGCGCGACAACAGTGCGGCGTTCGACGTGATGAAGCGCGTTGGCGCCGTTGGCATACCGTGCTTTGTGCTGGAGGACGGAACGGTGACGTTTAAGCCGGAGAAGGCTGGAGTGACCGTGGAGAAGGACGAAGAAGAGCAGGGCGCAACATGCAACATTGACGGTTCGGGTTGTTAGTATGAAAAGAGAAGAACTTTACCGACGGGTGACCGAATATTTCAGCCGCGAGATGCCACGCCCCACCACGGAACTGGAGTTTGGAAGCATATTCCAGCTGTTGGTGGCGGTGATACTCAGCGCACAGTGTACCGACAAGCGTGTGAACATGGTGACACCGGCACTGTTTGAGGCTTTTCCCGATGCCGCAAGCATGGCAAAGGCAAGCGAGGAAGAGATATTGGAATATATAAAAAGTATCTCCTACCCCAACGCCAAGGCACGCCATCTGCTGGAGACGGCACGCATGATAACGGAACTGCACGGCGGAGAGATTCCCGAGGACTATGACGCACTGCTCCGGCTGCCGGGTGTGGGACGGAAAACAGCCAACGTGATGTGGGCAGTGGCTTTCGGACGTTCGGCAATGGCGGTGGACACTCATGTATATAGGGTAAGCCACCGCATAGGACTGGTGTCACCCAAGGACAACACTCCGCTGAAGGTGGAACAAGTGCTGACGAAGTATTTCGACGACGCAATAATACCCGATGCCCACCATTGGCTGATACTCCACGGACGATATGTGTGCAAGTCGGCAAAGCCGCTGTGTGACAAGTGCGGACTGAGCAGTTTCTGCATGAAACGCATGGAGGGAGCGAAACTTAAATGAAGAGTGAAGAATGAAGAATGAAGAATCTATTGGTGGCGCTGATAAATGCGTGATAAATGAAGGAAAGAATAAAGCGAGGAATAAAGATTCTTCATTCTTCACTCTTCATTCTTCATTTAAAAAAAGCATCCGCCGTGCCAATGCGGCATTCGGACTGATAGAGGACGGCGACAAGATTCTTGTGGGGCTGTCGGGCGGTAAGGACTCGCTTTGTCTGCTGGAGATGCTGGCAAAGATGAGCCGCATTGCCGTGCCGCGGTTCACGGTGGAGGCAATACACGTGAGGATGGCAAACGTGCAGTATGAGACCGACACGGAATATATTGAGACTTTTGCCCGTGACCTTGGAGTGAGGCTGCACATTGTGACTACAAGTTTCGACGAGACCACGGCAGGCAAGAAGCCGATGTGTTTTCTATGCTCATGGTACAGGCGCAAGGAGATGTTCAACCTGGCACAGGCTGAGGGCTGCAACAAGATAGCACTGGGGCACCATCAGGACGATATAATACACACTGCCATGCTGAACCTGTTCAACCAAGGACATTTTTCAACAATGCCTGCGAAAATGAAAATGCGCAAGATGCCAATCACCATAATCCGCCCGCTGTGCATGGTGAAGGAGAGGGACATTGCGGAATATGCCGCACTGCAAGGCTACAAGAAACAGGTGAAGCTATGTAAATATGAGCACGCAAGCCAGCGCACTGACATGCGCGAGCTGTTTGAGGCAATGGAGCAGAAGACTCCTGAAGTGAGGTACAGCGTGTGGCATGCGCTGGAATCGGAAGGGAAACTCGTAGAAATGAAGAGTGAAGAAACGTAAGTTCGACGAAGTCAATGAAGAATGAAGAATCCCCCCTTACCGTCTACAAGGCGAGCGCCGGCAGCGGCAAGACTTTCACCCTGGCGGTGGAGTATATAAAGCTGCTGGTAAGAAATCCGTATTGTTACCGCAACATTCTGGCAGTGACATTCACCAACAAGGCTACGGAGGAGATGAAGATGCGAATACTAAGTCAGCTATATGGCATCTGGAAACAGTTGCCCGACTCAGATTCGTATATGCAGAAGATTTGCAATGAGCTGGACATCAGTCCACAGCAGGCATCACGCCAGGCAGGCATCGCGCTGACCCTGCTGCTACATCATTACAATGACTTCCGCATAGAGACAATTGACTCGTTTTTCCAGTCAGTGCTGCGCAACCTTGCACGTGAGCTCGACCTCACCCCCAATCTCCGCATAGAGCTTAACGACAAGCAGATAGAAGAGGAGGCCGTGGACAACATGATAGAGAAGCTCGACACAACCAACGAGGTGCTGGGCTGGATTATGAAGTTCATAAAAAGCAACATAGAGGACGACAAGACATGGAACGTAATCGGACAGATAAAGAGTTTCGGTCTGAATATATTCAAGGAATACTACAAACGGGAGAGCGGACGGCTGAAGGAGTTTCTCAACTCACCGGGACAGGCAGACAAATATGAGAAAGCCATGCACGCCCTTGCCGAGGAAGCGCGGAAACAAATAGCCGGTTATGCTGACCATTTTTTTGAGATATTGGACAACAACGGCTTGACGGTGAACGACTTGTCGAGAAACACATCGGGACCAGCCGGCACCTTCGTTAAGATAAGCCGCAACGACCTGCAATCCGACCTGTTCGGCGCAAGCTTTATGAACGCTCTTGACAAACCCGAAAAATGGTTTACCGCTGCCAACGCAAAGAAACACCCAGAATGGGTGCAGACAGCAACGGAACAGCTTCAGCCGCTACAGGCATCGCTGCTGCAAAACTATCCTATATTATATAAAAGGTACGCGAGCGCGAGGCTCACAACCAAACTGATGACACAGCTGCGGCTGCTCGACCGCATAGAGCGCAGCATAAGAGAACTGAACGAGGAAGCCAACCGCTTTCTGCTAAGCGACACACAGCAGTTGCTGCAGTCACTGATAGGCGACAGCGACTCGCCGTTTGTATTTGAAAAAATAGGAACCCGACTGTCGCACATCATGATTGACGAGTTTCAGGACACAAGCACCATACAGTGGCAGAACTTCCGCACACTGCTGTTGGAGTGCATGAGCCAGGAGGATAGCGGCAATCTGATTGTGGGCGACGTGAAGCAGAGCATATACCGTTGGCGCTCGGGCGACTGGCGCTTGCTGAACAACATAGAGCAGGAATTTCCACATCATGAGGATGCTATGGAGATAAAGCCATTGGAGACAAACTACCGCTCGGAACACAATGTGATAGCGTTCAACAACGCTTTCTTCACCACAGCCACAGACATAATGACGGGACAAATGAGAAATGAGCATCCCGCATTTGCCGCACAGCTGCGCCAGGCATACGCCGATGTGGTGCAGCAGATACCGCCGCACAAAACTGAGCGGCGCGGACTGGTGAGCATAAAGCTGTTGGGCAAAGACGAAGAAGGCGGTTACGCCAATGCCGTGCTGGAAGAAATTGCCCGTACCATAAACATGCTCATTGAGAAGGGCGTGAAGCAGTCGGACATTGCACTGCTTGTGCGCCAAAACAAATACATCCCCTCCATCGCAAGTTATTTTCTCGACAGGCACAAGAACGTAAACATAGTGAGCGACGAGGCATTCCAGCTGAAGTCGTCAGTGGCTGTGGGCGTCATCATCAACGCCATGCGTGTAGTTGCCGACCGCAGCGACATGATAAGCATGGCGGCACTCACAAGCCTGTATGTAAAACATGTGAAAAATGAAGAGGGAAGAGGGAAGAGGGAAGAATACCAGGCGATAAGCGACGGCGAGCTGCAACTGAGCACCACCGACAAGGCACAACTGCTGCCGCAAGGATTTACAGAAAATATTGACACCCTGGCTACACTGCCGCTGCACGAACTGGCGGAAAAGGTGTTCGACCTGTTCTCACTTGAGACACTGACAAACCAGAACGCATATCTCAGCACATTCTACGACCATCTGTCGAAATTCGCAAACGACAAGGCAAACGACATAAACAAATTCCTGCAGGAGTGGGACAGCCGTCTGTCGACAAAGACAATAAAGAGCAACGACGTGGAGGGGGTGCGGATACTCAGCATACACGCCAGCAAGGGACTGGAATACGACAATGTGATAATACCCTACTGTGACTGGCAGCTGGAAATAGGCGGCGACACTCTGTGGTGTACTCCACAGGAGGAACCATACAATGAACTGCCTCTTGTGCCGGTAAACAACTACTCGGGGCAGATGCGCGGAACAATCTATGAAAATGACTACGAGCAGGAGCACTTCCAAAACACTGTGGACAACCTCAACCTGCTGTACGTGGCATTCACACGTGCCTCCGCCAACCTGTTTGTGATAGGAAAGAGCGGACAAAGCGACAACTACAGGTCGAAGCTGATAGAGACCTGCATGGAGCAGATAATATCACAAAGCGAAGCGCAGACGGGCAATGAGCACGTGAACAAGATAACGCCGGAACATGGCTCCACTGCCACCGACTTCACATTCGGCGAACTGTACATAAAACAAAAGACGAGCGCAAAGACCACCGACAACGTGCTGCTGCAGCACAGCCAGCCGCTGACTGTGGAAATGGCAAGCCACGAGACAAAAGCCAACTTCCGTCAGAGCAACGCCAGCATAAAGTTCATAGAGAACGGCGGCGAGGATGAGGAAGAGGTGATGAGCTATCTCAAGACGGGAAGCATACTGCACGAGATTTTCTCAACCATACGCACCACAGACGACATTGACGGTGTATTGGCACAGATGCAGAACGACGGAGTGCTCTACGACGACGACGTTACCAACGAGAGGCTCACGGCACTGATGCGCAAACGTCTCAGCGACCCGAAGATTGCAGAATGGTTTGCACCCAAGTGGACATTGCTCAACGAATGCACCATACTGAAATGGGACGACAAGGAACAAAAGCTCATTGACCGCCGTCCCGACCGTGTGATGACCGACGGCAAGCAGACCATCGTGGTGGACTTCAAGTTTGGCAAGCCAAAGGAGGAGCATCACGCTCAGGTGAAGGAATACATGACACTGCTGAAAGAAATGGGGTATGACAATGTGAAGGGCTACCTGTGGTATGTGTATACAAATAAAGTGGTGAGTGTGGAGTGTGGAGTTAGGGGCTATTAGCCTAATAAGTCATATTTGCCCAATAGGGCTAATAGTTCCAATAAAAAGAAAAATAACATGAAGAGTTTTTTAGAATACGTAGCAAAAGATATAATCGGGAAGTTCGGCACCGACCTGTCGCGCACGGCACTGGTGTTCCCCAACAAGCGTGCGTCGCTGTTTATCAATGAGCACTTGGCGCGTGAGGCAGGACGTCCGCTGTGGAGTCCCGCCTACCTGACAATCAGCGATTTGTTCAGGCGTCACAGTCAGCTCGTTGTGGGTGACCAGCTGAAACTTATCAGCGACCTGCACAAATGTTTCACAAAATGCACCGGCACCTGTGAGACTCTCGACCATTTCTTCGGCTGGGGACAGCTGATGCTGAGCGACTTCGACGACATTGACAAGAACATGGCAGATGCCGACAAGGTGTTTGCCAACGTGAGGGATATTCACGAGCTTGACGACATCTCGTATCTCACCGAAGAGCAGACCGAGGCACTGAAACAGTTTTTCAGCAACTTCAGCGAGGAACACAACTCGGAGCTGAAACGCCGTTTTCTGAATCTTTGGAGCCACTTTGCCGAAATTTACCACGAATACAATGATTACCTTGAAAAGCAGGGACTGGCATACGAGGGCGCACTCTACCGCAAGGTGACCGAGAACACCGGCATCAACTTCCATTATGACCGCTACATATTCGTGGGATTCAACCTGCTGCAAAAGGTGGAGCAACGTCTGTTCGACATTCTGAAAAAAAACCGCAAGACGCACTTCTACTGGGATTTCGACGACTACTATATGCCACACAAAGATTCTTCATTATCCACTCTTCATTCTTCATTCCTCACCCACGAGGCCGGGCACTACATCGCACAATACCTGCAGCATTATCCCAACGAGCTTGACGTAAAAGATGAAAGAATATACAATAACTTCAATAAAGACAAGAAGATACGCTTCATTGCCTCAAGTACAGATGACATGCAGGCACGATACATATCACAATGGCTGAAGGAAGACAACCGCTACGCTCACGGCAGGCACACAGCCATAGTGATGTGCAACGAGCAACTGCTGCCAACCATAATCCACTGTCTGCCCGAAGAAGTGAGCAAGGTAAACATCACCACAGGCTATCCGCTCAACCAGTCGCCGCTGAACTCACTGCTCAAGGTGTTGCTTGAACTGCAGACCACAGGCTACTCGGTGCAGAACGGGCGCTACCGCCTGAAGTTTGTCAACGCCGTGCTGACGCATCCATATATGCGTTACATCTCTCCTAAAGGCAGTGAGGTGTTTAAGGCAATCAATCTTGAAACAAAGGTATATTATCCGCTGCCGGACCAGCTGGCGGTTGACGACGGCACCAAGGAACTGTTCTGTTTTAGTGAAGAGGGAAGAGGGAAGAGTGAAGAATTGCCAAATCGACGAAGTCAATCCAATAGTGTAAAGCGAAGTGAATCCCTAAAAATAGTTCGCTGGCTTATGAGGCTGATGAAAATCATTGCCCGCAACTCTAAACAAATAGAGTCTTCACAAATGGATTCTTCACTCTCCACTCTCCACTCTTCACTCTCCCCGCTGTTTCAAGAAGCACTATTCCGCACCTACACCCTGCTCAACCGTCTGTCGTCGCTATGCGAGTCGGGTGACCTCGACGTGGACATTGTCACCATGCAGAGGTTGATATTCCAGCTTACCGACACCACCAGCATACCGTTTCACGGTGAGCCGGCAGAAGGCCTGCAGGTGATGGGAATGTTGGAAACGCGCAACCTCGACTTCGATCATGTGCTGCTGCTGAGCTGCAATGAGGGATATATGCCAAAAGGAGTGAACAACACCTCATTCATCCCCTACTCCATACGCAAAGCTTACGAACTGACCACCATCGACCACAAGGTGGCAATCTACGCCTACTACTTCTACCGTCTGCTGCAGCGTGCAAAGGATGTGACAATAATCTACAACAGCACCGCCGATGAGACAAACACCGGCGAGATGAGCCGATTCATGCTGCAGATGCAGGTGGAGAGCCGCCACAAGATAGAGCTGTACGGACTCAAGGCAGGACTGTCGGCAACGAGACGATGTGCAAAGGAAATAGAAAAGACTCCCGAGGTGATGCAGGTTCTCATCGACCGCTTTGATCTGTCAAAACATCCGGAGCGCGACCCGAGGACGGTTGGGGCAAATGTGGAGGTGAGTCCGCTGCTCACACCGTCGGCAATAAACAAATACCAGCGGTGCCCGCTGCAATTCTTCTACAACTATCTGGGCGGTCTTTATGAAAATGAGCAGGACGACGAGGACACACTCGACAACCGCATATTCGGAAACATCTTCCATGTGGCATCGCAATATGTCTACGAGCATATTATGGAGATGCGCGGCAGTCATATAACCAAGGGCTACATAGAGCAGATGCAGAAGGACAAGGTGAAGATAGAGCAGATTGTAGACCGCGCATTCAGCGAGGAACTGTTTAAGATAAAGGATGACAAGGGATTCCGCCCAAGCTACAACGGACTGCAGATAATCAACCGCCAGGTGATAATAACATATCTGCGGCAACTGCTTGAAATAGACATGCAGCTTGCTCCGTTCGACATTATCGGACTGGAAAAGGCTGTCTGCGAAATCATCACCATCAATGTCGGAGACAAAACATTAACTCCGTTGAATGCCGGCTGCACCTCGGGAAAGCCCGGGCAAGCCCGGCTCTCCTCTCGGTTTGCACAGAAATTTGAGACAAGCATAGGCGGACGCATAGACCGACTTGACTGTGTCAGCGACGGCAGCGGAGAGCACATCCGCATAGTAGACTATAAGACAGGCAGCCGCAAGCTCGGCACAATGAAGAGTGTAGATGATGTGTTCGCCCCCGAAAACGTGGGAGGCTCAAAGCATGCCGACAACTATCTGCAGGCTATGCTCTACAGCACAATCGTGAGTGAGCGGTACAACAAGCGCAATCTGCCGGTAAGTCCCGCACTGCTGTTCATACAGCATGCCGGTCAGGAAGGCTACGACCCAACACTGTGCATCAACAAGGAACGCATTGCCGACATAAGGGACTATGCCGATGACTACAAAGAACTGCTGACAGAGAAAATCGCCGAGATATTCAATCCCGACATTCCATTCAAGCCCACCGAAGATGAAGGACGCTGCGTGAATTGTCCGTACAAGGAGCTTTGCGGCATGTAGAACAGTTCGTTTTAAACTACTAAGTTACCCCCCGAGGCTCACTCTTCAACGCTACAGGCTGCGCCATGAAACATAGTTGCCCTGTAATGTTGTGAGGTTGTTGTCGCCGCCATAAACCACGTTCAGATTTTCTGGCTGCAAGCCGCTGATGTCGGCAAAACGCTTCAGACCTTTGAAAAAGTCGGCGTTTATGGTTGCACTCGACTTTATCTCAAATGCACGCAGCTGCATACCGTCCTCTGTCAGCAGGTCAACTTCATTCTGATTGCTGTCACGCCAGAAATACATCTGCGGCTCCAGCCCCTGAACATAATAATTCTTTGCCTTTTCCGCAATAACCATGTTCTCAAACAGCTCACCGCGCAAATAGTGCATAGTCATCTGGCTGCTGTCGGTGAGTCCCAGCAATGATGCCGCCAGACCTGTATCAAAAAAATACAGTTTAGGGCTTTTCACCAGCCGTTTGTTGAAGTTGTTGTGATAGGGACGCAGCATAAAAATAACATAGCTCGTTTCGAGAATCGACAACCACGCATTGGCTGTAGCCACTGAAATGCCACATTCGTTAGCCAATGCCTGTACGTTAAGAAGTTGACCTATGCGTGCTGCGCACAGTTTCAGGAATTTGACAAACAGCGACAGGTTGCCGACATTACGCATGGTTCTGATGTCCCGCTCAATATATGTCTGTATGTAACTTGGAAAGTAATCGCTGGGATGTATGTCCTTGTCGTATATACGTGGAAAACCTCCTGTGAACAGCCATTCGTCGATTGAGTTTGGGAGCAGTCCTGCCTGAGTCAGTTCCGATATTGAGAAAGGAGCAAGACGAAGTATGGCGGCACGCCCTGCCAAACTTTGTGATATGTTCTCCATTAAAAGAAAATTATGTGAGCCTGACAGTATGTACATACCTGTATCGTTGACGTCATCCACCTTGGTCTGTATATATGAGAACAAATCCGGAGCATATTGTGCCTCGTCGATTATGATTTTTGTTCCAAAACTGTTCAGAAATCCCCTCGGGTCGGCCTGCGCCATCCGGCGTATGTCAATGTCTTCAAGCGATATATACCTATAATCTTTAAAACTGTTTTTCAACAGTGTAGACTTACCGCTTTGCCTGATGCCCGTTAGAGTCACCACAGGAAACTTTGACATTAAAAATGTAAGTTTCTTACTTATATTTCTCTCAATCATAATGGGTTTCTTTATAATTCTGCTGCAAAGATACAAATATTTTCTCAAACAACTGTAAGATTTGCATAAAAAGTTATGCAATTCTGATAGTCGATTGTAAGATTTGCATAAAAATTTATGCAATTCTGACAGTCGATTGCAAGATTTGCATAAAAATTACATGGAATTATTACATAATATCTAATCCAGCTCCACTTCCAAGCCGTCATAAGCCAGCGTCATACCTTCGGGCAGCATGACGCAGGTGGATTCATGAAGACCAATATGGTGGCTCATGTGGACGAAATAGGTGCGGCGGGCCCCTACCCTCTCAGCAAATTCAATAGCCTCGTCGAGCAGAATGTGCGACTGGTGCTCTTCGGTAAGCCTGAGCGCATTCACCACAAGAGTGTCAACACCATAAACATGCTGTTCCTCCCCGGGGGCGATGCTCTTCATGTCGGTGATATAGGCAAGGCTGTTGCCGAAACGGTAACCGAGAATGGGCAGTTTGGCGTGCATCACAGTGAAAGGCATCACAGAGATGTCGCCGACAGCAAACTCACGGTGAGGCTCAATGGTGTGAAGGCTGAGTTTTGGCACTCCGGGATAAAGATGCTCTGCAAAACAGTAAGGCAGCATCTGGCGCATACCCTCCACAGCCTGGGTGTTGCCATAGATATTGATGTCGCCGAAAACACAGAAAGGACGCACATCGTCGGTGCCGCCGATATGGTCGTAATGACTGTGGGTGACGAGTATGCCGTCAATCTTGCGAAATTCGCGCTGCATCATCTGCTGACGGAAATCGGGAGTACAGTCAATGACAACACGGGTGGAGGCAGTCTCAATCATTGCCGAGCAGCGCAGACGACTGTCATGAGGGTCGCTGCTTGTACACACCTCGCACTGGCAGCCTATGGTGGGCACTCCGCACGATGTTCCTGTTCCGAGAAATGTCAGTTTCATTGTTTTCTATGGGCAAATCCCTAAATTATACGATTAAACAAAATTCACTTCGGGATGAATGTCAATGCCAAACCTTGCCTTGACATCTGCCCTCACAAGATTGCAGAGGTGTATGATATCCTTACCCTCGGCTCCACCGCGGTTGACAAGCACCAGAGCCTGACGGCTGTGTACTCCGGCACGCCCCACGCTCTTCCCTTTCCATCCGCAACGGTCAATCATCCATCCGGCAGGAATTTTTACTCTTCCGGCATCCACGTCGTAATGCGGCATATCCGGATATTGCGCCACCAGACTTTCATAATGGCTGCGGTCTACAATGGGATTCATAAAGAAACTGCCGGCATTGCCCTCCACCTTCGGGTCAGGCAGCTTGGCATTTCTTATGCCGGTAATAACCTGGCGCAACTGCTCTGCAGTGGGACTGTCAATGCCCTTGGCTGCAAGCTCGGCACGGATGTTGCCATAGTCGAGCCACGGGCTGTAATGTTTTGACAGGCGGTAGGTTACGTATGTTATGATAAACTTATTCTTCCACTCTGACTTGAAGCGGCTGTGACGATAGCTGTAGTCGCAATCCTCAGCCATAATCTCCACGGTGTTGCCTGTGGCTATCTCCACCGCCTCCACCTTATATATAATATCCTTCACCTCGGCACCGTAGGCTCCGATGTTCTGTACCGCACTTGCCCCCGCCTCACCGGGAATGGCTGAGAGATTCTCGGCACCATACATGCCGTTGGCAACACAATATTCCACAACATCGTCCCACACCTCACCGCTGCCTACACGCAACAGCACACTGTCGGCATCCTCACCGACGACATTCATGCCGCGTATCGCAGAGTGAAAAACTGTGCCCGCATAGTCGCCGGTGAGCAACAAGTTACTGCCGCCGCCAATCACAAGCAGCTCATCGGAGCCGGCATTGTATGATTTGACAAACTGCACCACCTCGCCGGCAGTGGCAGCCTCGACATATCTGCCGCACGAGGCATCTATTCCAAATGTGTTGTGGCTGAGCAGAGAATAGTTTCTTACATCCTTCATTATATATATAAATATGTGTGGACAATCAGGGTTATTGTATCAGCGATGTCACTTTCCATCCGCCATTCTTATGCTGGAAGGTCAGCTCGGTCTCCATACCGTTGGAAATGCCGCGCAGGAGGAATATTTTGAAATTGCTCGCAGGATAATCCTCACCATACTGTATGTTGTATATCATTTCGTGTGGCAATTCGGGTGCAAATGCAGGCCATGTGTCGGGAGTAAGTATACCCTCCATTGTTGAGAAATCATCGTCAGGGTCGGGGCCTGTAAACATCACAGTCTCATCAATACTTTCAACCTGAAACTCCGGGTCGGACGCAAAATGTTTGTAGAAATTAAGAAACGAGGCGTTGTTGTTCTTTGCTATTGAGGTATTGCTGATAGCCGTCATCATCCACAGCCCGTTGCGGCGGTCAAACACATATTCCTTTATGCCGTTTGACTGCAGGAAAACCTTCTTCACCACGACATGGTTGATGGTGGTGTCCTTCACGCGGTCCATCTGCTTGCGGTTGTTGAATATCAGAGTGTAATACCCCTGACGCATGAAGAATGTCTCCGTCTTCCATTTGTCCCTTGTAATACTGTCGGTGCGGTTGCCCTTTGTCACCGGCAGCGGGAAAGCAATTCTCTTTCGCTGCAACTTGCGGTTGGCTGCGAAATTGAAGAAGAAATCGTCAAACAGCTCGTCTGCAGCCTTGGGCATGGGCGTCTCCGAAACAAGCTGTTCCAATGTGTCTGTAACCACGGTATCGGCTGCCACTGCCACACTGTCCGCAGGCGCAGCCGTGTCCAATGTCTTGTTTCCTCCACACGAACCGAGCATCACCGCTCCAACACCCAAAAATACTATTACAATCTTGTTCATTTTTACTATTGTAACTACATCTGTCTCTCAAATTTCGGCAAAATTACAACATTATTTTGATATTTTGCACTATTTTCGGAAAAAAATTGTACCTTTGCATAAATTTTTAATTTGTATTGATAAAAAACATCATAGAAAATGCTTGAAAAGATAGAAAATCTGCTGAAAGAAGTAGAAAACATGCAAGCCCAGACACCAGAGGAAATCGAAGCCCTCCGTCTGAAATACCTTAGCAAAAAGGGTGAGATTACAGCCCTCATGACTGACTTCCGCACAGTGCCTGCCGAACAGAAGAAAGAGGTGGGAATGAAAATCAACCAGCTGAAGCAGACAGCCCAGGAGCGCATCAACGCCCTGAAGGAACAGCTTGCCACCGACGACAGCGATGCGGAGAACATCGACCTCACGCGCAGTCCATACCCGGTACAGCTTGGCAGCCGCCATCCGCTGACCATTGTGAAGAATGAGATTATCGACATCTTCTCGCGCATGGGCTTTGTCCTTGCCGACGGTCCTGAGGTGGAGGACGACCTTCACGTGTTTACAAAGATGAACTTTGCCGCCGACCATCCTGCACGCGACATGCAGGACACTTTCTTTGTGGAGCAGAGCCGCATCAACGATGTCACCAAAAACATCCTGCTGCGCAGCCATACATCATCGGTACAGGCACGCGTGATGGAGACAACCCAGGAGCCTCCCATCCGCATCATCTGTCCCGGACGCGTGTACCGCAACGAGGCGATAACAGCCCGTGCCCACTGTTTCTTCCATCAGGTGGAAGGACTCTACATCGACAAGAACGTGTCGTTCACCGACCTGAAGCAGGTGCTCCTGTCGTTTGCCCGCGAGATGTTCGGTCCGGATACAAAGATACGTCTGCGCCCAAGCTACTTCCCGTTCACAGAGCCAAGTGCCGAGATGGACATCTCATGCCACATCTGCGGCGGCAAGGGCTGCGGGTTCTGCAAGCACACCGGCTGGGTGGAGATTCTCGGTTGCGGAATGGTAGACCCCAACGTGCTCGTGCTATGCGGCATCGACAGCAAGGTGTACTCAGGCTATGCCTTCGGTATGGGCGTGGAGCGTATCACCAACCTGAAGTACCGTGTGTCCGACCTCCGTATGTTCTCCGAGAACGACATGCGTTTCCTCAAGGAGTTCGAGGCAGCAAACTAAAACTGGCTTCAAACACATTATTAATATAAATGCAGAAGTCATACATCAAAGATAGACATTTATCCCTAATTCCGTCGCCCTGTTACGTCATTGAGGAACAGCTGTTGCGACGGAATTTGGGTTTGATAAAGCACGTGGCAGATGCCGCCGGTGTGGAGATAATCCTCGCCTTCAAGGCTTTTGCCCTGTGGAAGACCTTTCCTATATTCCGCGAGTATATCACCCACTCCACAGCCAGCTCACTCTATGAGGCACGACTTGCCTACGAGGAGTTCGGCAGCAAGGCGCACACTTTCTCTCCTGCCTATACCGAAGAGGAGTTTGCGCAGATAGCCCGATGCAGCAGTCATCTGTCGTTCAATTCGCTGTCACAGTATGAGCGTTTCCATAATTTCGACCTCGAATGCGAGCGTCCGTCATACGGCATAAGAATCAATCCCGAATATTCCGAGATAGAAACCGAGCTTTACAATCCCTGCGCTCCCGGCAGCCGCTTTGGAGTGATGGCAAGCGAACTGCCCGACAATCTGCCTGCCGACATCGACGGTTTCCACTGTCACTGTCACTGCGAGTCGTCGGCAGAGAGCCTTCAGCGCACTCTCGTACATATCGAGGAAAAGTTCGGCAAATGGCTTCCCGAGATAAAATGGCTAAACCTTGGCGGCGGACATCTCATGACGCGAAAGGATTACAACACACAGTTGCTCATCGACACGCTGACTGGTCTGCGTCGCCGCTACCCCAACCTTGAGATAATACTTGAGCCAGGCAGCGCATTTGCCTGGCAGACAGGTCCGCTGGTGTCAAAAGTTGTGGATGTGGTGGAGAACAAAGGCATACGCACAGCCATACTTAACGTGAGCTTCACCTGTCACATGCCCGACTGTCTGGAGATGCCCTATCATCCCGAAGTGCGCGGAGCAAAGACTATTGAAGATGCCAATCCTGCCGATGACTTTGTCTACCGTCTTGGCGGCAACAGCTGTCTGAGCGGCGATTTCATGGGCTACTGGCAGTTTGACCACGCCCTGCACATCGGCGAGACAATAATCTTTGAGGACATGATTCACTACACCACCGTGAAGACCAACATGTTCAACGGCATAAGCCATCCCTCCATCGCCATGCTCAGAGCCGACGGCAGCATAGAGATGCTGCGCCGCTACAGCTATGAGGACTACCGCGACAGAATGGATTAATAATCTGCAGACATTTGAAATAACAAAACTACATTCTAAAAACATAAATCGAAATGAAACAAATCTTATTACCACTACTGCTCCTTATGGGCATCGGTGCACAGGCTGCCGATTACGACGTAAAGGACTTCGGTGCCGTTGGCGACGGCAAGACGCTCGACCATATAGCCATAAACCGGGCCATTGACTCGTGTGTGGCGCATGGCGGCGGCAGGGTCGTGTTGTCGGGAGGCACATATCTGTGTGGCAGCATCCGCATGAAAAGCAACGTTGAGCTGCACATAGCAGCCGGTGCCACCATCCTTGCGGCACCGGCGGAAATGAAAGCCTACGACGAAGCCGAACCGTGGGAGGGACCGGCATATCAGGACGGCGGACACACCTATTTCCACAACAGTCTGATTTGGGCTGTGGGACAGCATAACGTGTCAATCACCGGACGGGGCACGATTGACGGTGAGGGACTGACAAAGAGAGACACCGAGAAAGCAGGCAACCTGCAGGGCGGCAACATCGGTACGGGCGACAAGGCAATAGCACTGAAAGAATGCAGGAATGTGCTGATACGCGACGTGACGATTTATCGCGGCGGACATTTTGCAATAATAATGACAGGATGCGACCTCGGCACCGTAGACAATGTGACGATTGACACAAATCGCGACGGTTTCGACATCGACTGCTGCAAATACCTCACGGTGAGTAACTGCAAGATAAACACACCGAGCGACGACGCTCTGGTGCTCAAGAGTTCGTATGCGCTGAAACGCCCCGTGCTGTGCGAGCACATAGCCGTGACCAACTGCGTAATCACCGGCTATAAGATGGGAACGCTGCTCGACGGCACATATATACCCGAAAAAGTGAACTGGGTATGCGGCCGCTTCAAGTTGGGTACGGAATCCAACGGCGGCTACCGCAACATTGCACTGAGCAACTGCACGTTCATATACAGCAGCGGACTGGCATTTGAGGAAGTGGACCAGGGCGTGATGGAGAACATCGTGGTAAACAACATCACCATGAGCCACGTACACCACTACCCCATCTACATAACCACAGGCTGCCGCAACCGCGGTCCGAAAGAACGCACCACGGTGTCATCGGGTGCCGACATTCAGATAAGCAATGTGATTGCCGACGACGTGGACTCGCTCGCCGGCATCATAATCACCGGTATGCCCGGTCATCCACTGCGCAACATAGCACTGAGCAACATCCGCATAAAATATCGTGGCGGCGGAACTGCCGACCTTGCAAAACGCGAATATCGCGAGCAGTCCACACACTATCCTGAACCGCGTTTCTCAGGTCCTACACCTGCCTATGGTCTTTATGCCCGCCACGTGGACGGTCTGGATATAAATCATGTCACTTTCAGCACAGAAAAGCCCGACTATCGTCCTGCCGTGATACTTGAAGATGTGAGGAACGAGAGCATTATTGACCTGAAAGCGCCTGAAATGAAATAGTTTCAAGTGGACATCCTTTCTCCCAAACGATTCGTTCAGAGTTCCAAACGATACATTCGCGCGGCTAAACGATACATTCAGGATTCTAAATCGCCGATTTGTGACTTTAAATCGCCGATTGGCGGCTCTAAATCGGCGATTTAGAATCCTAATTCGCCGATTGGGATTTTTTCTAATTGGAGAATCTGTAATTGCGGTCTCCTTCAAAGTAATAGATTATAAAATTGAGTGTCTCCATTATATAATAAATTCGCTAATATTCCGTTTATACAAAAGATGTTTACTGAATTGGACATTCATCGAAAAAACGCAGGAAAGACAGATGAGAAATATAATATTGGCGATTGTCATATTGACGGGAATGGCGGCAAAGGCACAGACGGTGATGCTCACCGGGCGTGTGGTGGACGAGGAACGCAACCCTATAGAGCTTGCCACGGTGAGCTGCGTGGAGCAGGGCAAGGTGGCAATGACAAACCTAAAGGGAGAGTTCAGTATAAGTCTGAAATCTACTGACTCAGTGGTGGTTAAATTCTCGATGGTGGGCTATGCCGCCCGTAAACGTGTGTTGAGACGCCCGCGTGGAAAGCTGAACATTGAGGTGACGCTGCCGTCGATGGCTGCGCTCGGTGAGGTGGTGGTGACAGAAAAGAAGCGCCAGACCACGGGCACCCAGCAGCTCGACGTGAAAGACATGAAGCAGACGCCCAGCAGCACGGGCAACGCCGTGGAGGACATGATACAGCAGCAGGCGGGCGTGTCCACCCACAACGAACTATCGTCGCAATACAACGTGAGAGGCGGTTCGTTTAACGAGAACTCCGTATATATAAATAATGTGGAGATGTACCGTCCGATGCTCGTGAACAGCGGACAGCAGGAGGGACTGAGCGTGATTAACGCCGACATGGTGGAGAGCGTTGCATTCTCTACCGGCGGCTTTGAGGCACGCTATGGCGACAAGATGTCGTCGGCGCTCGACATAAAATACAGGCAGCCAAAGAAAAACGAGGCACGGCTGGAGGCATCGCTGCTTGGCGCAAGTGCCTACGCTGCCGTGAAAACCAAGAAGCTGACTATGAGCCACGGACTGCGCTACAAGACCAACCGCAACCTGCTCGGCTCGCTTGACACGCAGGGCGAATATAAACCTAATTTCCTTGACTATCAGACTTATATCACATATACGCCAAATGAACGATGGAAGATTGACCTAATTGGCGACATAAGCGAAAATCACTACAACTTCATACCATCGTCACGTGAGACATCGTTTGGAACGATGGAGGACGTGAAGTCGTTCCGTGTGTATTTTGACGGTCAGGAGAAGGATGTGTTCCGGACACTTTTCGGCACAGTGGGAATAGAACGCAAGTTTACCGACAGAACAAGCATGAAACTGCTGTTCTCTGCATTCCACAGCAAGGAAAAAGAGACGTACGACATACAGGGACAGTATTGGCTTGACGACACACAGAGCAGTGAGAACCTCGGTGTGGGAACATACCATGAGCATGCCCGCAACTATCTCACTTCAAACATGCAGAGCGTAAAGCTCATGGCAAACCACAAATGGGGACGCCACCAGAGCGAAGCTGGCGTAACCGTGAAATGGGAGGACATAAAGGAGAACTCACGCGAATATGAGATGCGTGACTCCAGCGGATACAATATCCCCCACTCGCCCGACCGTCTGGATCTTATCTATTCGCTGATTTCACGCAACAAACTGTCGAGCAACCGTGTGGAGGGATATATTCAAGACACTTACCGCTGGGCATCGGGCAGCGAGGGCGGCACACACTACACCCTGAACTACGGACTGCGCATGAGTCACTGGAGCTACAACCGCGAGACAATAGTGTCACCACGCTTGTCGCTCGCCATCATTCCCGCACACTGTCAGGACATGACCCTGCGTTTTGCCACAGGACTGTATTATCAGACACCTTTTTATAAGGAACTGCGCGACACCGTGACCCTGAACGGCAGAACTGTGGTGGAGCTTAACCCTAAGGTGAAAAGCCAGCAGTCGCTGCAGTTCATAGCCGCCATGGACTACCGTTTCAAGATGAACGACCGTCCGTTTAAGTTCACTGCCGAGGCATATTATAAAAATCTGCACAATCTCATACCCTACAACGTGCAGAACCTGAAAATCACCTACGATGCCAGTAAGCAGTGCGACGGCTATGCCATGGGACTCGACCTGAAACTGTATGGTGAATTTGTGCCGGGCACCGATTCGTGGCTCACACTGTCAGTGATGAAGACACAACAGACCATCAACGGCATAAAGACACCGCTGCCCACCGACCAGCGATGGGGTGCCAATCTGCATTTCACCGACTATTTTCCCGGCACAACACGCTGGAAGATGACGCTGAAGCTTGCCTTTGCCGACGGACTGCCATTCGGTGCGCCGCACAAGGGACTGGAGTCAATGCCATTCCGCGCCCCTGCCTACAAGCGTGCCGATATAGGCATGAGCTATCTTGCCTTCAACAATGCTGATGGCAAAAGGAAATCGCCGGTGAAGAATGTCTGGGTGGGAGTGGACTGCCTCAATCTTTTCGGCATCAACAACGTAAGCTCCTACTACTGGGTTACTGATGTCACCAACCAGCAGTATGCCGTGCCTAACTATCTCACGGGACGACAGGTCAACGCCCGTGTCAGCGTAGAGCTGTAATAATGCAGACGTAGGTTTTGCCTCTGTGAAAGCAAAAGAATGTCATTCATCATCGAAACCGATGGTGAGACGGCGCAGGTCGTAGAACGAACCGTTGTAGATATTAAAGTCGACAAAGCCTTTGATGCCCGGCAGCTTGCCGCAGTCAGTATGCTGCCAGAATTTCCATTCACCCTTGTATTCCACCTTGTCTACATAATAATGTGCTATCCAATATGGATATTCGTTGAACACTGAGTCACTGAGATATGTCATCTTGAACTTGTAATAAGTATAGATGATAGGCTTCACCTTATAGCGCTGCTCAACGAGCCTCAGCCATGTGAGAATGCTCTCCTTAAATTCTGCATCGGTTTGCGTCTTCGACTTATGCTCTACATCGAGTACTGGAGGCAGGTCGCCGTCGGCAAGTTTCACATTCTTGATAAAATGCTCTGCCTGTGCGCGCCCTGTGGAACGGTTGCTCCAAAAATGATAGGCTCCACGTGTGAAACCGTGTTCGCGTGCTTCATGGAAATTGCTTTTAAACATGGGGTCGATGCGCGTGCTGCCCTCGGTAGCCTTAATCATGATGAAGCGGATGGGCGATTTCTTAATTTTTCCATTGTCGCGCAGCTCGTCCCAGTCTATCTTACCCTGATAATGTGATATGTCTATGCCGTGGATTTCATAACCGTCGGGATAATTCACATCGCCATACAAGGCGCGCCAGCGGAAACCGAACGGCCCCACAAAAAAATAATAGAAAAACCAAATGTAGGCAAACACTATGCTGGCACCGCCAACCCACCACACCCAACCTGGCAGGCGTTGCAGCAGGCGGATAATGATGCCGGGGCGTTTCCTGTACGATGTTGCCTTGTTTTTCCTACGTTTTTGTGCCAATGTGAAAATGAAGAATTTTGATAAATGAAGAATGAAGAGTGAAGAATGGAGAGTGAAAATTGAAATGAGCTATGCGCAGCCCCATTCTTCACTCTTCATTCTTCACTCTTCATTTATTTCTGCTCAAGCTGCAGAGTCTTTGTGCTCTGGTCGCAAACCTCAGAGGGACCGAAGTACTGGATTGGTCCGGGATAAACGTATGCTGTCTGCTTAGCCCATTCGTCACGCTTGCTTGCAAAGAACTTGAACGGGGCACCGTCGAGCTCAACGAGAGCCTTGCGGATTACTGGCTTCATCTTACCGTTGCGGCGCTCAAGGTTCATCATCATTGTGATAGGCACACCGCCTGCAACCCACTCATTGGCAGGAGCTGTGGTGTTCTTGATGATTGACATATAGCCGGTCTTGCCGTTGGCAATGAGGCGCGATGCGTTGAAACCGAGAGAGTAGCAGTAGTCTGCATCATAGTTGGAAGGAGCGGCGCAGCGTCCCTCATAGCCGAAGAAATGGTGCTGGGCTGCAAACTTTCCGACATACTCGCCGGCAGCCTTCATCTCTGCAAGTTTCTTCTCAACCATACGTGAGAGCAGCTTCTCTGTTTCGATGAGTGATACCTGAACGTTTCCGTGCGGGTCGCGGTCGAGAGCCAGCTGTGATGCCACATCGGCAGGCAGAGAGTTGAACACAGTCAGATTCTCAGCTGAGATGTGTGACTTAACAAAGTCAATCTGCTGGTCGCGTGCAATGCCCTGAGCCTCGTCGGTGGCAAGAACATCGTTAAGCTCTGCGATAAGTTTCTTGATTGCCGGAATGAACTCGATGAGTCCCTCAGGAATGAGCACAGTACCGAAGTTGTTGCCCTCGGCAGCGCGTGCAGCCACGGCGTTTGCTATGTATGCCACAACCTCGTCGAGCGACATTGCCTTTGCCTCAACCTCCTCAGACACGAGACAGATGTTTGGCTGGCATTGCAGTGCGCACTCCAAGGCAATGTGAGAAGCCGAGCGGCCCATGAGCTTAATGAAGTGCCAGTATTTGCGTGCAGAGTTGCAGTCGCGCTGAATGTTGCCGATAAGCTCTGCGTATGTCTTACAAGCTGTGTCGAAACCGAATGAAGTCTCAATCTGAGCATTTTTCAAGTCACCGTCGATGGTCTTCGGACAACCGATAACCTGCACACCGTACTTCTTTGCAGCATAGTACTCAGCCAGCACGCAGGCGTTGGTGTTGGAGTCATCGCCACCAATGATTACAAGAGCCTTGATGTTGAGCTCACGGAGAATCTCAATACCTTTCTCAAACTGCTCAACCTCTTCCAGTTTTGTACGGCCAGAGCCAATGATGTCGAAACCGCCGGTGTTGCGGTACTCGTCGATAATGTCGGCTGTAAGCTCCATATAGTTATGGTCAACCAGACCGCCGGGGCCCAGAATGAAACCATAGAGCTTGCTGTCGGCATTGAGGCTCTTGATACCGTCGAAAAGACCTGAAATAACGTTATGGCCGCCAGGAGCCTGACCGCCGCTGAGGATTACACCCACATTGAATGGTGGAAGCTGCTGAGCCTCACCTTCTACAAACTCGATTACGGGCATTCCGTAAGTGTTAGGGAACAACTCCTTGATTTCCGCCTGGTTATCCACACTCTGGGTAGGAGCACCCTCACTCACCTTTACTGCACCTGTCTCTTATACACATCTCCGAGCCCCCGAGACTACGCTGCATCTCGTAT
>ENA-OYXU01000170-OYXU01000170.1-human-gut-metagenome-genome-assembly--contig:-NODE-170-length-27901-cov-5.778137_pt1 | contig 27901 bp, 21 predicted proteins | sample MGYA00243243_ERZ653435 | MGnify/ENA primary metagenome ERZ653435 (study PRJEB26926, sample SAMN06165113) | human gut metagenome | biome: ENVO:00009003; feature: ENVO:2100002; material: ENVO:00002003... | reverse complement strand
AGATGCAGCGTAGTCTCGTGGGCTCGGAGATGTGTATAAGAGACAGGCTCTGACCGTCAATCGACACTATCAGGTCGCCGGCCTTGAGTCCGAGGTGCTTGGGCGACAGGGGACCGCCGGCTATAATTTCGCTGATAAGCAGACCGTCACCATCGTAGTCGGGGTCGAAATATGCTCCTAACTCGGCTGTTGACATCGGTGCATTGAATCCGTAATGACGGCCGCCGGTATGTGAGGCGTTTAGTTCGCCGAGTATCTCGCTCAGCAATATGGCGAAATCTTCGTTGTTGTTGATATGAGGCAGGAAGCGGCGGTAGTGCTCGCCGTAGGCCTCCCAGTCGACGCCGTGAAGGTTAGCGTCATAGAATTTGTCCTTGACCTGCTGCCACATGTGGTCGTAGATATACTGACGGGTCTGAGACTGACGGCGGTTGTAAGGGGCCTCGAATTCGACAGCCTCGGCATCGCCTTTGGCGAGATCGATTTTTTTAAGGCCGCTACCGCTGATTACAAACAGATTGTTGCCCTCGCGGTCAGTCTCGAAACCGCCTGACACGCCTTTGACCAAAACTTTGGTCTCGCCTTTGCGTAGATCTTTGACCATCAGATTGCGTCCTCCCTCGGTTGCAGCGGCGCTATAGTAGAGTTTGTCACCTTTGGGCGAGAGAACGTAATCTCCTATTGAAGCCGAAGACGAGGTCAGGCGGCGCATGCGGTGTCGTCGCGCGTCAAGCTCAAATGACAGAGGCTTGACATGATCGTCTTCTTTTACATCTTTTTTCTTCTTGTCTTTTTTGCTTTTCTTGTCTTTGTCCTTGTCGTCGGTTTCATCCTTTTTGGCATCTTTCTCGGCCTTATCGGCGAGTTCGGCCTCCTCTTCGGTCATGTTGAACTTGTCCCATGCGTCGCCGTCGAGAGCCATGAGCACTATGTCGCCTGTCGCGCCCCAGCTGCCGTGGCTGCGCATGCCGAAACGGTCGGTCTCATAGGCTATAGCCTTGCCGTCGAGGACCCAGCGCGGGTTTGCGTCAGAGTAGCCGCTTTCGGTCAGGTCGGTAACTTCCGAGCCGTCGGCTTTGACGAGCGCGATGTCGGAATTGTTCCATCCTCCGACGCCGATATATGATGTGAGCAGCCAACGGCTGTCGGGACTCCATGTAAAGGAGACGTCGCCGTCAGAATATGAGTAGTTATATTTGCCGTCTAAGGCAGTGGTGACAGCTTTGCTTTTGACATCGATTACTTTTATCTCGGTGCGGTTTTCCAAGAACGCCACTTTCTTGCCGTCAGGGCTGAAAACAGGCTGCATGGCGCTTGTGGCGCAGCTGTAGAGGGGACTTTCGATGATGTCTGTCGCGTAGGCAAACTTCTTTTCATCGGGGTCGGCGATTGTGGCCGTGAACAGCTGCCAGTGACCGTCGCGCTCGCTGTCATAGACTAATGTGCGGCCGTCTTTTGAAAAACTTACACATCGCTCCTGCTCGGGAGTGTCAGTGATGCGTCGTGTGGTCTTGTACTTTGTCGATGTCACATAAATGTCTCCCTCGAGAGTGAATGCCACTTCGTCGCCATCGGGCGAAACGGCCATGTTTGTCGCGCCCGAGGTGCGCACACTCTTGACGACGTCGCGGTCATAGTCGTCGCTGACGATTTCGACAGCCACTTTCACAGGCTCGGCAGCTCCGGGGGCCATGGTGTAGACCTCACCGTCCCAGCTGAAGGCGAGGCGACCGTCACGCGATGCGGACAGCGAGCGCACGGGGTGCTCCTTGAAATGCGTGAGCTGACGGCGCCGACCGTCAAAGTCAGCGCTGTAGACATTGAGCGTGCCGTCTTGCTCGCTGACGTAGTAATAGCTCTTGCCGTCAGAGGCCCAGACGGGATTGATGTCGTGGCCGTTGAAGTCGGTCAACTTTTTGTAAACGCCGTTGTCGATAAGCCAGATGTCAGATGTGCCGGCCGAACGTTCGTGCTTGCGGTTGATGTCTTCGTAGCCTTTACGGTCGGCATAAAGCATGCGGCCGTCGTCGCTGACAGATGCGCTGACCATGGGCACGGTAGCGTAAAGGCGCGGACGCGGCGTGGTGTTGTTGACATTTATGGCATAGACCTGAGCCTGAAACGGTCCTTGGATGGCCTCGCGCGCGGGCATCAGCGACGCGCTGTAGAGCAGGGTGGAGTCGTTGGCAAATGTCAGGGGTGTCTCTGCCGCGCTGTGGGTGGTCAGACGGCGCGGTTTGCCTCCGCGGGCGTCGGTAATATAGATGTCTTTGCCGCCTTCACGGGTGCTGACAAAGACGATGTGGCTGCCGTCGGGGCTCCAGACCGGTTGTGCGTCATAAGCCGCCGATGTTGTCAGCTGTCGGGCCGTGCCGCCCTCGGCAGACACGACAAAGATGTCGCCCTTATAGGTGAAAGCAATCGAGCGTCCGTCGGGCGAGATTGCCGTTTCTCTCAGCCACAGCGGGCTGTCGGCGGCCGCGGCGCTGATAGCTGTCGCCGCGATTAATGACAAATAATACTTTTTCATTGCTTGTTTTATGATTGTTTCAATAGATTGCACTATTTGCCTCAAAGTTAGAAATTGTCACTCGTTTTTGCAAACAAAAACACGCGGCACGGGGATGAATGAGCCCGATATGGCGAATACTGTCACCATCTGTCGCGTAGGAAGAAACTTGCGGGCGGCATGGTGGCGTAACCGTGGTTTGTTTCGCAGAGGTATTCGTCGTAACTTTTTAACTGAGGGTCGAAGATGGCGCGGAGCTGTTCGGGAGTCAGTATGGGCGTCGTCTGTCCGTCAGGATTAAGGATGGCCGAAATCATGCGTTTTTGTTCGGGCGTGAAAATGCCTGAGGCGTAGAGTTCGGGCAGGCTGACGGGCACATTGTCGCAGAGAAACGTGTCTAACTTCTGCATGCGTTTTTCGCGGCGTGCAAGGCGTTTCTCACGACGCTCCTTCATGCGACGGGCGCACTTTTCGGCACGGCTGACCATCTGATAGACTTCGACGGTGTCTTCGGGCTGCAGCCCGGCTGTGTCTAACTCGGTGGCAATGCCCTCGGGCTTACGCACACGCTCGGCCTCGACTATGGCCGAAACAAGGGCGTGACAGAGACCCAAGTTGTCAGGATTGTCGAGAACCTGACGGATAAGCTCCACCGGGATGTGGGCGTTAATGATAGTCTGTTTTGACTTGCGTGTCTTTTTCATAGTGCATCATTTTTTTGCACAAAGGTAGGTATGTCAGTGTGCTCGGCTACACACAATTTTGCAGCCCGTGCGTTTTAACACTTCCTGAAAAATATATTTATGCCTGATAGTCAGATTCTCGCAGAAATTGATTAACTTTGTTAAATAAGCATGAATAAAATACATCAAATGGACAAAGGACAGATCATATTATTTCAGACGCAGGGTGGAGAGACGAAAATAGAGGTGCGTCTTGTAAATGAGACCGTATGGCTCACCGCTGACCAGATGGCGGAGCTGTTTCAGCGTGACCGTTCAACTATACAACGACATATCAAAAAAATATATGATGAAGGAGAGCTGACTCCTGATTCAACTTGTGCATTTTTTGCACAAGTTCAAACTGAAGGCAAAAGGCACGTTGAACGTAAAATACCTATATACAACTTAGACATGATAATCAGTGTGGGTTACCGAGTTAACTCACATCGTGGCGTCCAATTCAGGCAATGGGCTACGCAGGTTTTGAAGGAGTATATGATAAAGGGATTTGTGCTTAATGATGATTTACTTAAAAACGCCGGACAGGGAAATTATTTTGATGAGCTGTTGGCGCGTATCCGCGACATACGCAGCTCGGAGAAGGTGTTCTATCGCAAAGTGCTTGAGATTTATGCACTTAGTATCGACTATGACCCTCGCACATCCATTACCCAACAGTTCTTTAAAACTGTGCAGAACAAGATGCACTTTGCCGCACACGGACATACTGCCGCTGAGGTGATTTATGACCGTGCCAATGCAGAAAAAGATTTCATGGGTTTGACAACATGGCGCGGAGCCATGCCAACCAAACATGAGGCTGAAATCGCCAAAAATTATCTGTCGGAGGAAGAGGTCGATATGCTTAACCGCATAGTCAATCTGTATCTTGACTTTGCCGAATTACAGGCTAAGAGTCACGTCGCGATGTATATGAAAGACTGGATTAAGAAATTAGATGACTTCCTTAAATTATCCGGAAAAGAGTTGCTGAATCATGCCGGAAGCGTATCTGCTGAGGTCGCAAAATTGAAAGCAGATGAGGAATACGATAAATTCCGCGAGCGCACCCAATATCAACTTTCGCCGGTAGAAATCCATTTCCTTGACGCCTTTGAGGCAGAAAGGAAACGATTAGGACGCAAATCATAACTAATTAGAGCCTCGGCGATGTGAAACCGAGGCTCTGACAGGGCAGATATATCTGATTATTTATAGGTTATATGGTGATGTTGTGGAAAATTTATATTTTTTTGTCAGAATCAATGTCGTGTCATATGCGAAATATGAAAGCAGTCCGGTAATAATAGCTATCATGCAAAAAACGACTGTATCTGTATAATCCGTCAGAAAATCAGCAGTGAAAGCAACCCTTGTAATGATTTTCAAGACGATTTCAGACAAGTACGGATAGGCTATGACAGACACGATGCCAACTATAAATCCGGTTATTGCAGCCGCGATTATTGCCAGTCTGTTCTTGCGATGAGAGGCTTTTAACTGCTGTTTCACAATATCCACGGCGCGGAGATTATGTTCGAGCCGCTCCATAAACAGACTGTCAGAAGATAAGCCGGGATTATAGTCCTTAAAAAGTTCTGAAATTTTATCGTCCATGATTATACGCTTAAAAATTCTTTTAAATGTTGTCTTCCTCTCGATAGCTGTTGCTTTACCGCGTCAGGTAATGAATCGTTGATGCCGGCTATTTCGGCTATAGAGTATCCTTGCATATAGTGCAGCAGTATCGCAGACCTCTCTTTCTCGGACAGTTTACTTAATGCGAGGTATAACGATTGATAGTCAAACGCCCGGTCAGTCTTGTCATTACCGCTTATTCTTTCAGCTTCCGAAAGCTGAGCATGCAGGATATGACTGCGTTTGTGGCTTACAAATGTATTGTAGGCAATTCTGTAAATCCAAGTCGTGAATTTGCTGTCACCTTTAAAGTCGTCACACGCAAGATATGCTTTGACGAATGTGTCCTGAGCCAAATCATCGGCAAGCGCAGCATCACCGCAGCAGAGGGCGGTCAGAAAGCGACGTAACGCTTTCTGACTGCTTTCTACGTTGAGTATGAATTGCTGTCTGTCCATTTTTCGGCTTTAATCGTTGCCGTTATTGTCAGCGTTTACGCTCTTACGTGTTACGAAATACACGAGAAGGTAAGCTATACCTATGGCTAACGGTAAACCTGATACTGAAAGCATTTCATATAGATGGTCATTCGGCTGATTATACGTTACGACAATTGCAGTAACGGCTGCGGCGATGCCGATAAAGGTGAAGATGCAGCCGCGCAATAGACGTAAATTAAGTATCTGTGCGGGAGTTTTCTCTTTCTTGCTCCATGCCGACATAAGTTTGTCTACGTCGAAATTAGAATTGTTTTCAATAGCCTTTATAAGAATTTCTGCGTTTTTGTTTTCTCTGTTTATGATTGTGCGGGATATCAGCCATACTACAAGCACAGGGAGGACAACGACGACTGCGATTGGGACGATAATTTCTACTGCCATATTCTTTTTAGTTTTAAGTTATTTGATTTCTTTTTTGAGATATCTCGTCAGTATGACGCAACAGCCAAACAAAAGGTGACATGGCTGTATAAAAATATGCGATAGATTAAAAAATCCGCGGTCGGGGGTTGCCGGTCGCGGATTTCGCTGAGTTGTGTTTTATGTCAGTAGCGGATTATCCGCCGAAGTTGTCGTAGTGGATTGACGAGGGCTCTACGCCGAGCGAGTCGAGCATTTTGTTGACAGCGGCGCTCATCGGGCCGGGACCGCACATATAGTACTCGATATCCTCAGGGTCGGGATGGTCTTTGAGATATGTATCGTAGATGACCTGATGAACGAATCCCGGCGTATAGGCCACGCCCAGCTGGTCGGCGACGGGGTCGGGACGGTCGAGCGCGAGGTGGAACTTGAAGTTGGGGAACTCTTTCTCCAAGGCGAGGAAGTCGTCCAAATAGAACACCTCGTTGAGTGCGCGTGCGCCGTAGAAGTAGTTCATGACGCGGTCAGTGCAGTGTAGGGTCTTGGTCATATACATAATCTGCGAGCGCAGGGGAGCCATGCCGGCGCCTCCGCCTATCCACATCATCTCGGCCTTTGAGTCGGTATTGACATGGAAGTCGCCGTAGGGGCCGCTCATCAGCACCTTGTCGCCGGGTTTGAGGCTGAAGATGTAGCTCGAGGCGATGCCGGGGTTGACATCCATAAAGCCGACGGCGGGTTTGGGCTTGAAGGGCGGGGTGGCGATGCGCACGGTCAGCATGATGCGGTCGCCTTCGTCGGGATAGTTGGCCATGGAGTAGGCGCGGACGGTCGTCTCCTCGTTCTTGCAGCTGAGCGAGAACAGGCCGAATTTCTCCCATGCCGGCAGATACTCCTCGCCGATGAGCTCGCGGTCGATGTCGGTGTTGTAGTCGACAAAGAAGGGCGGTATCTTAATCTGGGCGTATGAGCCGGGTTGGAAATTCATGTGCTCGCCTTTGGGCAGGGCGACGATAAATTCCTTGATAAATGTGGCGACATTGCGGTTTGAGATGACTTCGCATTCCCACTCCTTGATGTCAAGCACCGATGCGGGCACGTTTATCGACAGGTTGTCTTTGACTTTAAGCTGGCAGCCTAAACGCCATCCGTCTTTGATTTGCTTGCGCGAGAAGTGTACGGTCTCGGTCGGCAGTATTTCGCCGCCGCCCTCGGTGACCTGTACCTTGCACTGGCCGCAGCTGCCTTTGCCGCCGCATGCCGATGGCAGGAAGACATTTTCGGCGGCGAGTGTCGACAGCAGCGAGCCGCCGGCGTTGGCCGTGACCTTGCGGTCTTTGTTGATGCTGATTGTGACTTCGCCCGAGTTGACAAGATAGTGCTTGGCGATGAGCAGCACTATAACCAACGCGAGTGTTATTGCGAGAAATATGCCCGTTCCGGCCAACAGAGTGGCGGCCGTAGGGGACAGCATGTTTGATATCATAATGGTGGTCATGATAGAGATGTGTCAGATTTTGATGCCTAAGAAGCTCATGAACGCGATGCCCATCAGCGCTGTGATGATAAACGTGATGCCGATGCCGCGCAGCGGGCCGGGGATGTTTGAGTAAGACGCGATGCGCTCGCGTATGGCGGCTACGGCCGTTATGGCCAACAGCCAGCCGATGCCCCAGCCGGCTCCGGCGCAGATGGCCGTGCCCACGCCCGGGAATTCTCGCTGCTGCATGAACAGTGAGCCGCCGAGTATCGCGCAGTTGACGGCAATGAGCGGCAGAAAGATGCCTAACGATGCGTAGAGCGACGGACTGTATTTTTCGACCGCCATCTCGACGAGCTGTGTCATCGACGCGATGACAGCGATGAAAAGTATCAAAGACAGAAAACTCAGGTCGACATCTGCAAACTCCTCTCCCAGCCAGCTCAGGGCGCCGGCCTTGAGCACGTAGGTTTCGAGGAGGTAGTTGATCGGCAGTGTGATGACGAGCATGAATGTCACAGCGATGCCCAAGCCGAAAGCTGTCTTGACGTTCTTTGACACGGCAAGGAACGAGCACATGCCTAAAAAGTAGGCGAATATCATGTTGTCGACAAATATCGACCGTATGAAGATATTTAGATTTTCCATTTTTCGGTAGCTGAGAGGTGCTTAATCTTCCTGTAAATCTTTATTGAAGGCGCGGTGCACCCAGATGATGCAGGCCACGACTATGAGCGCCATCGGCGGCAGTATCATCAGGCCGTTGTTAACATAGCCGGCCTTGTAGAAGGCGTCGGGCACCACCTGATAGCCCATCAGCGTGCCGGAGCCGAGCAGCTCGCGGAAGAAGGCGACGATGATGAGGATGATGGTGTAGCCGATGCCGTTGCCGACTCCGTCGAGGAATGAGGGCCACGGACGGTTGGCCATGGCGAATGCCTCAAGTCGGCCCATCAGGATACAGTTGGTGATAATCAGGCCGATGAAGACCGAAAGCTGTTTGCTCACGTCGTAGGCATAGGCCTCGAGCAGCTGGCTGACAATGACCACGAGACCGGCCACGACCACCAGCTGCACGATGATGCGGATATTGGTCGGGATGGTCGAGCGTATCAGCGATATGATGACATTTGAGAAGGCGAGCACCATGATGACCGAGAGGCCCATCACGATGGCCGGCTCTAATTTTGCGGTGACCGCGAGACACGAACAGATGCCGAGCACCTGCACGATGACCGGATTGTTCTTTGAGAACGGATTGAAGAATACGTCTTTATTTTTGATTTTCTCAGCCATGATTATTCGTTTCTGAGTGTTCTGAGATAATTTTCATAAGGTTTGAGACATCCGTCGAGCATAGCGGCCACGCCTTTGCTGGTGATGGTGCCACCGGAGATGGCGTCGACATAGTCCTCGTCGCCGGCGGGTTTCTGACCTGCCTTGACGACTGTCACGGGCAGGAACTGCGAGCCTTTGAACATCTGTTTGCCGTCAAACTGGTCGCTGAAGGCCGGTTTTTCGATTTCGGCACCGAGACCCGGGGTCTCGCCCTGATGAGCGAAGTAGGCGCCGTAGACGGTCGAGCCGTCGCTGTTCAAGGCTACATAGCCCCAAATCGGGCCCCATAGACCTGCGCCGTAGACGGGGAGCACGTATTTGTCGGAGCCGTCGGCTATGCGGCAGACGTAGACCGGCAGCTCGCGGCTGTCGGCGGGCAGTTTGGTCTGGGCGGCCACGTTGATTGAGAACGCGTCGTCAGAGGTGCGCTCGCCGCAGCTGTTGACCGTAAACTGGTCAGTGACCGTAGAGTCAAACACTGAGATTATCTTGTCTTTATCGGCTGTGATGTGCACGGCCGAGAGTATCTGGCGCATCTTGTCGGCGTCGGCATTGGCCTTTTGCATCGGTTTGAGGGCCATGGCCGTTAAGGCGAGCGCCGAGCCCACGATGACTACAAGTGCGACTATATATAAGATTGTGTAGGTGTTGCTTTGCTTATTCATGGCTCACGCGTTTTTAGAGATTGCACGGCGCTGGCGGCGGCGGATATTGGCCTGCAAGACACACCAGTCGATAAGGGGTGCGAAACAGTTCATAAGCAGCACGGCGAGCATTGCGCCCTCGGGATAGCCGTTGTTGTATGTGCGTATCAGCACGGCGATGACGCCGATGAGAAAACCGTATATATATTTGCCTGTCTCGGTGCGTGCCGCCGTCACGGGGTCAGTGGCCATGAAGACAGCCGCAAATGCAAATCCGCCGAATACAATCTGGTCGACGGGCGTGAGATATGACGCGGGGTAGGTCGGCGTGGCGCATAGATTGGCAATCCAGCCCATCAGAAGACCTCCGGCAAAGACCGACAGCATGACTTTCCAGCTGGCGATGCGGCTTGCGAGCAGGATTATGGCTCCGATGGCGATACAGATTACAGATGTCTCGCCGAACGAGCCGGGGATGAGTCCGACAAATGCGTCCCATGTCGTGATGGCGCTTCCGTCGATGCCGGTGAGGCTGAGCTGACCGTTGCCGGCCTGTGTGGCAATCTGGCCGAGGGGTGTGGCGCAGGTGAAGCCGTCAGCCACAGACTCGCCGTAGCCAAGCGCGCTGCCCGTAGCGACGAAGACCTTGTCGCCCGACATCTGGGCGGGATAGGCGAAGAAGAGGAACGCACGCGTGACGAGCGCCACATTGAGCACGTTGTAACCCGTGCCGCCGAATACCTCCTTGACGAAAATCACCGAGAAGGCCGTCGCGACGGCTATCATCCACAGCGGAGTCTCTATGGGGAGAATCATCGGTATGAGGATGCCTGTCACAAGGAATCCTTCCTGTATCTCCTCGCCTCGCCACTGTGCCACGGCAAATTCGATGCCGAGGCCGACGACATAGGCCACAATCACGCGCGGGAGCACAGCGAGGAATCCATAGAGCATCATCTCCCAGAACGGGAAGTCATGAAGCCCTAATGCCAACTGATGCTGGTAGCCGGTGTTATACATGCCGAAGAAGAAGCAGGGCATAAGCGCAGCCACGACGATAATCATCGTGCGTTTAGAGTCGATGGAGTCATGTATCTGTGCGCCTTTGCGGCCGGCTGTCGACGACGGAGTGAACAGGAATGTATCGAATCCGTCAAAAACCGACCTGAACGCGTGCAGCTTGCCTCCCGGCTCAAAGTCGGGACGCATCCTGTCTAAATATTTTTTGAGAAATTTCACTGATTTATCGGTTTATGTTGTGATGAGTGATTTTATTCTACCGCTTCGCGCATATAGTCGAGACCGTCTCTGATTATCTGTTGCACGGGGAGTTTGGATGTGTCGGCATATTCAGCCGGGCCGAAGTCTTCGGGAGCGACCTCGTATATGCCTAATTTCTCCATTTGGTCGATGTCTTTGTTAAGAGCGGCCTTGATGAGATATTCCGAAAGGATGTCCATCGGGAGCATACGGTCGTACTCGCCGCTCATTATGATTGAACGACGTCCGCCGTTAAGACGTGCATCGGGGCTGAACACACGGCGGAGGAAGTGGCCGGGGAATGTCGGGCTGACACTCTGCTTTGAGGGTGCCATAGAGGCCCAGCCCATAAACTCGGTGCGGTCATCACCTTCGGCGATGACTGTCAGCTGGGTGTAGGGGAAGTGCATGAAGCCGTCTTCGGCCTCTTTCGTGCCGGTGAAGACGTTGCCCGAGATGATGCGGCGGTTGTGGCCTGTCTCGGCGAGACGGCCTGCGAGCAGAGGAGCGATGGCAGCTCCCTCGAATGTGTCGGCTACGCAGGGACGGTCAATCTCGGGTCCACAGACTGCGACAAGCGCGCGGCAGTCGCGGCGACGGGAGTTGACAAGTGCGCCGATGCGCGCAAGTGTCACGGCGCTGAGTGTCCAGACGGTCTCGCCCTTGTTGACAGGTGCGATGTTGGCGGCCTGCACGCCTGCGTTACCGGCGGGGTGGGGACCTTCGACCTCGACACGCTCGGTCTTTGCAATCTGAGGTATGGCGGAGCCGGGACGCACCGAGAAATAGATTTTTCCCTTGGTCGCTTTTGAAAGCAGCGCGGCGCCGGCAGTGAGGTCGTCCTTGCGGCCGGCCAATGCGGCCTCGGGACTTACGGCAAGCGGCGCCGAATCAATGGCAGTGACAAAAATATCGCGCACTGTTCGCCCCGGTCGGGGGACGATGTCGTAGGGACGTTGGCGCATCTCGGCAATAAGGCCGGCTTCGGCTAAAAAGTCATATACGGCCTCTGCGTCTTTGGTCGGAGCGACGGCGTACTCGACAGATGCTGTCGGCTCGGCGCCGGCCTCGATTTCGACTCGCAGTATTTTGCGGCGCTCGCCGCGCACAACGGCTTTGACGGTGCCGGCTACAGGGCTGACAAGTTTTAACTGCGGATAATCTTTGTCAAAAATCAGGGGAGTGCCTGTCAGCACACTGTCGCCCTCTTTGACACATAATTTCGGCTTGAGGCCCGGGAAGTCGTCGGGGTCGACGGCAAACAGCTTAACGTCACATTTGACCGGCTGCACCTCGGTGACCGCTCCGGCTATGTTGAGGTCAAGACCTTTCTTTAGCTTGATTTTCATATCTTGGCGATGAATGGCTAAAAGCAGAAAGATTAAATCTATGTTAATGAATTTTTCAGCAAAGTTACAATATATATCTAAAATTTATATAAAAAACAGAGTTTTTTGTCGTCACGACGCCATTTTGTAGTATATTTGACGCCGCCATAAAAACATTATTATCCTTATTCTATACCCCATACTTAAAAGATATGGACAAACATTTAGCATTAAGCAAAAACCGGCTTGTAGAGGCTCTCGGACGCTCGCCCCGCGAGTTTACGCGCGACGACATCATCTCTTTTGTGACATCTCACGACATCGAGATGATTAACTTTATGTACCCGGCAGCCGACGGCCGCCTCAAGACACTTAATTTTGTCATTAACAGCCTCGAGTATCTCGAGACTATCCTCACTCTCGGCGAGAGAGTCGACGGCTCGTCTCTTTTCCCGTTCATTTCGGCCGGCAGCTCCGACCTCTACGTGCTGCCGCGATTCTCCACGGCCTTTGTCGACCCGTTTGCCGAGATACCGACACTGACTATGCTCTGCTCGTTCTTTGACAAAGACGGTAATCCGTTAGAGAGTTCGCCCGAGTACACTTTGCGCAAGGCCTGTGCCGAGCTGACGCGTGTCACCGGCCTGACTTTTCAGGCGATGGGCGAGCTTGAGTATTATGTCATCACACCTGACACCGGCGAGTTTCCGGCCGACGACCAGCGCGGCTATCACGAGTCGGCGCCGTTCGCCAAGTTTAACGATTTCCGCACGCGCTGCATGCGTGCAATCGCCGCTACGGGCGGACAGATCAAATACGGTCACTCGGAGGTCGGCAATTTCACCCTTGACGGGACTATATATGAACAGAATGAGATAGAGTTTCTGCCTGTCGACGCCTGTGACGCCGCTGACCAGCTGATGCTTGCCAAATGGGTCATCCGCAACATGGCATGGCGCGAGGGACTCGATGTGACTTTCGCTCCGAAAATCACGGCAGGCAAGGCCGGCTCGGGTCTGCATATACACATGCGCCTCGTCGACGGCCGCAAGAACATGATGCTCGACTCGGCCCGCCGTCTGAGCGAGACAGCTCGTCGCGCCATCGCCGGACTGATGAAACTTGCTCCAGCGCTGACAGCCTTCGGCAATACCAATCCGACGAGCTATTTCCGTCTTGTGCCGCATCAGGAGGCTCCGACCAATGTCTGCTGGGGCGACCGTAACCGCTCTGTGCTCGTGCGTGTGCCTCTCGGCTGGACGGCTGACCGTGACATGTGCGCCGAGCTTAATCCCGGCTCTCCGACGGTCGATGTCGACGCCACGCTCAAGCAGACCGTCGAGATACGCTCGGCCGACGGCTCGGCTGATATCTACCAGCTCATTGCCGGACTCGCCGTTGCCGTCCGTTACGGGTTTGAACTTGAAAATGCTCTCGAAATTGCTGACCGCACCTATGTCGATGTCAACATCCACAGCGCCGAACATGCAGACCGTCTCGCGACTCTCGACAGTTTGCCGGTCAACTGCGCAGATTCGGCCGACTGCCTTGAGCGTCAGCGCGAAATCTTCGAGCGCGGAGGCGTTTTCTCGCCGGGCATGATTGACGGCATTCTCAAGCGCCTGCGTTCGTATGACCAAGCAGAGGCCGACGCCGCCAAGACCGACCCCGCCCTGATGCTCCGCATCGTCCGCCGCTACTTCCACTGCGGGTGATATTGTAGCTAACGTAGCTATCATTAGATAATCTGTCGGAGAATGATTGCAATGGCTACAATCATTCTCCGATAATTTTTTGCGTGAATATTTGGATTGCAACGATAATTGTCGCTATATTTGCAAATAGAAACCGCGGTTGCGGAAACGGACGTTGTTATTTTGTAATGATATGAAATTTTTTGACCGAAAAGATGAGATTGCATCCCTGCGTAAAATCAGGGCATCAGCAGAGCATAGCGCACAATTCACCGTTCTGACGGGACGCCGCAGGATCGGCAAGACTTCACTCGTGCTAAAAGCATATGAGGACAGACCTTTGCTTTATTTTTTCGTCGGACGAAAGGCAGAAAGCCTTTTGTGTGAGGAATTTCGTCAAGAAGTTGAAACTAAGCTGAATATCAAAACGGGCGGCACTCCGTCAGGATTTGCCGAGCTATTCGGTTTTCTTATGCAGCTTTCAGAGCAAAAAAGTTTCACGCTTTTTATTGATGAGTTTCAGAATTTCGAGCGTGTCAACCCGTCGGTTTTCAGCGATATGCAGAAAATATGGGATTTAAATCACGAAAAGTCGCGTATCAATCTCGTTGTCTGCGGCTCGGTCTACTCGATGATGACTCGTATTTTTCGTGACAACAAAGAGCCGCTATATAATCGCCAGAACAGGTTTATGACGATACGGGCTTTTCAGCCGTCTGTGCTTAAGGAAATACTTGCCGAGTATAATCCCGGATATACAAAGGAGGATTTGCTGGCTCTTTATACATTTACGGGAGGCGTTGCCAAATATGTGCAATTACTTGTCGATGACAACACCTTGACGCTTGACAGGATGATTGAAAGCATTCTAAGTCCTGATTCTGTTTTTGTCAACGAAGGTCGGTCGATATTGGTAGAGGAGTTTGGCAAGGACTACGACACCTATTTTTCGATTCTCTCAGCTATTGCCGCCGGCAAAACACGACGGAGTGAGATTGAATCAATAATAGAGAGGCCTATAGGCGGCTATCTTACGCGCCTTGAGGATGATTACGGCATTATAGTCAAGCAGTTGCCTGTCGGGGCAAAGGCGCTTAGCAAGAATGCTCTCTACGTGATACGTGATAATTTCTTTACGTTTTGGTTTAGATTTGTCTTCAAATACGCTCATATACTTGAAATTGGTGGCTATGAACAACTTCGTGCTCTATTGAAGAGAGATTATCCGACATTCTCAGGCCTTACACTCGAAAGATATTTCAGAGATAAGGCCATTGAAAGTAAGCGTTACACGCTTATCGGAAGATGGTGGGACCGAAAAGGTGAAAATGAAATTGACATGATTGCCGCCAATGAGTTTGATAAGAAAGTTGAAGTATTTGAAATCAAGCGTAATCGAAAGAATATAAACTTGGCGGAACTTAAAGAAAAAGTGAAGGGTATGACTGCTAACGTGCCGATTTTTAATGATTATGAAATTACCCTCCATGGACTTGATATGCAGGATATGTAAAAAAGTTTGTAGGGTAATAAAAAACTCATGTTTTTACCATTCCGGCATTTTTTGCAATTTTAACAGCGACATGGGGTGATGTCGCTGTTTTTTCATTAATTTTGTGGGAATATTCACATATAATAAATGAAAAAACTAATATTAGTCATAACCGCTTTCGTTGCTTTGGGCTCGGGACTGCTCCGTGCACAGAACGAGACTACCTTATTCCCGTATCCGCAGGTGCCTCAGGACATGGGCAACCTGTATGACCGCTGCAACTTTCTTGTCGATAAATTCTGGGAACGCTGCAACTTTAAATCTGCCATGTCGTCCCGCGCGCGTCTTAGCAAAGCTTTCGGTGATTATATAGGTTTCATGCCTTATGCGACAGTCGATACGGTCTACATGTCAATCGACCGTCTGATGGAAAGCGTCCGTAAGTCTGCCGACCAGTCCGCAGCATTCGCCGAGATGGCAGAGGCATGGCTTTACTCTGACACGGCTCAGTATCGTTCTGACGAGCTTTATTACAGATTTCTCGGCCATACGGCTGTCAACAAGAAGATTCCGGCCGAGCAGCGCCGCCGTTACGAGGCTCAGAAACGTATACTTGACAGCAGCCGCGTAGGCGCGACACTACCTGATATCGAGCTGACCAAGGCTGACGGGTCCAAAACCACTATGGCAGCCGATACGTCTGATTATTCTTTGCTGTTTATTTATGCGCCTGACAATTTTGACTGCACGTTGGCACGTACACGTCTTTCGGCAGATATGGTGCTTAATCAACTTAACGATGCCGGTATAGTACGTGTCGTGAGCCTTTATGCCGGAGAGCCTGACGCCTCTTTCAGCGAGGCTGTATCGGCAATGCCGTCAGGATGGCTTAATGTTGCCACTCCTATGGCATCAGAGATTTTTGATTTACGTCATTTCCCTGCAATATATTATCTTGACCGTAACAAAAAAGTGCTCGGTAAGAATCTTGATGTAGACAACATCCTCGCGGCTTTCCGCTCGCTGATGAATAAAAACTGACGCTCTGATGAGAATTGCCGTATTGATATCGGGTGGCGTGGACAGTGCAGTAGCTGTCGAGAGGCTGATTGAGGCCGGACATGACCTGCACTTGTTCTATATACGCATTGGCCTTGATACTGATGAGGGAGACTGCTCGGCAGAGGAAGACATAGAGATGTGCCGTTTCATAGCGCGTCGCTACGGTTTGCCTTTTGATGTCGTCTCGCTGCATGAGGAGTATTGGGAGAATGTCATGGAGTATGCCCTGCGCACAGTCCGCGAGGGTCTCACGCCCAATCCCGACATCATGTGCAACAAGATGATAAAGTTCGGTTACTTTGAGCAGCGGTGGGGTCATGAGTTTGACAAGACCGCTACAGGCCATTATGCCACGACTCTCGTCCGTGACGACCGCGTGTGGTTAGGCACGGCTGTCGACCCGGTCAAGGACCAGACCGACTTCCTTGCGCGCATCAGTTATGACCAGCTCAGTCATCTCATGTTTCCGATCGGAGATTTGCCAAAATCGCAGGTGCGTGAGATAGCTCTTCGCGTCAAGATGCCTAACGCACTGCGCAAAGACTCGCAAGGCATCTGTTTTCTCGGAAAAATCAATTATAACGACTTCATCCGCCGCCATCTCGGTGAGCGTCGCGGACCTATTGTCGAGATAGAGACCGGGCGCAAGATCGGTGAGCACCGAGGGTATTGGTTTCACACCATCGGCCAACGTAAGGGCCTCGGTCTCAGCGGCGGACCGTGGTATGTGGTAAGGAAGAACATTCACGACAACGTCATATATGTCTCAAACGGCTATGACACGGAGCGGCAGTATGGCCGCAGCCTTCATCTCGCCGAGATGCACTTCATCACCGCAGACCCGTGGGGCGAGGATTGTGTCGGACGTCAGGTGACATTCAAAAACCGGCACATGCCCGAGTTTTTGCGTGGCACGATTACCCGTCAGCCCGACGGAGATTATGTCATCTCCTCCGAGCGCAAGGTGCAGGGCATAGCGCCCGGACAGTTTGCTGTCATATATGACTCTGATGCCAAGATATGTTATGGATCGGGCATCATAACCGGCCGCAGTGTTGTCACAGATCATTCAGTTTCAGACACTAAGTAGTTCAAACGTATGGATGATAGAGTTAAACTCAGAGTTTTGGGCTTGTCGTACAGCCAGTTGCAGACCGGCGCATATGCTTTACTTCTGGCCGAGGAGCGAGGGCCCCGCAAGATACCGATTGTCATCGGTGGCGCCGAGGCTCAGTCGATAGCCGTCCGCATGGAGGGCATTATACCGCCGAGACCATTGACACATGACCTCTTTGTGAGTTTCGCACATGCTTTTGGTGTCAAGCTGCTTGAGGTCTTCATCTATCGTTTTGAAGACGGCATTTTTTATTCCGAACTTACTTTCAGCGACGGCGAGCGCAGCATAGTGCTCGACGCACGCACATCCGACGCCATAGCCATAGCGATGCGCACGCATACGCCTATTTTCACCACGCGGGCCATAGTAAATGAGACCGGTTTTGTCATCGGCGACGAAGAGCTCTCGGACGATAAGACCGACAACGCCGGCGGTGAGCCGGCCGAGACTCCCGGCGCAGATTATTTTGCCGAGCCGAAACTCGAGAATTACGCTATTGAGGAACTTGAACGCACTCTTGCACAATTAATCGAGGACGAGAATTACGAGGAGGCAGCCCGTGTAAGCGAGATATTAAACTGTAAAAAAGCTGTCCGTGACGGCAAATCTGACGACCTGCCGGACGATGAAAATAATTAAATCTAACACAACCATAAATTTATGAAAGCTATCAAAACGCGCCTCGCGCTCATGACATTTCTTGAGTTTGCCATTTGGGGCGCTTATCTGACCTCACTCGGCTCGTTTCTTTTTAATGTAGGACTACAGGAAAACATCGGCTGGTTTTATTCCGTTCAGGGCATTGTGTCGATTTTTATGCCCGCGCTTGTCGGCATAGTCGCAGACCGTTGGATTCCGGCTCAGAAAATGCTTTCGTTGTGTCAGGTAATCGCCGGCGCATTCATGCTTGGCGCGGGCTGGTATGCGATGGACAGCGGCGCTGATGTCTCGTTCGGTCCGCTCTTCACGCTCTACACTGTTTCGGTGGCTTTCTTCATGCCGACAATAGGCCTGACAAACTCAGTGGCTTATTCGGTGCTCGGCCGCGCCGGTCTCGACACGGTCAAGCATTTCCCGCCTATCCGTACATTCGGCACAATCGGCTTTATCATAGCCATGCTTTTTGTCAACTTTACCGGCTATCAGAATACATATCAGCAGCTCTTTACATCGGGCATACTCAGTTTTGTCCTCGCTCTTTATGCTCTCACGATGCCCGAGTGTCCCGTCTCAAAGGGCGCAGGCAAACAGTCTGTTGCCGATGCGCTCGGCCTCAAGGCTTTCACATTGTTCAAAGACCGTCACATGGCCGTATTCTTTATCTTCAGCATGCTGCTCGGAGTCTCGCTGCAGATTACCAACGGCTTTGCTAATCCTTTCATTCAGAGTTTCGGCCAGATTGACACATACAAGGGCCTTTGGGGCGTTGAAAATGCCAATGCACTTATTTCAATCTCGCAGATTAGCGAGACGCTTTGTATCCTCCTCATCCCGTTCTTCCTCAAACGCTACGGCATAAAGATCGTGATGCTTATGGCAATGTTCGCGTGGGTTTTCCGCTTCGGATTTTTCGGTGTCGGCAATCCCGGCAGCGGTGTGTGGCTGTTTATCCTCTCGATGATTGTCTATGGTATCGCTTTCGACTTTTTCAACGTCAGCGGATCGCTTTATGTCGACACTAAGACCGACTCGTCGATACGTTCGTCGGCACAGGGCCTGTTTATGCTGATGACCAACGGTATCGGTGCGACAATCGGTACACTCGCCGCACAGCAGGTCATCAATCATTATGTCTACTCTCAGCCGGCCGGTGAGGCCCAGATTGAAGGCTGGAGCCATTCGTGGCTGATATTTGCCGGCTATGCGCTCGTAGTTGCAGTCCTTTTTATGATAATATTTAAAGAAAAAAAGACTAAAGAGACTTCTCGCGATATTAAGGAGGCAGAGGCTGATGCCATATAATTAATCTCACGATACAGAGACGACCATGATAAGATTTTATGCCGGAGACATAGAGACGACGGGTATTTTGCCCGAGAGTGACTCGCAGCACTGCGCGCGCGTGTTACGTATGCAGTCCGGCGATACAGTCGAGGTTGTCGACGGTCGGGGCGGTTTATATACATGCCGTATTGTGACGGCTCATCCGCGCCGCACGGAGCTCGAGATAGTCTCGCATGTCGAGCTGCCAAAGGTCTGGCCCGGATCAATCACTATAGCCGTCGCCCCGACCAAGCATCTCGACCGTATGGAGTGGATGGTCGAAAAGCTTGTCGAAATAGGCGTAGACCGTATCGTGCCGCTCCGTTGCCGCAGGTCAGAGCGCAAGGAAATCAAGACCGAGCGTCTTGAGAAGATTGCCGTCTCAGCCATGAAACAGTCGCTCAAGGCTGTGCTTCCCGAGGTTTCGTCGATGGTGACTCTGAAAGACTTTCTTGCATCTGTCAGCAGTCAGGGCCGTTTTATGGGTTACTGTGACGACGCTGTCGAGCGCCGTCTCTTTGCCCGAGCCTATCAACCGGGCAGCGATACGACCATACTTATCGGTCCGGAGGGCGATTTTGCTCCGGACGAGGTTGACAGTGCGCTTGCCGCCGGTTTTGTGCCTGTCACTTTCGGAGATAACCGTCTGCGCACAGAGACCGCAGCTATAGTCGCCTGTGATACATGCCATATCGTCAATCAGTTAAAACTATAAGAATATAATGACTACAACCGAATATCTCAAATCATCGCCTGTCGGCAATTTCTTCCTGCTTGCCGGGCCGTGTGTCATCGAGGGCGAGGAAATGGCTCTCGAAATTGCATCGGCCATCGTGCCCGTCTGCCGTCGTCTCGGTATTCCCTATGTATTCAAAGGCAGTTACCGTAAGGCCAACCGCTCGCGTGTCGACTCCTTTACCGGCATAGGCGATATAAAGGCCCTTGAGATACTTGCTCGTGTTCGCCGTGAGTTCGATGTGCCCGTCGTGACCGATATCCACGACGCACGTGAGGCCGAGATTGCCGCCGAATATGTCGACATACTACAGATACCGGCTTTTCTGTGCCGCCAGACCGAACTCTTAGTTGCAGCTGCCCGTACCGGCAAGTTTGTCAACATAAAGAAGGGTCAGTTCCTCTCGCCCGAGTCAATGCACTTTGCCGTCGAGAAAGTCCGTGACAGCGGCAACAATCAGGTTGCTGTCACCGAGCGCGGCACTACATTCGGCTACGGCGACCTAATCGTCGACTATCGCGGCATCCCCGTGATGCAGAGCGACGGAGTGCCGGTGATACTTGATTGCACACACTCGCTTCAGCAGCCAAATCAGGGGTCGGGCGTCACCGGAGGTCGTCCCGAACTTATCGAGACTATCGCCCGTGCCGGCATAGCCGTCGGGGCCGACGGCCTCTTCATCGAGACCCACATGAATCCCGCCGTAGCCAAAAGTGACGGGGCCAACATGCTCCGTCTTGACCTGCTCGAACCCCTGTTGGAGCGCCTGACCGAGCTGCGAATGTGTGTCAATAAGTTCTGATGATCATAAAACCGTATACAATCAAACATCACATAACAACCGTTTACAACGTAACAAAGAAATGAAAATACTGCGTTTCCTGTTAATTGCAATTTCTATTCTCCCTGTCTCATTCGGTGCTGTCGCACAGCACGGCATTGACAATCCCGTGACCAAGGCTGTGCTTGGCGTTTATGAAAACATGCTCCGAGAGAATCCCAATGACTACATGACTCTTTTCCGTCGTGCAAACGAGTATTACCATCACAACGAGTATATCCGTTCGCTCAAAGACATAGAGCAGGCTATAAAACTGACTCCGCAGTCTGATAAGGATTTACGTTTTCAGGAGTTCATGCTCCGTGGCGCCATCTACAGCATTACAGGACGCCATGCACAGGCTCTCGCCGATTTTAACGAGGCCGTGAACCTTGATCCGACATCTTATGCCGCAGTTTATCAGCGTGCCAACACTGAGTATGAGCTCGAGCAGTTTGCCGAGGCCAAGGCTGACTATCAGAAACTGCAGCGCATGAATTCGCGCAGCTCGGAGTCGCCTCTCGGATTAGCCCGTATCGCCATCAAAGAGAACAACCTCGGGCTTGCCAACGACTATCTCGCTCAGGCTGTGGCTCTCGACCCCAATAATGCCGACACATATGTTCGCCGTGCATCCGTGCGTAAGCAGATGGGCGACCACAACGGCGCGGTCGACGACCTCATACTCGCTGTCAGCTCTGACAGCAAGAACAATAAGGCTATCGAGGCGCTTGTCGAGTATGGCAATACCAACTACACGGCCACGATGACCGGTCTGACCAACGCCATTCGTCAGGTGCCCGATGTCGGTATGTTCTGGTATCTTCGCGCTGTCATCGCACAGGCACATTGTCACTACCTCTCGGCCATTGAGGACTTTAACCATATCATCGACAACAAGCTGTACAATTATCACGGCCTGCATGCGTCGGTGGCTGAGTGTGAGTTTTACCTCGGACGTTTCGAGGATGCGCTCAAAGACATCGACTATGCCCTCGGCATGGTAAAGAACGATGCGCCTTATTTTGCACTCAAGTCAAAAATACTCCGCGCACTCGGTCGCTATGACGAGGCTGTCGAGGCCGGAGCACGCGCTCTGTCATGTGACCGTAATTATGCCGACGGTCTTCTGGAAATGGGACTTGCTTACATGAAGAAGGAAAACTACAAGGAGGCCAACAACCTTTTCGGCGAGGCCATCATGACCAATGCGGAGAATCCGTATTATTACATGGTGCGCGCATGGCTCCTCGGCGAGTATATGCATCAGCCCGAGGGCGCCGCACAATTCTATGAGCAGGTTGCCTCGATGGACCAGTTCTATCTCGACAATATCCGTTCGCTCAAGGGCTTCGCTCTACTTTTCACTGATAAGACCACAGCGGCCGAAAGCTGGATTAACAATATCCTCACCACAGTGCCCGATTATGACGGCATGATTAACTACTACGGAGCATGTTTCTACGCTCAGGCCGGTGACAATGACCGTGCGCTGCAGTGTGCCGAGGCTTCACTCAAAGCCGGTTACGGAAATCTCTTTGACTGGATGTATAATACAGACGCCCGTATAAACTGTGCTCCGCTGCGTGACGACCTGCGTTTCCTCAACCTGCTTCACCGTTACAACGGCCTTTTTGAATCGAAATAATTAAACTGCGACTGACTATGAATTTCGGTTTTTTCCGTGTGGCAGCTACTGTGCCGGCGGTTCAGACTGCTGACCCCGCTTTCAATCTCAACGCCGCAATCGAGTCACTTCACTCGCTCGAATCTGACGGACCATCGCTCGTTGTCATGCCTGAGATGTCGCTCAGCGCCTATACTTGCGCCGACCTCTTTCATAACTCGACGTTGCTTGACGCGGTTGAGGACACACTCGACGCTATGGCCGCTCATACGGCCGGGATTAAATCGGCCGTCATAGTCGGCGCTCCCTTGCGTATCGACGGCGTGCTTTATAATTGTGCGGCCGTACTCTCGCGAGGCGAAATCATAGCAGTCGTACCCAAGACATATATACCGAACTATAACGAGTTTTACGAAAAACGCTGGTGGGCGTCGGCTCCCGCTTCAAACGGCGTATGGCGCCGATGTGACGGTCGCTCGGTGCCGTTTGGTCCTGACATTCTCGTCGAAATCGAGGGCGTCAAAGTCGGAATCGAGATATGCGAAGATCTATGGACACCGGTGCCTCCGAGTTGCCGCCTTGCGATGGCCGGCGCGGAGGTTATCGTCAATCTGTCGGCAAGCGATGACCTTATCGGCAAGTATGATTATCTTACACGTCTCATCGCGCAGCAATCGGCCCGCTGCATCTGCGGCTATGTCTACGCGTCGGCCGGTTACGGCGAGTCGTCGACCGATCTCGTCTTTGACGGCAAGGCTATTGTGGCCGAGAACGGCTCTATTCTTGCACGTAACCGTCGCTGGCAGCAGATGCCGACCCACAGTGTGGCCGACATCGATATCGACGCTCTGCGTCGTGACCGCCTGCACATCGGCTCATTCCGGGACTGCGCGGTGCGTAGTGGCGTGAGAGCCGCAGATTTCCTTGTAGTAAAAGCCGGTTGCGGCAGTGCTGATAGCCGTGATGTTGAGCGGACACTTCTTAGAGATGTCAAGCGTTTGCCGTTTGTGCCCTCAGAGAGTGCACGCCTTGACGAGCGCTGCGAGGAGATTATCAGCATACAGGTCGCGGGACTATGCCGCCGCCTGCAATTCACGCATACACGCTGCCTCGTAATTGGTATCTCGGGTGGTCTTGACTCGACTTTGGCGCTTCTTGTAGCCGTCAGGGCCTTTGATCGACTCGGCCTCGACCGCAAGGGTATTATAGGCGTGACTATGCCTGGATTCGGCACAACAGGGCGCACTCACACCAACGCTCTCGCTCTGATGGAGCAGCTTGGCGTTACTTCGCGCGAGATTTCAATTGTCCCGGCCGTAAGACAGCATTTTGCCGACATCGCTCAGGACCCTGACGTGCATGATGTGACTTATGAAAACTCACAGGCGCGCGAGCGTACACAGTTGCTTATGGACATTGCCAATAAGGAGTCGGGTATGGTGCTCGGCACGGGCGACCTCTCGGAGCTTGCACTCGGCTGGGCGACCTACAACGGCGACCACATGTCGATGTATGGCGTCAACGCCGGCGTGCCTAAGACACTTGTGCGCCACCTTACGCGCTATTTTGCCATGACTGTCGATAGTGAAGCCTGCCGTCGCACGCTCTTGGATATCGTCGACACCCCCATCAGCCCCGAGCTGACTCCGGCTGACGAGAAGGGCAATATTAAGCAGAAAACCGAGGACCTTGTCGGCCCATACGAGTTGCATGACTTTTTCCTCTATTATACATTGCGCTACGGTTTCTCGCCCTCTCGAATCTTCTATCTGGCCCTGCAGGCATTTGGCGGCGATTATGACCGCGAGACTCTAAAACATTGGCTGACTACCTTCTTCCGCCGCTTCTTCAATCAGCAGTTCAAACGCTCGTGCCTGCCCGACGGCCCGAAAGTCGGCTCTGTATGTCTTTCGCCTCGCGGTGACTGGCGTATGCCGTCAGACGCTTCATCGGCTATCTGGCTCAAAGAGTGCGCGGAGCTGTAATTGTGTTTCCGCAAAATCCGTCCGCGTTAGCGGTCATCGCTACAGAGCAGCGATAGCATATTAGGCCACGGTAAGCAGGCCGTCAGGTCTGCGCAACCGTGGTATATAATCCGTCATCTAAATTAGCGCGCTGTAGGTGCGCTGCATTGATTATCAAAGAATTAATGATTGCATCACCCCTACAGGGTGAATTATCTATTTATATAATTACCTATGACTGCGCGGACCTACAGCCCGCTTGTCATAGGCTCACATGCTTGCACCGCTAACGCGGCTTAAACGCGCCTAACGGCGCTCGACCTTATACCACATTTTAGTTTATTTTTCCTCGGTCGTCTTCTTGCGTTTTTTGCGCAGGAATGACAGGAAGTCGTCAAAGTCTTTTTTGAACACGATGCCTATGCCCTGTGTGGTCTGAGCCGTGCGCACGTAGTAGTTCTGGTCGTTGTAGCGGTTATAGGCTTTCAGTCGCCATGCGCCGCGGCGGTTAAGCAGATACTCTACGTCAAAGTCGCCGATAAACTGGTTGGTGTTTAACGATTTGTCTCGGTAGCCGAAGTTGCCGTTAAAGAGCAGCCGGTTATTGAGCAGCCGGCTCGAGAGCGCCACATCGACCTCCACGTCAGAGAAGTCGCCGCGGTCTGAACGCAGGTTAGGAGCTATGCTCCAGTTGTCGCTCAGTTTGCCGAGCATAGAGCTTAACTGGCTCGAAATGGTCGACGAGGCGACTGAGAAAAGTTCGTTGCCCTTGGTCGTCGACGCCATATAATCAGGTGTGTAGAAACGGTTGAGCGCGAGCAGATATATTATCTGGCGATTCATCATCTCTTCGGTGCTGACAATGCTGCGTACCTTACGGTATATGTCTGAGGTCAGGGTGGGGAACTCGAGGTCGAAGTTGATGTCGGGCTGCCGCATGTCGCCGCTTACTTTGAGCAGAGCGTGGACAGGCACGTTTGTGCGGTTGAGGTCCTTGTCCTGCAGGAATGACTCGTCGAGGTCGCTGAGGTTGGCGTTGACGGCATAAATGGCCTGTATGTCAAGCTGGGCGGAGTAGGGGTCTCCGTGGAAAGCTATGCTGCTGCCCTCTTTGATTGAGAAATCTTTTATGATGATGTCCTGAAGGGTGAAGTTATATGTGCCGCGGTCGAGCGTATATGTGCCGTACATGCGCAGGTCATTGTTCTGAGATCCGTAGGTGAGACGCAGGTTGCCTTGGCCGTATGCCCTGATTTCGTCGCCGCCGACGGGGTCCATGACAAGTGTCATGCGTGCGTCAGGTGTGATGCCGATCTGCAGGTCCATGTTGTAGGCCGACGGATTGTCGTCAGTGCCTTCCGATATACGTCGCTGCAACTCTCTGACGGCTTCGGGGACATCAGATATGCGATTGAGTGAGTCTCGCAACGCCTCTGCCCGGCTGTCACGAAATGTTATGAACGAATATTCGTCGGCGTCAAGACGGTCGGAGAGAACGAATGTAAACGCCGAGTTGGAGGCCGTCGTCATGTTGACGCCGATGTTGACGACACCCGGTTGTCCGCTGATTGTAGCCGTGCCGTTGCCGTAGATATGACCATACCAGTCAGGACTTTGGTGTGCCTTGACGTCGTAGCATAGGAAGTCACGGGCATCGGTTACGTGGAAGTCAAAGGACGGCTCTTTAAAGAATTTGTGGCGCACAAAACCGTTGAGCATTGCCGTGTGCCCTTTGACGTCGCGTATCGTGACATTGTCTATGTCAATAATACCCGGGCGCAGACGGATGCTGTCGGAGGCGGTGTACCATGTGTTGGTGAAGTCGATTTTAAGTCGCAGGCTGTCGGCATAGAGGTCGCCCTCCATGTCGATATATTTGAATGTGCCGAACAGACGGGCATGTCCCGAGGCGTAGCCCTCGACGTCGGAGGCGAATGCTTCCATGAATGGTTTCATAAACCCGACAGGCACACGGTCGGCGTCAAAACTTATGTCGAGTGATTCGTCGGCAGGGAATATGTCGCCGGCAATGCGTGAGTGACGTCCGTCAAGACCGGTTATGTCTGCGTCTAAATAGAATGATTTCTTCTCGTTGTCCCAATTGGCGGCGATGTCGGCATAGCGCCCGAGCACGCAGCGGTTGTAGCTTATGGAGTCTACGTGCAGCCGGTCGCACTCGAGCACCGGCATCTTGGTCATAAGGTTGCGGCCGATGAATGTGCCGGTCGCCTTGCCTCCTATGAGAGCCTTGTCAATCTCAAGTGTCTCGAATATGTCCAAGAGCGTTATGTTGTCTAAATCGACTGTGACGAAATCCGAGTCATTGGCTGAGATTACACCGTCGATTCGGATGGATGCGTCTGTCGTGTTGAGTGCGAATCCGTCGACAGCGACAGCAGCCGGGTCAATGACAATATGTGAGGGCTTGATTGTCCATGCTTCGTCGCCGAAGTTGATTGTGCCGGGCTTGAAGTCTATGCTTGTGACGAGTTTATCGATGTCGTTACGCTCAAACAAGGCCGAGAAGTCAAAGGAGCCGTTGAGCGGTATGCGCCGTTCGATGGTCCAGTCTATGTGGCTGTCGACGCGGTCGTTTGCGCCGTTGAGCCGCGCTATCAGGGTCATAGGCCCCTTTTTGGTGGGCATCATGGTCGTGGCGTAGACTGTAGCCTCGGGCTCGGCAGAGTCGAGCTTGACCGTGAGATTTGTCTGCTCGATAATTATATCGCCCTGACGCAGATAAGGGGCGTCGACAGACAGTGTCATCAGTCCTTTATCAGACGACATTATGCCATCGATGTCTATGGCGTGAATAGCCGAGACGGGCAGACCGAGGAACGCACAGAGTTTGTCTGCCCGGTCTATCTGAAGGTCAAGAGTAAAATTGTTGCCGTCGGCTGTCATGCGGTCAAGGCGTCGGTTGTCGGTCTCGGTGAAGAGGGCGGGGAAAAATCGTCGGACGATGACTTTTGCCGCAGGCGTGATGGTCGACAGACGGTAATGTCCGTCGATGCGTCCGTTGATGATGTCTGACCGGATTTCAATCCCGGGTATCGGACCTTCGGGATCTGTCATGACAGTCAGGTTGTCTAATTTCAGTGATTTGTGGGCGCTGTCGTGACTGTGATCTCCGGGTGAGTCAAAGACGAGATTGCTGATGTTGAGCCTTCCTGTGACGTCGTCGATTGATCTGAATGTGAAGTCGGCATTGGCTTGCAATGAAAGCAGATAGTCATCAAATCCGTTAATTAAGCGCAGAGCTGACGGAGAAGCGTCTGCTATAGAGACGTCGGCGGTGACATGTTTGTCGCGGCCTTGGAACTCGGCCACAGCATTGATTGCGGCCAAGAGTGCCGGGTCAGCGATGTTAAGCGTGGCGTCAAGATGGCGCGGCACGAGGTTGGCATCGGCTGTGATGCCCGTGTAACGGTAGCCATTATAAGTCACTGAGGCGGAGTCGACGTGTGCGTTACCCGTAATCTGCTTGCCGCGTATGCGTGACTCGATGCTGACTACGGCGTCGGCTGCCGACGGCGCCCCGGGTCCGAGAATCTCGGAGAGATTGTTTAATCTGAGGGCGGAGATGAGGTCGAGTCTGACGTTTTTTAGACTGTCATGGCT